>ENA-OWNT01004595-OWNT01004595.1-seawater-metagenome-genome-assembly--contig:-NODE-4595-length-11979-cov-8.872038_pt1 | contig 11979 bp, 14 predicted proteins | sample MGYA00238136_ERZ651165 | MGnify/ENA primary metagenome ERZ651165 (study PRJEB26861, sample SAMN08777766) | seawater metagenome | isolation source: coastal seawater | place: USA: Florida | collected... | reverse complement strand
GTTCATGCGACGCTGATCGCGTCCAGGCGGGGAGAGCACATGTCCAACGGAATGAAGATCGGTCTCGGCGTCGCCCTCGCGGCGCTCATCCTCGGGTTCCTCGCGATGTCGTTTTGGGGGCCAGCCGCGGGCGCTGTTCGAAACGGCGGATGCGGAGATCGAGACGACCGACACGGCCCTCGGCGGCTCCGGGGAAGGTCAGCCCGCGAGCGGCCGCGTGGTGAAGAGCCCCGCGGCGAAGAGCGCGCCGGCGCCGGAGCCGACGCCCTCTGCGGCAGACATCGCCGCCTCGAACGCGCTCCTCGCCGACCTCACCGCCGGGGATGACTTCGACTTCGGCACGATCGCCGCCGAAGAGGCGATCGTCGATCTCGTCGGCAGCTCGGCCGGCGGCGCCTCCTCTGGCGGGTTCCGCGCCAGCGCGAACTCCATCGACCCCTGGAAGGGCGGCCGGCAGGCCCCCCGCCCGAAGAAGTCCGGCTACCTGTCCAGCGAGTACGTCGGCGGCAGCGGCCAGCTCGATCGCATGGCCAAGCTCGTCGACGAGGGCATCGTCCTGGACGGGCGCACCGTCAAGCTCGGCGCCCTGACGGCCAGCTACCACCAGGCGATCCCGGTGCCCACCGACCGCGCGCTCGTCGCCTTCGCCAACCCCGAGCACACCCGGATCAGCACCGAGGGCGGCACCACGCACCTGCAGGTCGGCATCCAGGCCGCCAACCGCGAGCTCCCGAAGCGGCCGCCCGTCCAGATCGTCCTGGTGGTCGACACCTCCGGCTCCATGGAGACCGAGGCCAAGATGATGTTCGCGAAGCAGGCGGCGGAGCGACTCGTGGACAAGCTGCTGCCGACCGATCAGCTCGCGATCGTTGCCTACGCCGACGACGTCGAGATCGTCCAGCCACTGGCTCCCCGCGGCGACGGCACCGCTGCTCACAGCGCGATTCGCAACCTGCGGGCCGGCGGCGCGACCAACATCAGCGCCGCGCTTGCGGCCGCGTACCGCCACCTGGGACCGGAGCGCGACAAGGACGCCATCTCCCGGATCGTCCTCCTCTCCGACGGCAACCCCACCGCCGGCGTTACGGACCCGTCGCACATCCGCAAGCAGGCCTACGACGCCTTCCAGGACGGGCTCCAGACGACGACGCTGGGCGTGGGGCTCGACTTCAACAGCGAGCTGATGATGGCCGTCGCCCAGGAGGGCAAGGGCAACTACCACTTCGTGAAGGACGGCGACGCCATCGCGGGCGTGCTCGACGAGGAGCTCGACCAGCTGACCCACGTTGTCGCCCAGGCGGTGCGTCTGCGCATCGAGCTGCCGGACGACATCGGGCTGGTCCGGGTGCTCGGCGCCGACGTGCTCAGCGAGGACGAGGGCAAGAAGGTCCGCGCGGAGGAGCGGAACCTCGATCGTCGCATCGCCGCCGAGCTCGGCATCGCCGAGGACCGCAAGGACGAGAAGGAGGAGGGCCTCAAGCTGGTGGTCCCGTCCTTCCACATGGGCAAGCACCACATCGTGATGCTCGAGCTGGAGGTCCCGGCCGGGGCGGATCCGGTGGACGTCGCGCTGGTGGAGGTGAAGTACAAGGATCTGCTCAGCCGCACGAACCGCGAAGAGACGGTGACCGCGACGGTGCAGCGGGCGCCGAGCAAGGCGGAGTCGCTGACCTCCCTGGACAAGACGGTGAAGAAGAACCTGCTCGGGTTCCAGACGGGCGAGGCGCTGCTGCGGGCCGGCCAGTTCGTGGAGCGCGGCTTCGTGGACGCGGCGGTCAAGGAGATCGACGACCAGATGGCGCTGCTGGGGGTGGCCGCGGATCGGTGGCGCGACAGCGATCTCGAGCAGGACGTCGAGCTGCTCGGCGCCTACAAGGAGGTCATCCTCGCGCAGGGTGGCGGCGGCCTCGGTCCGCAGGCGCGGCAGTACCTGAGTCGGGCGCTGTCCTACAACGGCTACAAGCTCACCCGCTGAGCCGCCACATCGGCCGGGGGACAGACTGTTCCCCCAGGGATCTGTCGATCCCCGCACAGCTCGGGGTTCACGACCACCCCACCAGTCCTTACACTCCGTAGATGTCAGAGCATCGATACCCGAACATCACGATTGACGAAGCCTTCGTGCGCGCCATGCCGAAGGCCGATCTCCACTGCCACCTCGACGGTTCGCTCCGCATCGCGACCATCCTCGACCTCGCCAAGCAGCAGGGCGTGGAGCTGCCGTCGACCGACCCCGTCGGCCTCAAGGAGGCCATGGGCGCCGGCAAGATCTGCGACGACCTCGTCGATTACCTCCGCGCCTTCGACATCACCTGCAAGGTCCTCCAGACGGAGGAGTCCCTCGAGCGCGCCGCCTTCGAGCTCGCGGAGGACGCCGCCGGCGAGAACGTGCGGTACATCGAGGTGCGCTACGCCCCGATGCTGCACACGGTCAAGGGGCTGCGGCTCGACAAGGTCGTGCAGGCGGTCCTGGATGGGCTGCACCGCGCCGAGCGCACCTACGACATCAAGACCGGCTTGATCATCTGCGGCATCCGCAACATGGATCCGGAGATCAGCCTGCGGATGGCGGAGGTGGCGATCGCGTTCAAGAACCGCGGCGTCGTCGGCTTCGACCTGGCCGGCGCCGAGGTGGACAACCCCGCGAAGCACCACCGCGAGGCGTTCTATTTGATTCGGAACAACAACATCAACGTGACGATTCACGCGGGTGAGGCCTACGGCCCCGAGTCCATCAGCCAGGCCATCCACTACTGCGGCGCCCACCGCATCGGCCACGGCACGCGCCTGCGCGAGAACGGCGACCTGCTCAACTACGTCAACGACCACCGCATCCCGGTGGAGGCGTGCCTCAAGAGCAACATCCAGACCCGCTCCGCGAAGTCCATGAACAGCCACCCCTTCAAGTTCTATCTGGACCTGGGGCTGCGGGTGACGCTCAACACGGACAACCGGCTCATCACGGACACCACCGTCACCGACGAGTACGTGCTCGCCCAGACCCACTGGAACCTCAGCGCAGAGGAGATGGGCTGGATCATGGAGAACGGCTTCCAGTCGGCCTTCCTGCCCTTCCGGGACAAGCTCCAGCTCACCGCGCGGGTCCGCAAGGAGTACGGCGAGCTCGTCCAGAAGTACGCCGAGGCCCAGGGCCAGCGGAGCGAGAAGCGTCGTCAGGGCGATCCGAAGACGAGCAAGGCGCCGGCGACCCCGCCGAGCTGAGATGGGCGGAGTCCCCTGCCGGCGCTGCGGCGAGCATCCCGCCGCGTTCTCCGAGTTCCTGTGCGCCCGCTGCCTCATGGCGGACGCGAAGGAGCGCTCCAGCCGCATCCCGAAGCCCGAGGCGTGCGCTGGCTGTGGCAAGGACGACCGGATGCTGTACGGCGGCTACTGCGACCGCTGCCACCCTCCGCGTTGACGCCCGATCAACACACTCTTGGAGATGGCGTGGAGATCCCGCGCCCCCTCTTGCGCCTGACTCGTCCCGGCGTGTAGATCCCCGCGTCGCGCCGGACCGGCAGATGTCCACGGACTTATCCACAGCCGCGGTGGACAACTCGCTGCGCCCAGATCAAACAGGCACTTAGCCGAATCGACTGGACTTAGACGTCCGATCCGACTTTCCACACCATGCTGTGGATAACCGGGGAACGACCCGTTCTCGTTTGACAGGCCGGAATCATCGACTAAATTACTCCACGATTCCGGCGAGACCGCATTCCGCTGGCTAACCCACTGTCAATACAGGGGAAACTCGTGAGCGTCGCGACAGAGACTCCCGCCCAGACTCCCGTCTACCTCGACAACTCGTCCACCACGCGCACCGATCCGCGTGTCCTGGAAGAGATGATCCCCTACTTCAGCCAGGCGTACGGCAACGCCCACAGCCGCTCCCACGCGTACGGCTGGGGCGCCGAGAAGGCCGTCGACCAGGCCCGCGAGCGCGTCGCCGCCCTGATCGGATCCCGCGACAGCGAGATCATCTTCACGAGCGGCGGCACCGAGTCCTGCAACCTCGCCATCTTCGGCGTGGCCCGCATGTACGCGGAGGACAAGGGCAAGCACATCATCACCACGGCGGTGGAGCACCGGTCCTGCATGGACCCGATCCGCGCCCTGGAGCGCGAAGGCTTCGACGTCACCTATCTGCCGGTGAACACCGACGGCCTCATCGACCTCGCCGAGTTCGAGGCGGCCTTCCGGGACGACACCGTTCTCGTCAGCGCCATCTTCGGGAACAACGAGATCGGCAGCATCATGCCGGCCAAGGAGATGGGGGCCATCTGCAAGAAGAAGGGCGTCATCTTCCACCTCGACGCCTGCCTCGGCCTGGACACGGAGCCCGTCAACGTCGACGAGTACGGCATCGATCTCATGTCCATGAGCGGCCACAAGATGTACGGACCCCAGGGCGTGGGCGCGCTGTACGTGCGTCGCCGTCGCCCGCGTGTGCGCCTCCGCGCGCGTGCCCTCGGTGGTGGCCAGGAGCGCGGCTTCCGCCACGGCACCCTGAACGTCCCGGGCATCGTGGGGATGGGCAAGGCGGCCGAGCTCTGCATGCAGGAGCGGGACGCCGAGAAGGTCCGCCTGACCGCGCTCGCGAACCGCATGAAGGACGCGTTCTTCGACGCGCTGGACCACATCTACCTCAACGGGCACGAGACCCAGCGGCTCCCGGGCCTGCTCAACATCTCGTTCAACTACATCGAGGGCGAGAGCCTGATGATGGGGATGCCCGGCGTGGCCGTGTCGTCGGGCTCGGCCTGCACGTCCGCGACCCTCGAGCCGTCCCACGTGATGCGCGCCCTGGGTGTGGGCGAGGACCTGGTGCACACCTCGATCCGCTTCTCGCTCGGCCGCTTCACCACGGAGGCCGATGTGGACTTCTCGGTCGAGCAGTGCCTGAAGTCCGCCCGGAAGCTCCGCGAGATGTCGCCGCTGTACGAGATGGTCAAGGAGGGCATCGACCTCTCCGCCATCGAGTGGAAGCACGACTAGCGCCCGCGTCCGTTCCTATGACGGATGCCAGTTGCCGTTGCTGAAATAAGTGGACAAGATTGGTCCAGATACGTAATCAGGCGCACCAGCGTCACGGAGACTGACCCTCATGGCCTACAGCGACAAGCTGCTCGACCACTTCGACAACCCCCGAAACCTCGGTTCGCTCGACAAGAACGACGACAACGTGGGCACGGGCATCGTCGGCGCCCCCGAGTGTGGCGACGTGATGAAGCTCCAGATCCAGGTCGACGGCGACAAGATCGTGGACGCGAAGTTCAAGACGTTCGGCTGTGGCTCCGCCATCGCGTCGAGCTCGCTGGCCACCGAGTGGGTCAAGGGCCGCACGCTGGACGAGGCCTACGCCATCAAGAACACCGAGATCGTCGAGGAGCTGGCGCTTCCGCCGGTGAAGATCCACTGCTCCGTGCTCGCGGAGGAAGCGATCAAGTCGGCCATCGAGGACTTCCAGGCCAAGAAGAAGGCCGCCGAGGGCTAGAGCAGGATGGCTTCCGCCGCAGTCAGCGTCACCTCCGACGCCGCCAACAAGATCCGCTCCATCTTCGACACGAAGTCGCTGTCGTGGGAGGAGTGCGGACTGCGCATCGCCGTCAAGGGCGGCGGCTGCAGCGGCCTGTCCTACAACATCAGCATCGACGACGAGCCCACGAAGCACGACCGCGTCTTCGACTCCAACGGGATCAAGCTCATCGTCGACAAGAAGTCCTTCCTGTACACCATGGGCCTCGAGCTGGACTTCGACACCGACGACTTCAACGGCGGGTTCGTGTTTCACAACCCCAAGGCGAAGGCCACCTGCGGCTGCGGGACCTCCTTCTCCGTCTGAGCCGTCCGATCCCAGGGCCCCGTTCCCATGACCAGTGAGTACAGCAAGACGTCGGACGGGTTCCGTTGCGACGAGTGCGGCGGCGACATGGCCGTGCCGCTGTTCTGCGATCACTGCGGGACGAACTACCCCGAGCGGCGTGCCATGGGCCCGTTCACGGTGCTCGGCCTCGCGGAGCGCTGGGAGCAGGACGACGACGCGGTCGAGGCGCGGGAGCTGACGCTCGCCGCCCGGCTGCACCCGGACCAGTGGCAGGGCCGCGGGGATCGGACGCACAAGCAGGCGCAGCTCGCCTGGGCCGCGGTGAACACGGCGCTCAAGGCCGTGAAGGATCCCTTCGACCGCGCGATGACGCTCATCGAGTCCAGCGAGGAGCATGACGACGGGCTGCTCGGCGACAGCAAGCGGGACGTTCCGCAGGACTTCCTGATCGAGCAGCTCGAGCTGCAGGAAGAGCTCGAGTCGCCCGTGAGCGACGACCGCCGCAAGGCGCTCAACAAGCAGATCCGGCGGGAGCTCAAGGAGCTGCGCCGCCAGCTGGCCGGACACTTCGAGATCGTGGACGCCACGGCCCACGCCGGCGCCGCCGCTGGGGAAGCGCGGATCGCTGCGTTGCGCGGCGCCCGCTCGGTGGTGAGCCGCAGCCGCTACTGGCGCAACGCCCGTCAGGCCCTCCGGGCCCGCAGGAGCTGACATGCAGATCCCGTTGCAGGTGAAGGGGCAGACGATCGACGCGGTCGTGGGCATCGACCTCGGCACCACGAACACCCTCGTCGCGCGCATGCTCGACGGTGTGCCCCACGTCATTCCCGACCGCCATGGCCGCGTGATCACGCCGTCCGTCGTGTCCATCGATGAAGAGGGCGCGCAGGTCGTGGGCGACGAGGCGAAGGTCCGCGCGCTGATGAACCCGTCGGGCACGCTGCACAGCGTCAAGCGCTTCATGGGGCGCGGGCTGGCGGACGTCACGGACCTGCACCACCTGCCCTACAAGGTCGTACGGGACGACATGTCCGAGCAGGCCGCGTTCCTGGTGCATGGCCGGAAGTTCCTGCCCCAGGAGGTCAGCGCGATGGTGCTGACCGAGGCGAAGAAGCGCGCCGAGCGCAGCGAGCAGCTGCGGATCCGCCGGGCCGTCATCACGGTGCCCGCGTACTTCGACGACGCGCAGCGCCAGGCCACCCGGGACGCCGGACGCATCGCCGGCATCGACGTCCTGCGCATCATCAACGAGCCCACCGCGGCTGCGCTCGCCTACGGCCTCGACAAGCGCAAGCGCGGCACCGTGCTGGTCTACGACCTGGGCGGCGGTACGTTCGACGTCTCGCTGCTGAAGCTGACCGACGGCGTCTTCAAGGTCATCGCCACCACGGGCAACACCCGCCTGGGCGGCGACGACTTCGACGACGTCCTGTCGACCCTGCTCCTCGATGAGGCGCAGCGGGCGCAGGTGCAGGGGAACGCGCAGGCGCTGCGGGCGCTCAAGACGGCCGCCGAGTCCGCAAAGATCGCCCTGTCGAGCGAGTCCGAGGCCACCATCACGCTGGACCTGCCGGAGGTCGACCTCCAGGTGGAGACGACGGTCACCCGCGCCCAGTACGAGGCCGCCATCGCGCCGCTCATCGACCAGACGATGAAGGCCGTGGAGTTCGTGCTCGACGAAGCGGACCTGGATCCCGAGGACATCGACGAGGTGGTCTGCGTCGGCGGCTCCACGCGGACGCCGTCGGTGCGCGCGCGGCTCGAGCAGGAGTTCGACAAGCCTCCGCACACCGAGTTGGATCCGGACCAGGTCGTGGCCATGGGCGCGGCCATCCAGGCCAGCGTGGTGGCGGGCGAGAACACCGACGGCGCCGTGCTCCTGGACGTCACGCCGCTCTCCATCGGCATCGAGACGTACGGCGGCGGCGTCACCAAGCTCATCTGGCGCAACTCGCCCATCCCCATCCGCGCGACGGAGGGGTTCACGACCTATGTCGACGACCAGACGGCCGTGTCGATCCACGTGCTGCAGGGCGAGCGGGAGATGGCGAAGGACCTGCGGTCGCTGGGGCGGTTCGTCCTCCGCGGCATCCCGCCGATGACCGCAGGCATGGCGCGCGTGCTGGTCGAGTTCTTCATCGACACGAATGGAATCCTGAAGGTCACGGCGAAGGAGATGACGTCCGGGGTGGAGGCGTCGATCGACGTGACGCCGACCTACGGGCTCACCGACGAGCAGGTGGAGGACATGATCCTCGACAGCATCGAGCACGCGGAGGAGGACATCCTCGCGCACCTCCTGGCGGACTTGAAGACCGAGGCGGGCTCGACCATCCGCTTCTCCCGCAAGGCGCTCGACAAGCAGGGCCACCTCGTCCCCGAAGCGATTCGGGCGGGCGTGGAGGCTGCCATCGCCGGGCTCGAAGAGGCCCTGCAGGGCGACGACAAGGAAGTCATCGAGGCCGCTGCGGCGGTCCTCAACGAGAACACCGCGCCCATCGCCAACGCGATGATGGACGAGGTCCTGCGGGTGACCGTGAAGGGCAAGACCATCGGTGATGTGGTGGGCAACGCGCCCCGAACCAGCGCCAAGGACATCCAGCTCGGATAGGACCCAGGGAAGAACCATGCCCAGCATTCGCTTCATGCCGATGGACATCACGGTGCCGTCCGAGGAGGGCGCCTCGATCCTCCAGACGGCCCTCGCCCACGACATCGATCTCGAGCACGCCTGCGGGGGCTTCTGCGCCTGCACCACCTGCCACGTCATCGTGAAGGAAGGCGGCGACAGCCTGTCGGAGATGGACTTCGACGAGGAGGACAAGCTCGACGAGGTCGAGATGGTGACCCTCAAGAGCCGGCTCGGCTGCCAGGCGAAGATGGGCGCGGACGACATCGTCGTGCACGTCCCGCCGAAGCCGTACTAGGGAGCGGGCGATGGCGGAGCAGCTCGACTGGAGCGACGCGGGCGAGATCGGCTACCAGCTGTACGAAGCCCACGAGGACGTGAACCCGCTCACCATCGGCTTCGTGCAGATGCACAAGTGGATCCTGGAGCTCGACGGCTTCGTCGGCGACCCGAAGTCCAGCAACGAGAAGACGCTGGAGGCCATCCAGATGGCCTGGCTCGACGAGTGGAAGGTCGACAATGAGTGACGCCGCGACCAAGAAGCTGTTCATCCTCGCCAAGGGCGATCACTACGAGCAGCTGCACACGATGGTGGGCCTCGTGGCGACGGCCGCGTCCATGAACTGGGAGGCCCACGTCTTCCTGACGTACGGGGCCCTCTGGCGCTTCGCGCACGAAGAGATGGCCGAGGCGGAGGTCGGCTTCTCCACCCCCGAGGTGGCGAAGAAGTACCGCAAGGGCATCGACAACGGGAAGATCCCGGACCTGGACGAGCTCATGGACGAAGCCCGCGAGCTGGGCGGCGACCGGATCCGCCTGTATGGGTGCACCACCAGCGTCAAGCTGCTGCACCTGGACGCGAGCAAGCTCAGCGGCGTCGACACGCTGCTGGCCCACGCGAGCTTCCTGCACATGGTCGGCGACGGCCACCTCGTGGTGACCTGAGCCGGCGCGGGATCAGTCCTTGTCGGCCGTCCCCGAGCCGACCATCGTTCCGATCGTCTTGTCGTTGATCTCGAACGTGAACGCGAAGGTGTTGCCTTCGATGGCGCCGTCCAGCGGCCCCTGAGCGGCGGTGGCGCCCAGCGCGCTCATGTCCACGGTGGCGAATCCGCCCACGTTGGTGCCCGACACGTCCCCGTCCAGGGCGACCGGGATGGTTCCGATGCCGCCGAACACCTCACAGCTGGCGCTTCCGATCAGGTTCGGCCCGCTGATGCTCACGGTGAGAGCATTGGTGCACAGCGGCGTGAGCGCGCCGTCCTGGTCGACGTTGAGCGTCATCTCGCCCGTGTAGCTGCCGTCGACGCTCCCCGTGGCGTCGTCATCGTCGTCGTCCCCGGTGGCGTCGTCGTCGTCTCCGGTGGCGTCGTCGTCGTCGCCCGCGGAGTCGTCGTCGTCCGCTGCGTCGTCGTCGTCGCCGCTGCGTCCACCGCGACCGCGGGGCGTGCAGGCGAGCCCGAAGGCAAGCAAAAGGACCAACAGGAGGTATGCGTGCTTCATCGGACCATCCTCGCAGGAGTCAGCAGCCGCCGCCGGGGCAGTCTTCGTCCTTCTCGACCTGCAGGGTCACGTGGCGGATGCCGAACTCGTGGGCCAGCAGCTCACTCAGCTCGGCGCACACGGCGTCCGTCTTGCGGGTCTCGTCAACGCGGACGTGGGCGCTCATCAGCGCGGTCTTGCCGTCCAGCGACCAGACGTGCAGGTCGTGCACCCCGAGCACGCCGGGGGACGCGCTGATCGACGCGAGCACCTTGGGCACATCGAGGCCCCGAGGGGCGAACTCGAGCAGCACCGCCGCGGAGTCCCGGAGGAGCGACCAGGTCGCCCACAGCACCAGCAGCGCGATCGCCAGCGAGATGATCACGTCCGCCGCGGCCATGCCGGTCATGACGAGCACGGCCGCGATGATGGCGCCGACGCTGCCCAGCGCGTCCGCGAGCATGTGCAGCAGGGCGCCGCGCACGTTGAGGTTTCCATCGTCCGCACGGGCGAGGAACCAGGCGCTGCCGAGGTTGATGGCGAGGCCGATCACGCCGACCACCAGGATCGGCATCCCCGCCACCTCCGGCACGCCGGACGCCAGGCGGTCGACGGCCTCGTAGACGATCCAGCCGATCGCCAACAGCATTGCGAGCCCGTTCACGAACGCGCCCAGGGGCTCCGCGCGGCGGTACCCGAAGCTGGTGGAGTGCGTGGCCTCCATGGTGGCCACCTGGGCGGCGCCGAGGGCGAGCACGAGGGCGCCGACGTCCCCGAGCATGTGCGCCGCGTCCGACAGCAACGCGAGCGAGCCCGTCACCCAGCCCACGCCCGCCTCCACGAAGAGGAACAGCCCGTTGAGCACGAGGGCGCCCATCAGCGCGCGCCGGATCGCGCGATCCGTCTCGGGATCGCCGGTCAGGGCGGGCGCGTGGTGGTGGTGCCCGTGGCCGTGGCCGTGGTGATCGTGGCCGTGGCCGTGGTCGTGGCCGTGGTGATCGTGGCCGTGGTCGTGGTCGTGGCCCAACTCAGTCGTCCGGGTGGTCGAGCACGGCGTGCACGTCGTCCGTGAGGACCGTGCCGTCGTCGAGCTCGACGGTGAAGAGGAGCGTGCCGGAGACGCCGTCGTACTCGCCCGACTGGGTGCCGGGCGGGAGGATCGTGTCCATCCACTCGGCCGCGACGTTGTCGTTGTCGTCACACGGCAGCTTGAAGTTGCGGTTGTCCCGCTCGCCGATGAGCTCGCCGTCGTCGGTCTCGAACTCCAGGCGCAGATCGACCAGCTCGCCGCCTTCGATCCCTCCGAACCAGACGGGCGACATGATCACGGTGAACCCCTGGGGCATCACGCGGACGTCGTAGGTGGATCCGTCCTCCATGGGCCGATGGTCGGCGGAGCCGTCGCACAGCTCGATGCGGGGGGCACCGGTGGAGGCCGGACAGTCGAACGCGCTGCCTCGCGCCGTCTCGCCAGGGCCCGAGGCCAGCGGCGGAGCGATCCCGTCGCATCCACAGAGCATCAGGATCAGGAGGGGGAGCACGCGCGGCACGCCCCCATTGTGGGCCCGGAACGGGCGAGCGTCGACAGGAGTCAGGCCCGGTCAGTGCCCGCTGTCACACGCATCGAGCACACTGGGGGCACAGGAGGTCGCATGAAGGTCCCGATGATCGTGTTCGCGTTGCTCATCGCTCTGCCGTCCCTCGCCGCCGCCGACGAGACCGAGGTCCTTCGGATCCGCACTCACCTGGAGACCGTCGAGGCGGAGCTCCGTCTCGTTCCGGCTCCGACTCCCGAGACGCAGGAGCGGCGCGATCTCCAGCTGGACCGGCTGCGCGCCTACCACCAGCGAGGCCTCTTTCCGTTCAACGATCTGCGCGACGAGCGGATCCCGATCTTCATCGACAGCAACGGCACCGCCTGCGCCGTCGCCCACCTCCTGATCGAGGACGGGCAGCGCGATCTGGCCGAGGACATCGACAAGCACTACCACGACGCCTACCTGCGCGAGATGGAGGTCCCGGCCGTCGGGCTGTGGGCCGC
>ENA-OWNT01004594-OWNT01004594.1-seawater-metagenome-genome-assembly--contig:-NODE-4594-length-11981-cov-2.784694_pt1 | contig 11981 bp, 8 predicted proteins | sample MGYA00238136_ERZ651165 | MGnify/ENA primary metagenome ERZ651165 (study PRJEB26861, sample SAMN08777766) | seawater metagenome | isolation source: coastal seawater | place: USA: Florida | collected... | reverse complement strand
TTCGCAGGTGAACAACATGACGATCAAACGCCCCTCGCTTTCGCAGATGCGCACCATGGCGCAGCGATTCGGGATGAACCTCTCGGACGAGGACCTGGCCGAGTTCCTGTCGCTGATGGAGCCCAACTTCCAGTCCTACGACCGGCTGGACGCGATGCCCGACTACCTGCCTTCGGTGCGCTATCCCCGCTCGCCCGGGTACTTTCCCGACTATTCCGAGAACCCGCTCAACGCATGGTACGTGAAGGCCGAGGTGCGCGGCGCGCCCGACGGTCCGCTGCGCGGCAAGCGCATCGTGCTGAAGGATACGGTCTGCCTCGCCGGGGTGCCGATGATGAACGGCTCCTCGATCATGGAAGGGTTCACCCCCGAGATCGACGCCACCATCGTCACCCGGATGCTGGACGCCGGCGCCACCATCGTGGGCAAGTCGCATTGCGAGAACTTCTGTCTCTCCGGCGGCTCTCATACCGGCGCCAAAGGTCCGGTGCACAACCCGTGGAAGTACGGCTACATGGCCGGCGGCTCCTCCAGCGGCTCGGCCGTTCTGGTGGCGACGGGCGACGCCGACATGGCCATCGCAGGCGATCAGGGTGGCTCGATCCGCATCCCCTCGTCCAACTGCGGCGTCTACGGGATGAAGCCGACCCACGGCCTCGTACCCTATACCGGCGTGATGCCGGTGGAGCAGACCATCGACCACGTGGGCCCTGTCACCAACACCGTGGCCGACAACGCGCTGCTGCTGGAAGTCCTGGCCGGCGAAGACGGGCTGGACCCGCGCCAGTACAAGCCAAAGGTCTATCGCTATACCGAAGCGCTTGGGCGCGGCGCGCAGGGATTGCGCATCGGCATCCTCAAGGAGGGCTTCCACCGCCCCGAGAGCGAAGCCGACGTGGACCAGAAGGTGCTGGCTGCGGCCGAGCGTTTCCGCGACCTCGGCGCGCGGGTCGAGGAGGTCTCGATCCCCGAGCATCATCTGGCAATCGACTGCTGGACTGCGATCACGCTGGAAGGGCTGCAGGATCACATGATGTGGGGCCATTCCGCCGGGTCGAACTATCGCGGCCTGTTCCTGCCTTCGATGATGGACCACATGGCGCAATGGCACGGCCGCGCCGACGAACTGTCGCATTCGCTGAAGGTCTCGATGTTCGTCGGCGAGTATTTCCAGACCCAGTACCGCGGCCGGTTCTACGGCAAGGCCCAGAACATCATGCGCAAGGTCGTGGCGAAATATGGTGAGGCGCTGAAGCAGTACGACATGCTGCTGATGCCCACCGTGCCGATGAAACCGCAGGAAATCCCGCCTGCCGACTGCTCGATCTCGCTCTATGTCCAACGCGCCTTCGAGATGATCGGCAATACAGCGCCATTCAACAGCGCGGGGCATCCGGCCATGAGCGTGCCCTGCGGGCTGAGCGAAGGGCTTCCCATCGGGATGATGCTGGTCGGGGCGCATTACGGCGAATTGAAGATTTATCAGGCAGCGCACGCGTTCGAACAGAGCGGCGACTGGCGCGCCATGTAAACCAGTCCAAGGGAGGCGAAGATGTCGATCCTGAGTGAGAGCCTTTCAAGCCGGATTTCCGGCTGGGACGCGACGACGGAGGCTGTTCCCGTCAATCTCGCGCCCGAGGGCGGAATGTCTTATGTGCGCGGCCCCTCTGCCCCCGCGCTGGCCTATATCACCATCCCGCAGCTCCTGCGCGAGACGGTGTCGCGCTTTGGCCCCCGCGAGGCGATGGTGTTTCCCGAGCAGAACGCGCGGCTGAGCTATTACGATCTCGACCGCGCGGTCGACGAACTCGCCTCGGGCCTTCTGGCGCTGGGGCTGGTCAAGGGGGATCGCGTCGGCATCTGGTCGCCCAACCGGCTGGAATGGGTGCTGACCCAGTTCGCCACGGCGCGGATCGGCGCGGTGCTGGTCAACATCAACCCCGCCTATCGTCTGGCCGAACTGGAGTACGCGCTGAACAAGGTGGGCTGCAAGGCGCTGATCAGCGCCCGCGCCTTCAAGAGCTCGGACTACCTCGGCATGATACGCCAGCTCGCGCCCGAGTTGGACCGGTGCAGGCCCGGCCAGCTGAACGCCGCCAAGCTGCCGCACCTGCGCAGTGTCGTGGTGATGGATGAGGAGCCCGCGGCCGGGGTGTTCTCGTTCGAGCAACTCCGCCAGCTCGGTGGACCAGCGCAGATCCTGCGCCTGCCGGCCATCGACGCAACGCTCAATCCCGACGACGCGATCAACATCCAGTTCACCTCCGGCACCACCGGAAGCCCCAAGGGCGCGACGCTTTCGCACTACAACATCGTCAACAACGCCCGCTTCGTGACCGACCGGATTCACCTGGCCGAGACCGACAAGCTGGCCATTCCCGTACCGCTCTATCATTGCTTCGGCATGGTGATGGGCGTGCTGGGCGCGATCAGCAAGGGCGCCGCGATGGTCTTTCCGGGCGAGGGCTTTGACGCCGCAGCCACCCTCGACGCGCTCGAACGCGAGCGCTGCACCGCGGTCTATGGCGTCCCGACCATGTTCACCGCCATGCTCGAAGCGCTGGAAACCCGGTCCCGCGACCTGAGCAACATGCGCACCGGGATCATGGCGGGCGCACCCTGCCCCGTCGAGGTCATGCGCCGCGTGAACCGCGACATGAACATGTCCGAGGTCACCATCTGCTACGGCATGACCGAAACTTCGCCCGTGTCCTTCCAGAGCTTCGTCGCCGACCCCACGGACAAGCGCTGCGAAACCGTGGGCCGGGTGCACCCGCATCTCGAGATCAAGCTCGTCGGGCCAGACGGCGGCATCGTCCCGGTGGGCGAACGCGGCGAACTCTGCACGCGCGGCTACTCGGTGATGAAGGGCTATTGGGACGACCCTGCCCGGTCCGCCGAGGCCATCACCGACGGATGGATGCACACCGGCGATCTCGCCATGTTCGACGCCGAGGGCTACTGCGCCATCGTCGGACGGGTGAAGGACATGATCATCCGGGGCGGCGAGAACATCTATCCGCGCGAGATAGAGGAGTTCCTGCTCCGCCATCCGAAGGTCAGCGATGCGCAGGTCTTTGGGATCCCGCATGAGAAGTTCGGCGAAGAAGTCTGTGCCTGGGCCACCGCGCGCCCCGGCGAGGCGCTCAACGCCGAGGAGCTGCGCGCCAGTTGCGAGGGCCAGATCGCGCACTACAAGATCCCGCGCCATATCCGTGTCGTCGAAGACATGCCAATGACGATCACGGGCAAGGTTCAGAAGTTCGTCATGCGCGAACGGATGATCGAGGAGCTTGGCCTGAAAGGTTAACCCAGCTGCCAAAGGTGCCTGCGCTTCCCGACCTGCGCGCCTTAACCCTCGTCCGAGACCGAGAAACCGCGCGTCGCGGTGACGCTCTTCACCACGTGCTCCGAGAACAGATCCAGCCGCGCGGGCAGACGGTCCAGCGGCGGGTAGTAGAGCGTCAGCCATAGCTGTGGGGGCGTCCACTCGGGCAGCACCTGTACCAGCGCCCCGCTGGCCAGGTCCGCCTCGACCATGAAGCGAGGCAGCAGCACCAACCCCTGACCCGCGCGCGCCAACCCCGCCATCAGCCCCGCACTGTTGACCGACAGAACCTCCCCTACCCGCAGGCGGTGGCTCTCCTTGCCCGATTGCAGCTCCCACATCTCTCCGCGCCCCTGGGCATCATGTCCCACGCAGACGTGGCGTTGCAGGTCCGAGGGATGTACCGGCACGCCACGTTCTTCGAGGTAGGCCGGAGATGCCGCGATGACCCGGTCGACCCTGCAGATCTTGCGCCAGATGCTCAGCACCTCGCGCGGCGCCTGCGAAATGCGGATTGCGAGATCGAAGCTGTCGTCGACGCTGGCCACGAAACTGTCGTTCAGGACGACCGAGAAGGTCACCTGCGGATGCAGCGCCCGGAACTGCGCGATGATCTCCGGCAGCGCTTCGGCGCCAAAGGCGATCGGGGCATTGAGGCGGATCAGACCGGCGGTGTCACCGTGGCGGTCACGCAGGTTCTCCGTCGCCTGCCCGATGCCCTGCAGCAGCGGGTCGATCTCGGCCGCATAATCGGCGCCTGCGGGGGTGAGCGAGACCCGGCGCGTCGTGCGGATGAAGAGCTGGAGCCCAAGTCGATCCTCCAGCGCGGCGATGGAGCGGGTCACCGAGGGCGCAGGCAATCCCAGTGCGCGGGCGGCGCCGACGAAACTCTGCTCGCGTGCCACGGCAAGGAAGACCCGCAGCTCCTCGATTTCACCCATCGTGACCGCTCTCCTGTCCCGAACGTTCTATACTGCCCGCAAGGGGCGAGAGATCATCTCGCAAGATTACATACGATTTAGGCAATGGTGAATGATAAATTACATATATTCACCAAAACAATTCCAGGGATCATTCTGACGGCGAACACCCTGCCGCATCCAAGCACGGCGGCTACCAAGTCAACGTCGGCTGCAGACCCCAAGAGACCTGCCGACCGACCATCCAGGGACCGACGACGATGACCGCAACAACCACCGACTCTGGCAGCCCCTGGAGCCCTTTCCGACAAAAGGCGTACCTTGTCCTCTGGGGGGCGACCGTGGTGTCGAACATCGGCACCTGGATGAACGATGTGGGCGCCGGCTGGCTGATGACCAGCCTCGCCCCCTCGCCGCAGATCGTTGCGGCGGTCCAGGCGGCCACGACACTGCCGGTGTTCCTCTTCGCGGTGCTCGCGGGGGCCGTGGCCGACATCGTCGACCGGCGCAGGCTGCTGCTCATCGTCAACCTGCTGCTCGCGGTAACCGCGATGATCCTCGCGGTTCTCGTGCAGGTCGATGCCATGACACCGGTTCTCCTGCTGATCTTCACTTTCCTGCTCGGCTCCGGCGCGGCCTTCATCGCGCCCGCTTGGCAGGCCATCGTCCCCAAGCTCGTCCCGCGCGAGGATCTGACGGCGGCCGTGGCGCTCAATTCGATGGGCATCAACATCAGCCGCGCTATCGGCCCTGCCGTTGCGGGCATGCTGATCGCCGCCTTCGGGCTGGTCTGGCCCTTTGCCCTCAACGCACTTTCGACCCTCGTGGTCATCGCAGCCCTGATCTGGTGGAAGCCGCCAGCCGAACCCGAGCGGACCCTTCCCGCCGAACACGTTCTTGGCGCCATGGTCGCCGGTGTGCGCTACGCCGTTTTCACCAAGGGATTGCGGCTGGTCCTCCTGCGCGCGACCGGCTTCTTCCTCTTCGCCAGCGCCTTCTGGTCGATGCTTCCGCTCTTCGCCCGTGAAACCCTCTCGGGCGGCGCGGGTCTCTACGGTGCCCTGCTCGCCTCTGTCGGGATCGGTGCCGTCGGCGGCGCCCTCGTGCTGCCCGGCCTCCGGGGCAAGCTCGGGCCCGACCGGACCGTCCGGCTGGGCACTGTCGGAATGGCCGTCTCGCTCGGGCTGCTTGCCCTGCTGCCCACCCCGGCCACCGGCCTCCTCGCCGGGTTGATGGCGGGCGCTGCATGGATCGCGGTCCTGTCGAGCCTGAACGTTGCCGCGCAGTCCGTCCTGCCCGACTGGGTCCGCGCCCGCGGCCTCGCCATCTTCCTGACGGTGTTCTCCGGCGCGATGGCTCTTGGTAGCCTCGCCTGGGGTACGGTCGCGGCCCACAGTTCGATCGGCACCTCGCAACTCATCGCCGCGATCAGCCTCGTCCTCGCCATCCCGCTGACCGCCCGCGCCCGGCTCTCCGGCCTCGGGGCCGACCAGAGTCCCGCGCACCACTGGCCCGAGGCCGACATCCCGCTGCCCGACGACAACGACGGCCCCGCAACCATCTGGATCACCTGTGACGTGCCCGCCCCCGCCCGCGCCGAGTTCCTCGGGCTGATGAAAGAGCAGCGCCGCAGCCGTCGCGCCCACGGCGGCTATGGCTGGGTCCTGCGCGAGGACGCCTCGGTGCCGGGCCGGCTGATCGAAAGCTGGCACGAGGCGTCCTGGCTCAATCACCTGCGCCACCACGACCGGGTCAGCCGCGCCGAAGCCGAGATGCAGACCCGCATCCGCGCGCTGCTGACATCTTCCCCCGAAATCCATCACCTGATCACCCCAAGGAAAGGCTGACACCATGAGCTGGAACCCCACCCAATCCCCCGACTGCCCCGACGCGCTGCCAGAGAGCCTCGACTCCATTGAAACGCTGATCATTCCGCGCGCCCGCGACCTTGGTGGTTTCGAAGTCCGCCGTGCCCTGCCCGCGCCCAAGCGGCAGATGGTCGGTCCCTTCATCTTCTTCGACCAGATGGGCCCCGCCGAGTTCCTGACCGGGGGCGGCATCGACGTCCGCCCGCACCCGCACATCGGCCTCGCCACCGTGACCTACCTCTACAAGGGCGAATTTCACCACCGCGACAGCACCGGCGCCGACCAGATGGTCTACCCGGGCGAGGTGAACTGGATGATTGCCGGGGGCGGCGTCACCCATTCCGAGCGCACCAGCGACGAGATGCGCACCAAGCCCGGCGCCCTGTTCGGCATCCAGACCTGGGTGGCCCTGCCCGAGGACGCCGAGGACCGCGGCGCCTCGTTCGAACACCACGGCAAGGAGGCGCTGCCCTTCCTCGACGAGGGCGGCAAGCAGGTCCGTCTGATCCTCGGTTCGGCCTGGGGCGAGAGCTCACCGGTCAAGACCTTTACCGAGACCTTCTATGCCGATGTGGTGCTGGCCCCCGGCGCCAAGCTGCCCCTGCCCGACAATCAGGAAGACCGCGGCATCTACGTCACCAGCGGCGAAATCTCCGTCGCGGGCGAGACCTTTCCCGAGGGTCGCATGATGGTCTTCCGGCCCGGCGACCATATCAGCGTGACCGCGGGCGCGCAGGGCGCACGGCTGATGGTGCTGGGCGGTGCGACGATGAACGGCCCGCGCTACATCTCGTGGAACTTCGTGGCCTCGTCGCCCGAGCGGATTCAGGCGGCCAAGGATGCCTGGCGCCAGGGCGATTTCACCCACGGCCGGTTCCACCTGCCGCCGGGTGACACCGACGAGTTCATCCCGCTGCCCGACAACATCTGACCTCAGGCGGCCCGGCGCCAGCGCCCGGGGCTCAGGCCCTGGGCGCGCTTGAACATGCGCGTGAAATGGCTCTGGTCCGCGAAACCGCAGGCCAGCGCGATATCGACCAGCGGCAACTCGGTCAGCCGCAGCAGCAACCGCCCCTGCTCGATGCGTTCGGCCAGCAGCCACTGGTAGGGCGACATGCCCGTCGTTTCCCGGAAATTGCGGAAGAAGCTGTTGCGCGGCAGGTCGAGTGCCTGCGCCACGTCATCGAGGCGGAGGCTTTCGAACTCCACCGACATCAGCATCTCCTTGGCCTTGGCGACCTGTGCGGGAGACAGGCGCGTCGGCTTGCGCGACCGCCGGGTCATCGCGTGGGTGCTGCCGAGGTGCAGCATCAGGCGTGCCCCGAACTCGTCCGCCTCCAGCGGGTCGAACAGCTCCGGCTGCGCCAGCCAGCCAAGCATTCCCTCCACCATCTTCCCGAGCGCGGCATCCGTCGCGTCCCGCGTCGGGGAAAGGCGCAGGCTGGTCCTGAGCGGAAGTTCGATCAGCAGGAAATCAAAGGCGCCCTCTGCGGTCGCGGCATAGTCGACGTCGAACTCGCGGATGTAGATCGAATGGCGGTCGAAGATTCGGTCGTGCCGGCGGCTGCCCTCGCGGCTCTGCCGCCGGTGGCCCGCCTGCAGCGACATGCCAAGGATCATCCCCCGCTCCTGCGCCGGGGTGGAAATCTGGGAAAAGACGGGGCCCTCAGCCGTCTTCCGCAAGAGCGTCAGATCACCGGCCCGGGCGCTGTGGTTGTTCCTCAGCGCGTTCAGAGAGCAACCGAGGTTGTCCCGCGATCGCTTCAATTCACTCTGGATATCTGCAATCGCCTGGTCGGACATTGGCGCGCCTTTCTCAAACGGCCCAGCAAGCGCACCCTAGCGCGCCCCAGAAACTCTTCAGGTCGCTGACCGGGAGACTTGCGCCCCAGGCCCCTGCGTGATCGTGACCATGAACACCGCAGGAATTGGCGCAACCGCAGCTTTGGGCGACATGGCGTGATACAGCCATGTTTTCCGCACCCCAGCCCGCATAACCGCCAAACTGCCGCACCGGTGACCAATCCGGCATCGCTGGCGGAACATTGGTCTCGTCAAGGTCGGCGTAGTCGCCCTTGGCAAAGACCACCCGGCCGCCGACCATGGTCATGTCGCTGGTGATGTCGGGGATCTCGGCCTCCGGGCAACCGAAGTAATCCCGGTCCGGCATGACCAGATCCGCGAAGTAACCCGGGGCCACCCTGCCGCGATGGCCCTCGTCGCCCGAGAACCAGGCGACCTTTTCGGTCCACATCCTGAGTGCCGTCTCGCGGTCGAGGCAGTTGCGCTCCGGCGTGACACGCAGCCCGCCGACCGTCCGGCCCGAGACCAGCCACGAGAGCCCGACCCAGGGGTTGTAGGAGGCGACCCGCGTGGCATCGGTCCCTGCCGAGGTCTTCACCCCCATCTCCAGCATCCGCGCGACCGGTGGCGTCGCCTCGGCCGCCCGCGATCCGTAGCGCTCGACAAAAAACTCGCCCTGGTAGGCCATACGGTGCTGAACTGCGACGCCGCCACCGAGGGCGGCGACCCGGTCGATCGACCGCTCCGAGATGGTTTCCGCATGGTCGAAGAACCAGTTGATCCCTTCCAGCGGAATGTCCCTGTTCACCTTCTCGAACACGTCGAGCGCGCGGGAGATGGTCTCGTCATAGGTGGCGTGCATCCGCCACGGCCAGCGGTTCTCAGCGAGGATGCGCACCACATCTTCCAGTTCATCCTCCATGCCGGGGTCAAGGTCGGGGCGCGGCTCGCGGAAATCCTCGAAATCGGCGGCGGAGAACACCAGCATCTCGCCCGCACCGTTGTGCCGGAAGTAGTCGGTACCCTGCCGGTACGTGACCGACTTGGTCCACTTGAGGAAATCCTCCTTTTCTTCCTTCGGTTTCTGCGTGAAGAGGTTGTAGGCCAGCCGGACGGTCAGCTGATCGTCATCGGCCAGCTTCTGGATGATCTCGTAGTCCTCGGGATAGTTCTGCATCCCGCCGCCTGCGTCGATCACGCCCGTCACGCCCAGGCGGTTCAGCTCGCGCATGAAATGGCGGGTCGAATTCAGCTGGTAGTCGAACGGCAGCTTTGGCCCCTTGGCCAGCGTCGCATAGAGAATCCCGGCGTTGGGCTTGGCCAGCAGCAGCCCGGTGGGATTGCCCTTGGCGTCCCTCTGGATCTCGCCGCCCGGCGGATTCGGCGTGTTCTTGTCATACCCAACGGCCCGCAGCGCGGCGCCATTCAGCAAGGCACGGTCGTAGAGATGCAGCAGGAACACCGGCGTATCGGGCGCAATGGCGTTGATCTCGTCCAACGTCGGCAGCCGTTTCTCGTCGAACTGGGCCTCGGTAAAGCCGCCAACCACGCGGACCCATTGCGGCGGCGGAGTTATCTCGACCTGCCGGCGCAGCATGTTCATCGCATCCGAGAGCGAGCGCACCCCGTCCCAGCGCAGCTCCATGTTGCAGTTCAAGCCGCCCCGCACGACATGCGTATGGTTGTCGATCAGCCCCGGCAACACGCTGCGCTTGCCGAGCCCGACCAGCCGCGTCCCCGGCCCCGCCAGCGCCCGAACCTCGTCATCCGAGCCCGTCGCGGTGATGCGGCCGTCCTGTATCGCGACCGCCTGCACGAGAGGTGCCATCGGATCGAGCGTGGTGATGGCGGCGTTGTGCAGGATCAGGTCGGGATGCATCAGGAGGGTTCCTTGTCCTTGGTGCCGTGGGCGCTCGGCATTTCTCCGAAGAGGTGAAGCGCGGACTGGCTGATCACGTGACGGCCGGTCAGCCAGCGGTAGATCGGCACCGCCTGCTCACCGATCAGGATACCCAGCAACCCGACCAGTGCCACCACCGGCGGCGCCGGAGAGCGCACGTGCATCAGGCTGTAGATCACGCCAACCAGAAGGCCTGCGCCGAGCGATACGAGGTAAATCTTCATGAGATATCTCCAGGAATCGGCGAACGGGAAACGTCACACTCTTCATGCCTGCGGCGGCGCGAGCGTTATTGAACATTCGTCCCGGTTGGGCAGGCAAAACCTCACCTTCGGTCGTTTGCAGCAAAGCCTGAAACCGGTCGATCCTTCAATACTGTGATTGCGCCTCCACTCATCATGACCGCGTACGCCAAGGCGCACACCACCCCAACCATTGCAATTTCAGGAATGGTGAAATCGATATTATTCCAATTATCGAAGCACTGAAACACCTGCATAGTCCCCCTACAGACACCAACAACTCCCCGACAGAGGACCACGGACATGACCGGCAAACTCGACCTTCTCACCCCGACGAACAGCCAGATGATCTTTATCGACCACCAGCCCCAGATGGCCTTTGGCGTACAGTCGATTGATCGCCAGGTGCTGAAGAACAACACCGTCGCCCTCGCCAAGGCGGCAAAGGTCTTCGGTATTCCGACCACGATCACCACCGTCGAAACCGAAAGCTTCTCGGGCAAGACCTACCCCGAACTTCTCGACGTGTTCCCTAACCACCCGCTGCTGGAACGCACCTCGATGAATTCGTGGGACGACCAGAAGGTGCGCGACGCCCTCGCGGCTGCAGCCTCGGAAGGCCGCAAGAAGATCGTCGTCTCCGGCCTCTGGACCGAGGTCTGCAACCTCTCCTTCGCCCTCTCCGCATTGGCGGACACCGACTATGAAATCTACATGGTCGCCGATGCCTCGGGCGGCACCAGCAAGGAAGCCCACGACATGGCCATGATGCGCATGGTTCAGGTCGGCGTGGTGCCGGTGACCTGGCAGCAGGTCATGCTCGAATGGCAGCGTGACTGGGCCAAGCGCGACACCTACGACGCGGTCATGGAGATCGTGCGCGAGCACTCGGGCGCCTACGGCATGGGCGTCGATTACGCCTACACCATGGTCCACAAGGCCGACTCGCGCAGCGCCCACAGCGGCGAGACCCTCGCCCCCGTCCCGGCCTGATCGTGATGGCCCTCCGATCCACTGGCCCCACCCGCCGCGACCTCATCATCGGCGCGGCGAGCCTCGCCATCCTCTCTTCCCTCACCTCCCCGGCCTACGCACAGGCCACAGACCTCACGAAGGACATCACTATGGGTTACGTCACCACCTCCGACAGCGTCGACATCTTCTACAAGGACTGGGGCCCGAAGGATGCCCAGCCCATCGTCTTCCACCACGGCTGGCCGCTCAGTTCCGACGACTGGGACGCGCAGATGCTGTTCTTCCTCTCCAAGGGCTACCGTGTCATCGCCCATGACCGGCGTGGCCACGGCCGCTCGGCCCAGGTGTCCGAGGGCCACGACATGGACCACTACGCCGCCGACGCCTTTGCCGTCGCCGAGGCGCTCGACCTGAAGAACGCCGTTCACATCGGTCACTCGACCGGCGGTGGCGAAGTCGCCCGCTACGTCGCCAAGCACGGCGAACCGGCAGGCCGCGTGGCCAAGGCCGTGCTGGTCTCGGCTGTGCCACCTCTGATGGTTCAGACCGAGGCCAACCCCGAGGGCCTGCCGCTGGAAGTGTTCGACGGCTTCCGCGCCGCGCTCGCCGCCAACCGTGCCCAATTCTTCCGCGATGTGCCCGCCGGCCCCTTCTACGGTTTCAACCGCGATGGTGCGACGGTCCACGAGGGCGTCATCCAGAACTGGTGGCGTCAGGGCATGATGGGCAGCGCCAAGGCGCATTACGACGGCATCAAGGCCTTCTCCGAGACCGATCAGACTGACGACCTGAAGGCGATCAGTGTCCCGACCCTCGTGCTGCATGGCGAGGACGACCAGATCGTTCCGATCGCGGACTCGGCGCACAAGTCGATCAAGCTGCTTAAGAACGGCACGCTCAAGACCTACCCCGGCTTCTCGCACGGCATGCTCACGGTCAACGCCG
>ENA-OWNT01004593-OWNT01004593.1-seawater-metagenome-genome-assembly--contig:-NODE-4593-length-11985-cov-4.310548_pt1 | contig 11985 bp, 15 predicted proteins | sample MGYA00238136_ERZ651165 | MGnify/ENA primary metagenome ERZ651165 (study PRJEB26861, sample SAMN08777766) | seawater metagenome | isolation source: coastal seawater | place: USA: Florida | collected... | reverse complement strand
ACGAACGACGAACGACGAACGAACGACCGCACAAACAACAACAACAACGACGACGACGACGACGACGACGACGACGACGACAAGAGCTGTCACAATAAACTTTGATCGTTGACGTGACGTTGTTCGATGTTGTGGTCGCTGTTCGCTGTTCGTTGTTGCTAGGCGCATGAGTGTATCCACGTATTCACCTCATTCCCCCGGTTCGGTGCACGTGTATTTTTATTTTTATTTTTCTGAGGAGTTTATCCGACGTGGAATTGAGGGCAAAGCCGAGGACACCAACATGTGAACGTCTGGCAGCACCGATCGCCGCTGCGCGGCAAACCATGCACGGACTGTTTGGCCTTGCCACGTGATACGGTGAGGCCATGGGTGCCACTGCGTTGCTGGCGGTCACACTGCTAAACCTTGTTGGTGCCGTTGAGAGGTTTGCACCGGTTCTGCCCGAGCAATTCGATTGCAAGCTAAAACTCGACATTGGGTACGATGGAGTAGACCGGCCTCTGCTGCTGCTCCTGCACGTTGACCTCATCAACAACCGGGTGCGCGAGGACTATTACTACCTCCACGTCCACCCACCCAAGAAGTATTTTACCAACATCCGCCTCTACGAAGAAGGCCGCCAGTTTATGGCATTTTATCGCGTGAAGGGGGACACGCTGTCGAGTCCGAAAACTTGTTTCATCGCACCGGTCTCTGGGTCGTTGCCATCTCGGGACTTTTTGCGCCGGGACGGGACATTTTTGCACAGTGGCCACTTCACCGTGTCAGTCGGCGAGAATGGAACAGTCGAAGTGAAGTCATCGGACGACGACGAGGAATCCAATTCTTTGGGATCCGAACAAAGAGTGTTCGCGAACGTGTGGGGCTTCGAGTTTGATGGCAAACCCGGACGTTTACTGGAGTCAACACGGACACGGTTCCCACTACAAGTGAAGTTGGTGAGTTTCCTGCCGCCCAGTTGCGCGCCGGTGTCACTACATTGCCGTGTTAATCTGGTGGTCTGTGTGCGTACAGGAAAATGTGAACGCGACTTTTCTGTCATTCAATCCCAGGACTTTTTCACACGATGGGTCCGCACATGACAGTGCCATCCCTGAGCAACTGCCGTTCTCAGACGGTGCGCTACTCTCCATCGCATGCTGATGCACGCATGTATGGTCGCCTGTGTTTTGCTTGTCGTGCGAGAGGGTCACGTAGATTTTGCTTTGACCCATTTGAAGGTTTATTCCAGCCACCGGACGGGTTTGTGTGTGAGCCATTTGGAGGTTGATGCGAGAACACATTAGATTAGAGAAAACGAGAGATAAATAAAATGGTTTGACATGCCAGCAACATGTTGCATGCTGCGCCGCCTAAACTGTTGCTGCTGTGTCAACCTGCGCTGCGCTGGAATTTTCTTCTTCGTCGACTTCCTCCTCCACATCGTCGGAGGGGTCGTTGTCGGCGTGAAGGTCCTGCGCGCGTGGAAAATTGCAGTTTGTAAGTCACAACAATCGTCGACGCAGGAGCAGCACACGTGGCGGTGTCAAACCTGCAGCGCGCTTCTAATGTCTCGCTTAATCCAACAGTGCTCAAACCCGTCGATGAGCAGAATGGCCAAAAAGTATATCATGTAACCGGCCAATACCCACACAGGAGCGTCACTGCTGCTGCAGAAAACATTTTGTGCCAGCGACATCGAACAATCATCAACCGTGTGCGCCGCGGAATACAACACAGCGTATCTGGTTCACAATGAAACGAAATGTGAGAACTAGTGGAATCCACTTGCATGCACAACGCAATGAGCACCGCCACGTACACAATGACAAGGATGTTGAGGATCGGCGAAACGGCCAGTCTGAGGATATCCCAACCGCAGAGGCAGCACAGACGTTTGCTGATGGCGAGTCTTCGGCGGTAGAAAAAGAACTCTTTCGTGCAACCCCATTGTAAGATGTGAATTGCCATCAGGCATCCATCTGTGTTGGTAACAAGAAGGTCAGACATTTCACAATGCAAGAATGAGCACTCGTAGGTCTGCAGCGGCAACCGTGACACACTTGCATACGTACCCGCGGCCAACATAATGCCAGCCACAATTCCAAGAGAGGTCGAGTTGAACGGTCGGAACGAGGCGTACACAGTTAAGGTCTTGCAGCATTCCGGGATCAAGGATACGAGGAAGAGGAAGTTGAAGTTCAAGATCTTTAATACATTGACATGGACAGGAAAGCGCACACAGCAAAATCAATGTCTGGTTGCGCAAGCCGCATTTGCAGGTTGAGTACAAGCAACGAACCCTCGTGGCGTCTCCCACAACTGGCCCCATTTTAGCGAAGAGATGATAGTGCTTCATCCACATGATGTTTATCAGAACGAAAGACTCCACGAAAGCGTACACTTGTGGTGTGAGCTCGTCGATGTATCTATGGTTGACAAAATGAAGTAAGGACCCAATGCGTGGCGGGCGCAGACAACCTTGCGACGCGTGCATCAGCGTACTGGTCGTAAAAGCTCTCGAACTTCTCCGGGTTTAAGATGCATGGGATGGAGTCAAATCGAAATCTGTACAACCAACAAGTGTCGCCTCACGGTGATGCCCATGTCTACCACGACAATTTGACGAATGGCGTCAGACACATCAAATGAGGGCTCACATTTCGCTTATGTTTTGCGCGTTGCCTTCGTTCATGGCTGCTGAGCTGTTCCACAGGCACGATTCATCACTCAAGCACGTGGATTCCGAGACGAAGTTCATACACATGGAGGGTGTCTCAAAGTCCAGTGCAAGGAGGGTGCACATGATAGAAAATACACCTGCGGTCAAAACACAGAGTGAACCGTCATTGACCGGCCCTACCATGGCATAGACGTCAGCATCTCACCGTCAGTGAACGTGCTCAGGCGCTCTTTCGGGCTTTGGCGCTTGAATAGGATCCGCTTGTACTGCGACTTGAGCAATTTCTTCAATAGCAGCACAGTTACAGTTCAGGCGACAAAGTTAGCTTGTGACCCTCATGTGAGGATTGCGGCGAATTCACGCACGCTTAAGTTTGAGCTCGGTGCCAGAGACTTCACTCGATGTGGCCTTTTCTCTTCTTCTTCATCTGAGCTGCTCATCTTTTCTTTGACCTTAGAATAGATACAAATGTTGTACGAATGTCAAAGGAACATGAACGACGGAATTGCAGCTGCGCTCCGAAGGAACACATGTGCATTTACTGACCTGCTGTAGGTCATCAAAGTTAGTGAAGTTGCCCGACTTTGTGGAGCGGCGCTGACGTGGTTTCGCTGAAGTAGAAGTCGCGAATGTGATTGCACGGCTTGGAACCTCATCATGCGTGTCCGACTTCTCTGCACTGGACTGAATGCTGTGCGCGTCAGTGTCAAATCTAGCGGCCTCAGTACGGTCGTCGTTGTCTGGTAGATGACTCTGCAGTGACGTTTTGAGGCAGGGGACCCACTTTCGGCACGTGGTGCAGAGGTACGCAAAGACAGGATACAACAGCAAGATCACGTAGAGGAAGTAAAATCCGGCGAATCTACGGAGTGGCATTACCAGAAGTAAGTTCCGAGTGGCGACTTCTCGACCGAAGAACAGCACACAAACGTGCACGAGCTTCGGCGCAATTACACTCACAAAATGGAGCCTTCGCTGCTGAGCAACGCGTAGCACGCAATGATGATGAGATTGAGAACGATGAATGTCACGAGGAAGCCGTATGAGAGGGTGACTGGCAAGCCGCTGGTGACTTTGGCGCCGACCTTTTTCTCGATGACCAGCCTGCTGATGAGAATAACGAGTCCGAAATACAACATCGCCGCCGGCAGTGCGAGACCAATGACGGAGCCGTAAATGACGCTCAGGTCCTCGGGCTGTGACCCAGCTGGCGTTTCAATCTGAGCGAGATATTCTGCAACGAAACCGTCCATGGCAGCTGTCGCGGCCAGGGGCAAAAAGCACGGCCCCATCACCAACGTGACCGTCAGCACCGTGACCAATCGGCTGACCTTGCGCGCATGTCGAAGCAACATGGAGTGTTGCACCCAGGCCAGCGTGACGAACATAAACGTCACGTAAAACGTGAATACCTTGAACAGCTTCTGGACGCTCAAGAAGTCGTAGCCGTAGGACTACCACACACGAATGAGAGCACCAACAGCACATTACAAACACGATACAAACCACCGGCGATTAACAACTGCCATCACAGAACACAAAACAACACTTACCAAGGCTGCCTGCGGGTAGGTTGTTGAATTTGTAATGGACGCTGTGTATGTGGTGGGAATGACCATGACTGTTGCTGCGATGGCGTAAATCGCGTCAATGTAACCGAACAAGCGATCGCCGCGCAAATTCTGCGTCTTCTTCAAGAATCGCTGCACGTGTCGGCGTTCTTCTTGGCTACTCCACCTCTTGACGACACTTGCTGTGTCGGCGTCGGTGTCAGTCTGTTGTCCGTCCCAGTCAGAGCTGGAGGCATTTACGTCTTCGCCCGCGTTCGCGAGGAGGAAGTCATCGTCGGCCATATTGTGTTGGGTCTCGTTCGACTCAGCCCATCAATCGGCCAAGAAATCACCTGCGTCTTCACCGCTCCACCACAACAACGATGGCAGAGACAGAACCTTTTGCTTCGAAAATCAGAAAAAAATTTCCAAGTTCTAATGTTTACTGCAGGCACAACAGTCACATTCAGCAACCAAGGCACTTCGTCCAACTTGGATGCGCGTTGCGCGTCTCCCCATTGTCATGCCGGTGCACGTGCCCGCATGCCCACTGTTGTACAAGCGTGCTTCGCAGCATGCAACGCCCCTCCACCTCATCTCCACCTCACTCCCTACCCACCACCCACCAACCTACCGCCCGCGCACCAAAAGCAGCGAAGTTTGTAGTCGGTCGGTTAGTCGGTTAGTCAGTCGGTCGTCGTTCTGTCATCGTCGTCGTCGTCGTTGTCGTTGACATCATCGGCCGTTCGTTCCGCGCGCTTTCGGGCGATTTCGCGCCAACGCATTCGTTTGAACCATTTTGAACCGACGGCGACGTGGCGACGTCCCGCCTCCGCTATGATATCGTCATCGTCCGTGTCGTGTGTCCTGTCCCGTTGTGTTGCGTGCGTGCGTGTTGTCGCGCGTTGGCGTGGTACGCGGTTGTACGGCGTCAACTAACTACGCAGTCGTCGTGGTCCATGGGGGAGAGTGGTCGCGTGTTGGGTGATGCATGGTGGTGCATGGTGAGTGATGCAAGGTGGTGCATGCATCGGAGAAGCTAAACGAAGCAATTGCGGCCGGTTGATTTTAAGCGAGGTTTTAACTTTCGGTGTTTGCCGTGCGGCGATTAATCATTTGTGTTGTTATGGCTGTGCTTTGGTGCAACTGACAGCTGGGTTCACTTTCGAAGAAAATATTTTGGTGCCACAGTTTCTCTTCTCCCTGGAAAGGATTTTTTTGTGGTCACATCTCCTCCACCAGCGAGTCGGTGACTCGCTCTCTGTTGCCCCCGATCGGTGCGTTCGACGTGGCGATGGCGTCTGTTCGCACGGCGGGTTCATTTGTCTTCGCCGACTTGCAACGGGCTGCTGGGGGTCCTAATGTCGACCACAACGTCGCTGCTGAAGTTTGCACCAAGCTCCGTCGCGATGGATTTGTTGTGGTTCAGCATTCTGAGGCTTTCGTCCAGGTAGCCCAAAAGGCACAAGCTGCCGTCAAGTTGTTCTTTCAGCATCCACAGGAAGAAAAGCTACGGCTGGCACCTTTGATAGACCCGAAGTCCGCCGATGGCGGCTGCCCGTACGGTTACAAGAACCACGGGTCACGGGAGTTCATCGAAGCCCGCAGTTACACGAATTCAGACGGAGAAAAGATCATCGTTCCTACCCTCGGCCGATCGGAGAAAGACCCGAAAGACTTGCACGGTTTCAACAAGGCTGTTGGGAACCTACACTCCGCGCTGGAGTCAACTGCCAACCTGATTCTTCGCCTCATCGCGGTCTACCTCAACCTACCCGCTGACTTTTTTGCACAGTTGTTGTCGCCGACCGTCGAGGGCGATGCTGCGGCACCGAGTGACACACTCGACAGCGAGATTGACAATCCCTCGACTGCGGCGCAAGAGAAACTCACCACAAGCGTCATGAGGATATGCAATTATGATCCCTGCAGCGGAAGCAGTCCGTCAGGGACTGTAGCGAACTTTGTCGCGGAAGATGTCGCGGATGTCGACCCTGTTGCTTTTGGGGAGCACACCGACACAACGTTCATCACATGCGGGACGGTTGCGGAGGAACCTGGACTTGAAGTCGCCGCCGGCGAGAAATGGCTGCCTATTGAAACGATGTTCCCACCGCACCGTAGCGTAGTTGTTTTGGTCGGAGAGTATCTGCACCTCTTGACGAAGGGGTCGATGGCAGCAACGCGGCACAGAGTGATGCGCCCCGTCGATAATGTTCCTCGGATCTCATTTCCCCTGCTGATTAGAGGGTATGACGAACAGACGATCAACACCACTCAGTACATAGAAGCCGCCGACACCTCCGTTGCCGAGGATGCCACGGGCGCGATCAATGAGACGTTGCCACCTTGCGAGTTAATGAAGTGCAATGGAGTGCGCCTTCGGGCACTTCACGTCCGTGTCGCGAGCTGTTTGCAACATATGTCCGCCTGCAAATGAATTCCGCCAATGTTTTGCAATGCACATTGCCTGTAGGTGTTGTTGGAGCGGACCCGTGATCATAGAAGGTATGCACTACGTCTTGCCTGTGCAATTAATTATGCCACACGTCCTCCACTGGGGCACATGTGAGTGTCAAACTTCTCACCGCATCGTTGTGTGCGTCTCCGGTACAGACAACAACTCGCAAAGCGACGGAAACAGAAGCTGTTTCTGGCGTTGCTGCGAGCAAGGAACAAAAGGATAGCTGCTGAAGAGTCCGCAGCACCGCCAGTTCCGAAAGTAGATGCTGTCGATTCAACAACGCCGCTCGATTTACAATAAATACTAGATCTATCAGATGTGTTCGCCATTTCATTTTGATTCATTTTCTTCCGCAGTGACTACGGCTTCAACTGGTAGAGGGTCGAGTTTACGAGATTCCGGAAGCTTTTTCTTGGCCTGTCAAGTCCACAGTATGTGCATGCACGCAGTAAGTGACATTGCACCAACATTTCCCGCCCACCAACGTTCACGCGATACCCGTTCATTCTAACATTGCCCCCACGCACCTCGTCATGTGCTGGCTCAATCGCTTTCGCAGATGCCGCCTTTGCCTTGGCGTGATCTGCCTCCACTTCAGCAGCGGCGATGTTTGCTAAGATCGTTGGGTCGACAGCCTACAGTCGGAGAGTAACAGGTTACGAACACAAACATAATTCACCGCTACCACCAACGCGAAACACAAATTTACCTGCAAAAATTCCGGTGGTGCGGCAATGTTGTTCGGCTCGGCGTCGGTGGAAGCTTTATCGCTGTCGTCACTCGGCTGCGCAGAATCTACACCGTCTGGCGATGCCTCTGCAGCTTCAGCCGGTGCGTTGCTCGCGCTCTCGGAAGACGCGGAGTCGGGCACTTTGGACTCCGTGGTTTTGGCGCTATTCTTTTCGTCGGGCTGGTCCTTCTTCTCAGTTTCGTCGGTTGGCGCGACGCCATCTTCATGCGAGCCCGATGGCGAGGATTTACCTTCGCGTTTTGTTTCTGCTTCGTCACCGCTCACGGTTGCTGGTGAATGGTGCTTGGATGCAGCCGGGTCGGGTGTATCACTTGCGTGGTCAACGGCGCTGTGATCTTTAGATCGCGCCCGAAGCTCCTGCAGCAGAACGGAGCATTGAATATCAAACCGCCGGAAGTTCAACTCAAATGAAGACAACACTGTTTTCTTACCGCCGCACTTTTAAGCAACTTCACGGCTTCCCGATACTCAAACCGCGGCTTGAGCAGAGTCTTGTGCTCTCGAATGACAATGCGGAGTTCCGCAGCGACCGATATGATTCGGACTGTGAGGTCTGGGACAATGAAATGCTCCAACTGGTGCACTTCCGCACTCAACGATCGCTGTTCGTGGCTCACCTACCAACCAATCACGGACGAATACCCGCTAAGACATAGATTTCGCGCAGCGCAGCATAGTGGGACACAAACGGACATGTTTCGGTCCAGTTTTGGAATCTTTCTGAGTCACCGCCCGAAGCTTGGATTTCAGCTTCGACAAATCTGACTTTGACTGGTGCAGCTCCGCAAGAAGTGCACCGCACGTCCCAATTCCCTGGAGTCAACGTCGCAAGTCGGTAGGTGTCAGCGATGGCTGAATGCGTCTGCACGCGAAGTGCCCTTGTGGCAACAACGTACCGACAGGAATTGTCGCTCGACGTGAGCCGCCTCCGAGTTTGTCAATTTGCGAGGCGCAGTCTCGGGGCCAGGAAGGTCTGCGCTCTTCTTCCCAGGAGTGGGACTCGGCGCATTTCTACCCTTGCCGTTGTTGCGCTGCGCAGAAGGTAGTTTTGGGGCGTCTTGCAAAAAGTCCGACTCATCGAAGGTCACACTGGCGTGTATGAAGACGTCACTAAGGAGCGGGATTAACAGCTTGATGGCCTGTGTTAATGGGTACACAGCATCATTGAGCGTTGCGTCCGTTGCATGCAGCAAAGCGGTAGGCACGCACCGTTGGTTGCAACCGCCTTTTCAGCAACGTCCGCAGAGCGGCAACGGTGTCAGTGGAGTCCGCTGCAATAATTTGTCTCAGCAAATCGGCGGCCGGCTTGCGCACGTGTGCGTGTTTGTCCTGAATGCATTCCACAATCCGGACCAGGAGTAGTTTGCGGATACGACTCGGTTGTATTGCTGGGGGATGGGCTGAGATGGCTCGACCAACGTAGCGGCCAGCCTGAATCAGCATCAACAGTGCACAGAGAACCCTTGAGTCACAAAATTATGACGTCGTTGCGCGGAAACACATCAAAACGGACCCACTCTAGTCCTGCCTCTCGGATTGACTTGTTTTTGGAGAGCTGCTGCGCCAACGTCGACAAAGCTAATTCTACAAACTTGGGGTTCAGCTCAAGCTTGATCCAAGCGTCCAGGGCTTGTGAAGCAGCCATTCGAACCACCTACGGAACCGAGGCAATTTGACTTGACAAGGCTCAATGGAGTGCGTGGATGCAACTAACGCTAACCTGCTTGTTGTCTCCGAGGGCCACTACCGCCGCTGGTGTCACAAGTTGCACACACTTCGCAACGTGGCCCTTGCTTTCTAACTTGAGGTTGTGCTCTTCGACCTACACCAACAGCAGGTAAAACCTGTCAGATTCAAAAAAATGCAACTCTATTAGTGTCCTGCGAGCTATACCTTCTCCACTTCTTCCAAAGCGGTTGCGACGGCTTCCGGCGTTTCCGCACTGTCTGCCGCGGGCTGTTCGGGTTCAGTGGTGCTATTTGAATCTGGGTCTTCACTCTGCGATTGCTTTCCATTCTTGCGCTTCGCGTGATGCTCAAGCGTCTTCTTGGCTGCTGAAGCATCTTTGTAGTCGTGCTCTCTCGGCTTGAATGCATCACTGGGTATCAATGCTCCGATTGCAAGGAACTGATTGAGTCCGTTCATTCGGTTTTGCATGTTGTTGTCATTTTCTAACAAGTGCGCTATCGCGGTGACAACTTTCACTAAGGATTCATTTGCAAGCAATTTCTGTTCATTGCCGCGGATCGTGTCTGCAAGAAGTCACGCACGCACGCACAGCACATGTTATCTCACCACTGGCTCGTTGAAAGCACTTGCCGCCAGTAAAAAGTTGCAGTGCCAGCAATGCGCCAATCTCATACCAAGCAAGGTGCCCAAGTCATTGAGGCCACTCGTCCGCAACTTCCAACTGTCCTTATCGTGGAAAGCACGCAGTTTCTTGATTATGCTGCTCCATTGCAGCCGGTAGTGGAGCGCGAGGTCTATTTCTACGCCTGCTTCCGTTGGTGCAGGGACAGTTTTGTCAGTCTTGTCGCGGCCGGCTCCGCCACGCATGTGGTCGCGAGATGACCGAGTGCTATCGTGCGCGGCCCTCGAGCTGTTCTTTGCTCCAGGGATGCTATCGATATCAATGTCATTCGCCAAGCCCTGGGCATGCAAAATTTCGAGCAAGGCACGGAATTTTCGAGGTGACAACGGAACCGGTTTCGAGCTCATGAGTCCGTTCAACAGTTGCGTCCCAGCTTCGCCCGCGCCCACTTGCTGGTAAAGCAATGCTGTCAAATGAGCAGCTGCGGTAGATACTCCTTTGCCGTTGGATGAGAACCCAAAGGGCCCGGCAACAAAGCTGAGCAGCAGCGTCGCCATATCAAAGTGCGCAGCTGAAGGAGAGGCCGCGTTATCTTGGTCCTTGGAGCTTGCTTGCAGCCCAATATCCTGCACTAGCTCGCTAAATAATGACAGCATGCCTACCAAGAGACGAGGGGCGACGGTGCGCCGCGGCCATGCTTTAATGATGCCTGCCAGCCAGAGGTACAAGAAATAAGCAACGGCGCGTCTGTTTGTTTGATTGCTTTGGTTCAGAGAACAAAGTTCAGAGACAGAACTCGACGGCGTGGTCTCTGTTTTCTGGGCACTTTACATACCTCCACTGCTCACATGCACTCCAACTTCATTCTCTATCAAGCGACAAACAACTAACTTCAAGCCTGCATTCTTAGCCACGAGCTTCAGAACCGCCGACACATTGTGCATCAGCTTCGGTTGGCGAGCGCCCACATTAGAGCCGGCCAATTGAACAACCTGGCCATGTCAAAGTGACGATGTCAAAGGTGCGTCACAAGGCAACGACGATAAAAAGTAGCTACGGCCAATGGGTACGGCAGCAGCGCATTGAACATGTACATACCGCTGCAACTAGATTTTCAGGCAGACCTTGGCGCTCCAACAATGCAATGACAACCTCGAGAATGGCGAGAATGACGCCCAGTTGTTTGCTTTCAAAGTAGGTTTTCGCGAAGACGACGTTCGCGATCGCATGTAGACCGTCTTCGTCGATATCACCGTTGGCTCGGACGTGGGCAGCGAGCGCCTGCAAAGCTTCGGCCTGCTCTTGCCATTTCGTCGGCTTCAGCAGGCCCTGGCGGTGCGTGTCATCCCAGTGGTCGATACCCAAGCTGTCGAGCTTAGACATAGCCTCCGAATCTGCTCCCAAGTCCGTCGCGGGATGCGCAGATCCGCCTGCACCGGAGGAAGTGCGCGCTTCCGCACTGTTGGGATCAGGAGCTTCTTTCAAATGGCAAGCTTCCACCATCAGCGGCGGATCGCCTTGAAAGTCGGGATCAGTGTATATGATCAAGTACTTGTCAGTTCCGCGTGGATGTTGCACCACTCGGGCATTGTAGAACTCCTTGTCGTCCGGGTCAGGAGGGTACATCGCGAGCACGCTGTCTCCCGCATTCCAGCTCTTGCCCGCGGAGACCGACGGCGACGTCGTGTCCGCTGCAGGAGTAGGGTGCAGACCCTCCCCTGAGTCCGCCATCGCGTTGGTGCGCGTTCACTCAAGTGCCTGCCATCAAAATTGTCATGTTGTTGGTGCCACTGCGACACTGCGACTCTCAGAAACAATGTGAGCAAAAAAATTCTTTGTGGCTTTGATTGTTTTTGTGACAAACACTCGTCGTAAATCTCGTTCTGCGCTTGATACGTACGTTCGTCAGCGCATCGGTGGTGACGGTGGTCGTCGCCGTGGTGGTGGTCGCGGTTGTGGTCGTGTTCATTAATCGTCGCAATCGTCTTGATCGTGGTAGTGCTCTTCGTTTCTCTTGGTCGTTTCTCTTTCGCGCGATGTGCTTGTTGATCGATGTCGCCGCGTGACAGCAAATACTACACTGTGGTGGTCGGCATCAAAGTATCAAAGTTGCCATCGTCGTTGTTGCACGGCATCGTTTGTTCGTTCGCTTCGTTCGTTCGTTCGTTCGTTCGTTCGCTTCGTTCGTTCGTTCGCTTCGTTCGTTCGTTCGTTCGTTCGTTCGTTCGCTTCGTTCGTTCGCTT
>ENA-OWNT01004592-OWNT01004592.1-seawater-metagenome-genome-assembly--contig:-NODE-4592-length-11986-cov-3.346881_pt1 | contig 11986 bp, 7 predicted proteins | sample MGYA00238136_ERZ651165 | MGnify/ENA primary metagenome ERZ651165 (study PRJEB26861, sample SAMN08777766) | seawater metagenome | isolation source: coastal seawater | place: USA: Florida | collected... | reverse complement strand
GTCGGCCAGGACATGACCCAGGGCACGGGAGCCTGCGTCGTCGCTGTCGACGGGCTCGTCGAGGCTGGCCGTGCGCCCCTGGTTGAGCAGGAAGTTCACCCGATCGACCTCGAGGGAGAGCTCCACGGCGATCATCTTCGGGGTCCAGTCGACGCCGTCGCGCTCGAACTGATCGATGAGCTTGCGCATGTTGCGACGCTGCTCCACCGCGCAGCCGGGCAGCCGCACCGTGCGACCGGTGTTGTCGACCGCACGGGTGAGCTGCGCCCGAACCCACCAGCGGGCGTAGGTGCTGAAGCGGATCTTCCGGGTGGGGTCGAAGCGCTTGGCCGCTCGGAAGAGCCCGACGAAGCCCTCCTGGATGAGGTCTTCGAGGTCGAGGAAGGCACCGGCGAGCTTGCGCGCCTCCCCTGCTGCGATGCGAGCCCCGGACATGGCCAGCTGCCAGCGGAGGTCTTCCGCCTCCTGCATGGCCCCGCGCGCCTTGCGGGCGACCGTGGACAGCGCACGCTGGGTGCGCGCTTCCGTGGACAGCTGCTCCACCGCGGCCGCCAGCACATCGACATCGCCGGCGCGGGTGCGCTCCGTGCGAGGGCGCTTGCGGTCTAGCAGGTGGGCCAGTGGCGACGAGCGAACCAGATCCGCGGCGCGCGACTCAGCTGCCACGATTCGCTCGGCCAGGATGATCTCTTCGTCCGCGGTGAGCGGGCGACCCCATCGAGCTGCAGCGACCATGAAACCTCCCCGAGGCCCTCAACCTAGCCCAATCTGGACTGGCGAGTCCAGATTAAGACGCACCGCACGGGAGCGGCTCAGAACCACGGTCGTAGGCCCGTCACCACCGACCACCGTCACCCCCCCTGGTCGAACGGACGGGTCGAATCGGCCAAGGACCTCGGCCGCAGCGGCCTCCTTGGGGGTTGTCACCTTCCGTCAACGACCGACAACAACTGCAACAGCGGTCGAATACCCGCCGCGTGCGCGTCGCCGGCGCTCTCGACGGCCTGGGCCAGCCTCGTCGCCGCGTCGTCGTAGCGACCGACCCGCGCGTGCAACAGCCCCATCACCCGATGGCGCTCCGCGGCGCCCGGGCTGCGCAGGGTCTGCCGAATCCACCAGCTGCTGCGCCACGCCAGCCAGGCCTCCGTCCAGCGGCCCGCCTGCCGATGCCCTTCGGCGATGAGCTCCTCGGCCCGGGCGACGCGGCCGTAGGCCCACCGGTCCTCCCAGGACACGGCGGCCAGCCGATAGGCCTCGAACCGGAGCTGCTCCACCTTGGCTGGCGCTCGACCAGCGACGAGGTCGGCCAGCACGGCCGCTTCGGCATCGAGCACCGCCTGGCGCCCGGGAGCGGCGGCCGTGCCGGCCCAGGGGCTTAGGGGCAGCAACGGAACGGAGAGCGCGCCCTCGACGTGGGCCCGAACCCGAGCCAGCGCATCGGTGCCGGCGGGGTCGGAGCCGCCTGGCGCTGCTAGTCTGTCCCCGTCCAGAGGACCCGATGACCGACCCACACTACCTCCGCGACTTCTACCGCGCCCTGGCGGACCGCCCGCTCGAGCCCGACGACGGCTGGTACGTCGACCTGTACCACGACCCGGCCCTCGCGCCGTTCGACCCCGTGGAGCAGCTGGCCACCGGCATCGAGTGGTCGGGCACCTCGTCCACCCACCTCTTCAGCGGCTTTCGCGGCACGGGCAAGTCTACCGAGCTGCGACGGCTCCGCGCCCGCCTGCAGCAAGACCCGGCGACCCGGGTGGTGCTGTGCGACATGGGCAAGACCCTGAACCTGTCGTCCCCGGTCGACATCTCCGACTTCCTCATCGCCCTCGCCGGTGCCTTCGGAGATGCGCTCCGCGACGACCCCACGCTCCTGGGCACCGACCCTCCCCTGCCCTCCTACTGGGTCCGGGTGGTGGACTTCCTCGCGCGTACCGAGGTCGACATCCGGGGGCTGTCCATCAAGGCGGCCGGGGCTGCCGCCGGCATCCAGACCAACATTCGCCGCGACCCCACCTTCCGCGACCGGCTCCGTGAGCGGATGGAGGGCCACCTGGGGGCCCTGGTCGACGACGTGCGGAGCTACCTCAGCGAAGCGGTGGAGGCCCTGCGCGCCCGATGGGGGGACGGCACCAAGGTCGTGCTCCTGCTGGACAGCATCGAGCAGATTCGCGGCACCTCCCTCGGCACCGCCGAGGGCGTCTACGCCAGCGTCGAGGCTCTCTTCGCCAACCACTCGGCCAGCCTTCGCTTCGACGACGTCCACGTGGTCTACACCGTCCCGCCGTGGCTCAAGATCCGCTCGCCCGGCATCGCCGGCGACTATGGCGGCATGCAGCTGCTTCCCTGCGTCCGGGTCCGCGGGCGCGACGGGCGCCCCGACCGTGCCGCGCTCGACGCCCTGGAGCGGCTGGTGCGACGCCGCGGTGCCTGGTCGCCACTCCTCGGCCCACGCGACCGCCTCGACCGGCTCATGCTGGCCTCCGGCGGCTACCTGCGCGACCTCTTCCGGCTGCTCCAGGCGGTGCTTCGCCTCGCCCGCGGCCGGCCCCTGCCCGTCTCGGACGACATCGTCGACCAGGCGGTCGCTGAGGTCCGTGGCAGCTACCTGCCCCTCCCCCGGGAAGATGCCCACTGGCTGGCCGAGATCCAGGGCAGCCAGTCCACCGGACTCGCCGTGCACCAAGCGGGCCCCGACCGAAAGAGCCTGTACCACCTGTCCCGCTTCTTCGACACGCACATGGTGCTCTGCTACCGCACCGAGGCCGAGTGGTACGACGTGCATCCCTTGCTTCGCGACGAAGTCCTCCGGCAGGTGCGCGGGTGAATCCCTCGGCCGCCGAGGCCCTCACCACGCACCTCGCGTGGGCCCTGCCCCACTGGCTGGGCTTCGCCTTCGTGCACGACGAGCACGAGGCCGACCAGCTGCTCGCGCAGGCGGCGCCGGTGGTGCAGAGCCACCGCGTCCTGTGCCCTGCCACGCCCCAGGCCCTGCGGAGCATCCTGCCGGAGCTGCTGCAGGGCGAGCCCGTCGATCTCCTCTGGCTGGTGGCCGTTCATGCCGAGCCCCCCAGCGACCCGCCCGGCCCGTGGACCGAGGCCCTCGACTGGCTGGCCATGCGCGCCAACGAGCGGCGTGAGGCCCTCCTCGACGCGGTGGGGGGGCTGATGCTCGTGGCTCATCCCGATGCCAAGGGCCGCCTGCGCCGCGCGGCGCCGGATCTGTGGTCGGTGCGGGCACTGGTGCTGGAGCCCGCCGCCAGCCCCCCCCCTCCGCTCGACGCGCCCGTCCCCCCTGCGTCCGCTGCGGCGGCCGCCGAGGCCTTGCTTCACCAGGGATGGGCCCGCGAGGCCGCTGATGCGGCGACCGACTGGGTCCACGACCTCCGCCCGTCCGGGGCCGAGCTCGCCGATGCGCTCGAGCTCCGAGCCCGGGCCCTGCGCCCCCTCGGCCATCTCGACCAAGCCCTGGGCGACCTCCGTGAGGCCCTCGCCCTGCGGGAAGCTCGGTCCGACGACGCCTCGCTGGCTCGCTGCCTCTCGCTGCTGGGGCAGGTCCACTGGGAGTCCGGCGACCACGACGCCGCTCGTCGGGTGCTCCAGCGGGCCCTCGACCTGCGCCGCGACCGGGTCGCGCACAGCGACGATGCCGAGGCCCTGTCGGACCTGGCCATCGCCTGGTCGCTCCTCGGCGACCTCGACGCTGCCGGCAAGGGCTGGGCAGCCGCCGAGGAGGCGTACAAGGAGGCCTGCCGCCTCCTTCGACGCGTAGCCGCCGAGACCCGCGCCCACCGCCACCAGCGCCTGCTCTCCGTGGCCCTCGGCCGCCTGGGCGACGAGGCCGCCCTGCCGGCCCTGCTCGGGCATCTCGACGGGGACGCACGGCCGGTGCTCTACGCCCTGGCCCACCTCGGCACGCCGGCCTCCCGTGAGGCCATCGACCGCCACCTCGACGCCCGCATCGGCGACACGGTCCAGCTCGCCTACGAACGAGGCATGCAGCAGCTCGCGCGGCATCGCACCGGTGCCGAGGTGGACTGGGCACGGGTCGAGGAGCTGACGACCATCGTCGAGAGCCGACGCTACGAGGACCAGGAGCTGCACGAGACCCTCGCCCAGCTGCTCGCGGCCCACCCGAGCCAGGACGACGCGGTGGCCATGCTGGTCGACTACTTGCACCACGACCACCGCCGGGTGCGGGAAGCGGCTCTGGCCAGCCTGCGCGAGCGGGGGGCCCAGCCCGAGGTTCGCTGGATGGACCGTGCCACCGTCGACGCCCTCTGGGACGCCGAGGGTGTGGAGGGGCTGCGCACCGCCTTGACCGACCCCCATGCCGTCTTCCGGCACAACATCGTGCGCAAGGCAGCCCACGAGGGGGTGGGCCCTCAGCTCGCCGGCGAAGCGGTGGCCCTCGGGCGGCTCTACTGCCGATTCGGCGCCTACACCCACAACTACACACAGAGCAAGCACACCAACACCTACTACCTGGTGCGGGCGCTCATCGCGCTCGAGGCCCCGCTCGCGGACCGCTTCCTCTGTGAGCTGTGGAAGGGCCCGGTGCCGATGTACCGGGAGGCCGAGGACCTCAAGTACGCCCGCGACTGGCTGGTCGCCCGGATGGAGCCCTTCGTCGCCGAGATCGAGGCCGAGCGAGCGGCCCGGGCTGCCGCCGACGCAGAGGAGACCGAAGCCGAGCCGGTCCCAGCCACACCGTTCGGTCAGGTGCGCTGGCTCTTCGGCGGATGCATCCACGGGATGTGCTGGACGCCCGATGGCGAGCACCTCGTGGTGGGCGGCGCCGGCGGGGTGAGGATCCTCGACGAGACCGGGCGGCAGGTCCGGGAGGTGGCCGTCGTTCGGGGCGCCCATGTCTACGACGTGGACGTGAGCCCCGACGGCCAGCTGCTGGCCATCGGCGTCCATGCCGGGCACCTGTTCGTGGTGGAGGTGGCGACCGGCGCCACGGTCATGAAGCTCGAGGGCCACGGCGGCGTGCCGAACGGCGTGCGAAAGGTGCGATTCTCCCCTTCCGGAGCGCAGCTGGCGAGCGTCTCGGACGACCGTACGGCCCGCGTGTGGTCCCTCGCGGACCGCACCTGCACCATGGTTCACGAAGACCCCGCCGACGTGAACGCGGTGGACTGGGTCGACGAGGACCACCTCGTCATCGGCACCGACCGGATGGTCCGGCTCCTCACCACGAGCGGGGAAGAGCTGAAGGCCAAGTCCGCCAGCGGGACCGCCGAGACGCGGGTCAGCCGGGAGCGAGAGCGCATCTACGTCGGCTCTGCGGGGAAGATCCGCGTCTACTCGCTGACGTTGGCCGAGAAGCGCAAGGAGCACCTGTCCCAGAAGTCCCTCTCGCGGCTGCGGGTCCACGGCGACACGCTCCTGGCCACCTCCTGGGAGGGCGAGGATGCCGGGCTCATGGTGTGGAACCTGGCCACCGGGGAGAGCCACCGGCCCGAGGCCCATCGCCGCAAGACCTTCGCCCTCGACCGCCATCCCACGAGCGGCTCCGTCGGCGTCGGCGGGTCCCCGGGGGTCGTCGAGCGGTTCACCCCTGCGGGGGCCCTGATCCCTCGCGAGGGCTCGTTCCACACCAAGGAGATCGAGGGCATCCGCTGCGGGCCGGACCTCCTCACCGCCGGCAGCGACAACCAGGTGATCCGCTGGTCGGCCACGGGAGATGCTCTCGGGGCCTACGCCTCCCCGAAGGGGCGGCTGTGCAGCGCCGTGAGCGACGCCACCCGGGTGTACGTCACCGGTACCCACTTCACCGCGGCCTTCGACCGCGCCACCGGGGAGCCCGCCTGGATCAGCCCGGAGCCGGCGAGCCGCTCGGAGCACCTGAGCCTCGCCGCCGACGACCGCTCGCTGGTGGTCGCGGGCCACCGGTGCCTTTTCTGGGTCGACCGCACCACCGGGGAGCGGCTGCACACGACCGACGACATCATCGGCAACTGGTGGATCCACTGGTGGGCCGACCTTCCCGGCGGCCGCCTGGCCCTCGCCGGCTACAGCGACGAGGCCGTGCAGGTCTTCGACACCGCGACCCGAGAGCACGTCGCCACCTGGGCGCTGCCGAAGTCCAAGGGCGGCACGGTCTGCGGCATCGCATCCGCCGGGGACCGGGTGCTCATCTCGCGCCGTGACAAGACCCTGGTGGTCCTCGACGGCCGCGACGGCAAGGTCGTGACGACAGCCACCCTCGGAGGCAGCCGCTACCCCATCGCCGCGACCTCGGACGGTCGCTGGCTCTTCGGCAGCAGCGGCCGAACCGTGGAGGTCTACGACACCGAGCGCTTCCAGCAGGTCGGCGCCATCGAAGCCCCCGCGAAGGTGAGCGCCCTGGCCGTCGACGGCGAGCGACTCCTCATCGGGTGCAGCACCGGTGAGCTCGCCACGGCCCCCATCCCGTGACCTACACCAGCTCGGGCTGCCGCCCTTGGGCCCCCTGGCGCCGCACCTCGGACGGCGGGTGCCCGTACTGCCGCCGGAACTCCCGACTGAACTGGGAGGAGCTGCCGTAGCCGACGGAGAAGGCCACGTCGGTGACCGGGTCGCCGGTCAGCAGCAGCCCGTGCGCCCGGTGCAGGCGCAGGTACTTGACGTACTGCATCGGCGACCGCGAGGTGACCGCCCGGAACTTGGCGTGGAGCCTGGAGGGGCTCAGGCCCGCCCGCCGGGCGATCTGGTCGACGTCCAGCGACTCGGTGAGGTGGGCCTCGATGTAGGCCACGGCCCGCGCGACCTGGTCGAAGCTGGCCTCCTGGCGAAGTCGCTGCCGCAGCTGCCACCCGGCGCCGGGATGCCGCAGCACCCGGAAGAGCAACTCCCGCTGAAGGCCCTCCCCCAGGATGCGCCAAGCGAGGTCGTCGGCCGTGGCCGCGCCGAGCCGGCCCAGGGTCTGGAGCAGGGGCTCGTCCATCGTGTGCACGCTAATGGCGCTGGGCGCGACCCCTGGGTCCGCGAAGTGCTCCGCACCGACCTCCGCCATGAGCTTCGCGACGGTCCGCAGGTCGAGGGTGTAGGCCATGCCGACCAGCGGGCGCCCCGCCGAGGCGACCACCACCTCCCCGCGGAGAGGCACCGACAGGGTGGAGAGCAGGAAGCTGCCTTCGTTGTAGGTGTGAGGCTCCCCGTCGAAGTGGGCCCGCTTGCTGCCCTGGAGGATGAAGCACGCCGACGGCATCATGACCCCGGAGGCAGGAGGAATAGGCCCCTCCACACGAAACGCGGAGATGCCCGGCCGTAGCTCCCTGGCCATCGCCCCCCGAGGCACACGACCTTGGAGGCTGCTTGCAAGAGATGCTCTCACTGCGGCGGCGTCGACCATGGGTTCTCCCTTCTCCATGTACACAACATAGGGCGGCCACCCTCATTGTCGCACCCCCGAGAGGATCAGGCACATCTTCGAGGCGATTGGGCAGGCCGAGGCCCCGTGGGAGCCCTACCTTGGAAACACGGCCGACGAACGAGCGGCCCGCCCCCGACCCCCAAGGAGAAACCCATGGAAATCAAGCGCGTGACCTTCACCTCCTTCGGCGTGGACCTGGTCGGCGACCTGTACCTGCCCGAGGGCTTCGACGAGACCAAGTCCTACCAGGCCATCGTCGGCGCGAGCCCCTTCCCCCAGGTGAAGGAGCAGGTGCTGGCGACCTATGGCCCCGAGATGGCCAAGCGCGGCTTCATCTTCTTGGGCTTCGACTACCTCGGCATGGGCGACTCACCCGCCTTGCCCGGCGAGTTCAAGCAGAGCCGCTACATGTTCCGGCTCATCGAGAACACCTGGGACGCCGTCTCCTTCTTGCGCTCCCTGCCCTACGTCGAGTCGGTGCTCGGCCTGGGCGTCTGCCAAGGCGGCTCGATCATCGCCTCCGCCGCCGTGACGGACCACCGCATCGAGAAGCTGGCCCTGGTCTCCGGGATGATGGCGGCCGACGCCTTCCAGTGGACCGACCGGACCATGGCCAATCACATGATCGCCGCAGCGAACCAGGCGAAGCAGCAGATCTACGAGTCCGGCGAGCCCGTGTACGTGGCCCCCTTCCTGCTCGACGACGAGCAGTCCCGCGAGGAGCACATCGCCCTGAGCCCCAACCCCATGGCGGGCGAGTCGTACGACTACTACGGCCGCGACGGCATCCGAGGCCCGAAAGCGGTGAAGAACTTCACGAACCTCCACATCGCCGACCAGGCCATGGAGTCGCTGATCTCCATCGGTGAGGCCTACGCCGACAAGATCACGCAGCCCACGCTGGTGGTCTACGGCACCCATGCGTCGACCGCCATCTGCTCGACCGCCTTCGTCGACAAGCTCACCAACGAGCACGAGGTGCTGGCCGTCGAGGACTTCGGGCACGTCGACTTCTACCACCAGCCCGACGCGGTGAAGGTGTCGGCCGACGCCGCCGCCGCGTTCTTCCGCCGCTAGCTCGTCACCGACGACCCTCAGCCGAACACGGTGTACAGCCCGGGTGGTCGCTTCGAGGCCACGGGCGCTCCCGTGCCAAAGCCCATCGACGAGACCCACTTCCAGCCGTCCGACATCGACGCGCTCTGGGTCAAGACCCAGGAGCTGCTCGGCCTGGACGCAGACCAGTACTTCGTCGCGAGCGCCTAGCCCCCAGGTGCCCGACCCCGGCGCTACACTGGCGCCGGAGGCCTCTTGAACCGTCGCGACTTCCTCGCCCATGCCCTCGGGGCCGGCGTCGCCTTGGCGCCGGGGGTGCTCCCGAGCCCGGCGCGAGGGTCGTCGCTGTGGGGCGAGCCCCGGGGGGGCACCGAGGGCTGGCTGCCAGCCGACGGCGAGCGCACGCAGCGTCTCCTCGACATCCACCTGTACGGCGGCGTCTCCTACTACGACAGCTTCTACGTGGTGGAGGAGCACGGCGCCGACGACGGCACAGGCTGGCACCTCGACCTCGCCGAGCGTCGCGCGATGTACGAGAAGACCTGCGGGTGGGACCTCTCCGAGGGGCTGGTCTACGTCGGGGACGACGCCGACGGCTTCCCGGTTCGCTTCGGCCCAGCCACCCGCGCCCTCACCGACCGCGACGACCTCATGGCCCGCCTCCGGGTGCTGGTGATGTCCCACGGCAACGGCGCCCACGCCCTGGGTGTGCCGGTGATGATGACCGGCATGCGCTTCGGCGACCCCCGCCAGGCGGGCATCGGGGCCCACGTGCAGCGCTACGTCCGCGCCCGCGCCGCCGGCACCGTGCCCGCCGCCTACCACCTCGTCCCCATCGACTTCTACGACCAAGACAACCTGCTCATGGGGGACGCCGGGGGCCTCCACCCGGCCTCCATGCGTCCGCTGAGCATCAAGGTTCGAGCCGACAGTGCGCTGCCCTCGTTGCTCCGCCGCGAGGCGGCCGGCGACCGCCGCGCCGCCATGGATGCCTTGACCGCCCACTACATCGAGCAGACCCGCGCCCGCTACGTCCACCCCACGGCCGGCGCCCTCCGCAGCCGCGGCCTCGACGACTACACGGTCGCCGCCTCGGCCTTCGCCGGCAGCCCGGCCCTCGCCGAGCTCCTCGGCGACGACTTCCTCGCCCGGGTGGACGCTCGCTCCTGTGGCGCGGTCGACCCCGTCTACCTGAGCGGCATGGGGCTGCACACCGCCGTCGATCTGCTCACCCATCCCACCGACCCCGCCCACTGCTGCACGGTGGTCGACACCGGGTTCGACGCACGCTTCGCCTACGACACCCACTACGGCGACCACTTCCCCACCCAGACCCGCTCCCTGCAGAGCCTCCTCGAGACCCTGGTTCCGCGGATCAACCGCCCCGGGGAGCACGACCCCGCAAAGATCGACCTCGACACCACGATGATCGCCCTCACCACGGAGTTCGGGCGCACCCCCACCCGCGAGTACGACTACGTGGGGTCCACCGCCCACAACCCCCGCGGCTTCGCCGTGGTGCTCATCGGCGGCGCCATCCGGGCCGAGCACGCCGGCATCGAGGGCGCGATTCCTGCCTCTGGTCGTGCCGACGACGCCGTGAGCCCCGCCGAGCTCCGGGCCGGCATCCTCGCCTCCTTCGGCATCCACCCCTTCGAGGACGAGTCCTTCCGGCCCGACGACTTCGAGGGCGCATGCGACGAGGTCGAGGCCACCGAGCGCCTGATGACCCGGGTCCTCGGGCGGCGGCCATGATGCTCTGGCCCCTGATGTGGCTGGCCTGTCGGGGCGATGAGGTCCCGGCTCCCCCTCGCCCGCCATCCCCGGTCGACGAGGAGGTGTGCGACGCGGGCGATGCCATGTTCGTCGAGCGAGCCATCGAGCTGGTCCAGCGGCGGCGTCCCCGGGGCACGGCCGAGGTGGCCGCCTGGGTCCAGGCCCTCCGGGACCACGACCGCGCCGATGTGGTGGCCGCCATGGCGAGCAGCCCGGCGCTCGTCGACGGCTGGTCCGACACCGTGCTCGACCTGCTCCTGGTGGACCGGGTGGGCGACCAGGGCCACCAGGCCTGCTTCGGTGCCCCCCTCCGCCCGACTGCCGACGGGCGCCTCGCCGCGCATCTGCGGGCCCATGGCCCCGAGGTCCCCTTCGGGGAGGCCTTCAATGGCGCCGACGTCGTGCGCGACGCCCTCGCCGCCGACGACCTCTCCCTGGCCTACCGGGTGTGGCTGCTGGCCCAGATGTCCCGCCGACTCCCCCCCTGCGATGCCCAGACCGACGAGCTCAACGAGGCCCAAGCGCGCCGCGACATCGGCGTGGCCTTCTTCGACGCCTACCTTCACCGTCCGGTGGACTGCATGGGCTGCCACAACTCCGCCTTCGCCGTCACCGACCACAGCGACCCCGAGCTCGACCACCACTGGCCCATGGAGGGTCGCTTCGAGGCCGCGCTCCTCGGCACCGACGCTGGCCCCCAGCAGCCCGACGAGGCCTACGCCGTGTTCCGCGTGCGCGACGTGACCGAGGGCGCCGACCGGTTTCGCCCGTGGGGCTGGGACCCCGCCTGCGGGGAGCTGTCGAACCTCGAGGGCGTCACCGAGGACATGATCGAACGCCACACCAGCGTGTTCATCGACGAGCTCGGCCCCAGCGCCTCGGCCTTCACCGTGGAGCGCTACCTGGCCCAGGGCGTCGACGACCTCGCCGCCGGCGGCCTCGCGCCGTGGTCGGACGGCACCGTGGCGGGCCCGGAGGCCTTCGCCTACCTCGTGGCGGCGAACATCGGCGACCAGGTGTTCGCCGACGTCGCCGGCGCCCGACTCACCCTCGCCAACGGCTTCCCCCGCACCGAAGCCCAGCGCGACCGGCTGCAGACCCTCGCCGACACCATGGCCCAGCGCTTCTCCCTGGTGGACCTGCTGCAGGCGGTCGCCGCCGACCCCGTGTTCAACGCCGGGAGCCCTGCTGCCTGTGACGACGCACCCTACGGGCTACCGCCCCTGGTGGCGCCGTGGTCGGAGGAAGAGGAGGACCCGGTCCGGCGGGGGAACGGCCCCGGTGACCTCGTGCACCGCCGCGCCCCCCGGGTGCTCCTGCGCAGCGTGTACGACCTGCTCGAGTGGCCGCTCCCCAGCGACTTCGCCCCGGTGGACGACGTGGAGGCTCTGTTCACCGGAGTGGGCGCCTACCGCCGCGACGAGGTGCCCGGCTACCGCACGGTCGACATGACCTCGCTGCTCACCCTGGAGGGGGCCCTGCAGCGCTGCACCGCACCGGCCGGAGAGGCGCCCCGCCCCGACGCCATCGACCGCCTGGTGGCGGCGGCATCGGGCCACACCGTCGAGCAGGCCGTGGTGGCCCTCAAGGACCGGCTCCTGCTGGAGCCGCGCCTCGACGAGACCGAGGCCCCCCTCGTGGAGGCCGTGGTCGGGCTCTCTCTGGCCAGCGAGATCACCGACCCCGTCGCCCTCGACGAGGGGCTCCGGGCCTTGTGCAGCGTGTGGATCACCTCTGCCCCATTCCAGCTGCGGACCGACCACGACGCCGGGCTTCCACCGCCCGCCTTCGACCCGC
>ENA-OWNT01004591-OWNT01004591.1-seawater-metagenome-genome-assembly--contig:-NODE-4591-length-11987-cov-4.019144_pt1 | contig 11987 bp, 11 predicted proteins | sample MGYA00238136_ERZ651165 | MGnify/ENA primary metagenome ERZ651165 (study PRJEB26861, sample SAMN08777766) | seawater metagenome | isolation source: coastal seawater | place: USA: Florida | collected... | reverse complement strand
TCGGCGGCGGGATCTATCCCGTGAGAGGACTGTCTCGAAAGTGCAACGACTGCCGCCGTTCGCGACGATGGGCGGTATGCTGGTGGCGTGAGGGTGTTCATGGTGTCAACGTCCGTTCTTCTCGCGAGCCTGTCGCCGTGGGTCGTGCCCGCGTTCGCGCAAGACGCAACCGCGTCCATTCCGCCGACGAACACGGAGGTTGGGGGTGACCCATTCCGGGAGCCCTACCCGGGTGAGCTCGATCCGCGAGACTTCGACTTCGACATCGAATGGGACAGCGACCGCCCGCCGCCCGTGGGAATCGTCAACGGCACGGTCGACAGTGCCAACTACTACGACAACGTCGTGGCCCTCGGCTACGGCTACTTCGGTGGCGACTACGGCTTCTTCTGCACCGGCTCCCTCATCGACGAGGAGTGGGTGCTCACGGCCGCTCACTGCGTCACCGAGGCCTTCGCCTACGAGTCGTACGGTCTCAATCCCTACGTCTACGTGGGCGCCAACGAGACGAACTACATCGAGCGCGTCCGCATCGACGAGGTCTACCAGCACCCGCAGTACTTCGACGGGAGCTACGTGGTTCCCTACGACATCGCCGTGGTGAAGCTCCGGGATCCGCTCTCCGGCTACGACCTCATGGTGTTGTCCGACACCGCGGCAAGCGTCGGCACGACCCTCACCTTCGCCGGCTACGGCGTCACCTCGTGGAACGGCCAGGCCGGTGGGGGCATCAAGCGCTACACCGAGATCCCGATCGTGAGCTTCTCGAACCCCGACTACTACACGTCCGAGGCCAACAACACCAATGTGTGCTCGGGCGACTCCGGCGGGCCGTCGTTCCTCGAGTATCCAGAAGGCCGGCTCCAGTTCGGTGTGAACCGGTCGGTCGGGTCGTACGGCGGCGACGCCTGTGCGGATGGATGGAACGACTCCACGCGCGTCGACACCCACCTCGCGTGGATCCAAGGCTACGTGCCCAACGCGCTCACCGAGTTCCCCGAGCCCGACACCGACACCGACACCGACACCGACACCGACACCGACACCGACACCGACACGGATTCCGACACCGACACCGACACCGACACGGATTCCGACACCGACACCGACACCGACACCGACGACCTGTCCGACCGCGACGAGGAAGTCGACTGGGACGACGAAGAGCTCGACGACCCGGTCCGGCCCGATGGCGGCACCTACCCGCTCGGGGCCCGCTGCTCGAGCACCTCGGGGGCCGGGAGCACGGCGCTCCTGCTCGTGGCGCTGCTCGGCCTTCGCCGCCGCCGCTGATCTTCGGCCATCGGGGCGGGGGCGGCCGGTGTCCGTGTGCGTGAGACCGACGCAGGTGTGAGCGCGGTCAGGCGCCCATCGTGCCCAGGTCGTCGGCGACGGCGAACGTGGCCTCGGTCTTCTCGCGCACCTCGTCGACCGTGACCCCGGGGGCGAGCTCGCGGAGGGTGAGCCCTCCCTCGAAGGTGAACACCGCGAGGTCGGTGATCAGCATGTCGACGCAGCGGGTGCCCGTGAGGGGCAGGGTGCAGCGGCGAAGGAGCTTGTGGCCCCCTCGCTTGGTGACGTGGTCCATCGCGACGATGACACGCTGGGCGCCAGCGACGAGGTCCATCGCGCCGCCCATCCCCTTGACCATCTTGCCGGGGATCATCCAGTTGGCGAGATCGCCCTCGGCCGACACCTGCATCGCTCCGAGGATCGCCAGGTCGATGTGGCCGCCGCGGATCATCGCGAAGCTGTCGGCGGAGTGGAAGAACGTGCCGCCGGCGATGGCGGTGACGGTCTGCTTACCGGCGTTGATCAGGTCGGCGTCGACCGCGTCGTCGGTGGGGAAGGGCCCGATGCCCAGCAGGCCGTTCTCGGAGTGGAGCACGATGTCCATCCCGTCGGGCACCGCATTGGCGACGAGGGTGGGGATCCCGATGCCGAGGTTGACGTAGTAGCCGTCGCGGAGCTCTCTGGCGGCGCGGGCGACGATGCGCTGGCGTCCTTCGGTCATCTCAGGCCTCCTCGGTGCGCACGGTGCGGCGCTCGATGCGCTTCTCGTAGGACGGCCCCACGATGACGCGCTGGACGAAGATCCCCGGCGTGTGCACCTGGTCGGGGTCGAGGTCGCCGGGCTCGACGAGCTCTTCGACTTCGGCGATGGTGATCTTCGCCGCGGTGGCCATGATCGAGTTGAAGTTCTGGGCCGTCTTGCGGAACACCAGGTTGCCGTGGCGGTCGGCCTTCCAGGCCTTCACGATGGCGAAGTCGGCCACGAGCCCGCGCTCCATCACGTAGGGCTTGCCGTCGAAGTGCCGGATGTCCTTGCCTTCGGCGACCTTGGTGCCGAAGCCCGTGGCCGTGTAGAACGCCGGAATGCCCGCGCCGCCGGCGCGAATTCGCTCGGCGAGGGTGCCCTGCGGCACCAGGTCGACCTCGAGCTCGCCGGAGAGGAACTGGCGCTCGAACTCCTTGTTCTCGCCCACATAGGACGAGATCATCTTTCGGATCTGGCGGGTCTGCAGCAGCAGGCCGAGCCCGAAGTCGTCGACGCCGGCGTTGTTCGACACGAAGGTGAGGTCGGTCGGACCGGCGTCACGCAGCGCGGCGATGAGGTTCTCGGGGATGCCGCACAGGCCGAATCCGCCGGCCATGAGCATCGCCCCGGATGGGATGTCCTTCACCGCCTCGGCGGCGGAGGCGTACACCTTGTCCATCGGTGCCTCCAGGTGGGGTGGGCAGAGGGTGTACCACACGCGTGAGGAGGGCTGGCAGCGTGTGCGGGACGGCATAGGAGTGGGCGTTCTGGAGGCCCATTCCATGCCGTACGACCATCAGGGGATCGAGGCGAAGTGGCAGGAGCGCTGGGAGCGCGACGCCACCTTCGCGGTCAACGAGGATCCGTCCAAGCCCAAGTACTACGCGCTGTGCATGTTCCCGTACCCCTCCGGGTCGGGGCTTCACGTGGGGCATCCCGAGTCGTACACGGCGATCGACATCGTCAGCCGCTACAAGCGGATGAACGGGTTCAGCGTGCTCAACCCCATCGGCTTCGACAGCTTCGGGCTGCCGGCCGAGCGGGCCGCCCAGCGGGAGAATCGCCATCCCGCGGAGATCACGCGGGAGAACATCGCCTACTTCCGCACGCAGCTGAAGAAGCTGGGCTTCTCCTTCAACTGGGAGCGCGAGGTCTCGACCTGTGAGGTCGACTACTACCACTGGACCCAGTGGATCTTCCTGAAGCTCCACGAGCAAGGTCTGGCCTACCTGGCCGACGTACCGGTGAACTGGTGCCCGGCCCAGGGGACGGTGCTCGCGAACGAAGAGGTCGTCGACGGCCGCTACGTCGAGACGGGCGACCCGGTCGAGCGCCGGAACATGAAGCAGTGGATGCTCAAGATCACGGCCTATGCGCAGCGCCTGCTCGACGACCTGGACGGTCTCGACTGGCCCGAGGGCGTGCTGGAGATGCAGCGGCAGTGGATCGGGCGCTCCGAAGGGGCCGAGGTCCGCTTCGGTCTCGACGGGCACGACGGCGAGTTCGTGGTCTACACCACCCGCCCGGACACCCTCTTCGGCGCCACCTACTGTGTGCTCGCGCCCGAGCACCCGTTGGTGTCCTCCATCACCTCCGATGCCCAGCGTGACGCGGTCGAGTCCTACGTCGCCGCCGCGAAGAACAAGTCCGACATGGACCGCCAGGTCGCGGCCGAGAAGGAGAAGACGGGCGTCTTCACGGGGGCCTACGCCATCAACCCGGTCAACGGGGAGAAGATCCCGGTCTGGGTCGCCGACTACGTGCTCATCACCTACGGCACGGGGGCCATCATGGCGGTCCCGGCCCACGACGAGCGCGACCACGCCTTCGCGAAGGCCTTCGAGCTGGAGATCCGGCCGGTCTACCAGCAGGCGGAGCCCCACGACTACCAGGCCTCCGCCTGGCCGGGGGAAGGCACCGCGGTGAACTCCGGCGACTTCGATGGCCTCTCGGTGGCCGACTTCAAGCCGCGGATCATCGACTGGCTCGAGGCCCACGGGCACGGTGAGCGGAAGGTCAACTTCAAGCTGCGCGACTGGCTGTTCAGCCGCCAGCGCTACTGGGGCGAGCCCTTCCCGGTCGTGCACACGGCCGACGGCGAGGTGCTGCCGCTGCGGCCGGAGCATCTGCCGGTGGAGCTGCCCCACATCGACGCCTACAAGCCGACGGCCGACGGCCGCCCGCCCCTCGCCCGCGCCGACGACTGGTTGCACACCGAGGTCGACGGCCAGGCGGTCCTCCGCGAGACCAACACGATGCCCCAGTGGGCGGGATCTTGCTGGTACTACCTGCGCTACATGGACCCGCACAACACCGAGCTGCCGTTCAGCCCGGAAGCGGTGAACTACTGGCAGGCGGTCGACCTGTACATCGGCGGTGTCGAGCATGCCGTGCTGCACCTGCTGTACGCCCGCTTCTGGCACAAGGTGCTCTACGACTGCGGCCTGGTGCCCACCAAGGAGCCGTTCCAGCGCCTGTTCAACCAGGGCATGATCCTGGCCTACGCCTACCGCGAGAGCTCCGGCAAGTACCACCACCCGGACACGGTCGAGCAGCGCACGGGCGAGATGGCCACCATCACCAGTGCGTGGCCGCCCAACGCCCCGGTCGAGACCGACTGGTACATCAAGGAGACGGGCACCCCCGTCGAGCAGAAGCTCGGCAAGATGGGCAAGAGCCTGAACAACAGCGTCGATCCCCTCGACGTGGTGCGGGACTACGGCGCCGACACGCTCCGCATCTACGAGATGTTCATGGGCCCCCTCGAGCAGGTGAAGCCCTGGCAGACGAGCGGTTGTGAGGGGGTGTCGCGCTTCCTCAACCGCGTGTGGCGTCTGTTCGTCGACCCGCAGAGCGGCGAGACCCGGCCCTTGGCCTCCGAGACCACCAAGGAGGTCCGGAAGGCCCTGCACGTGGCCATCCAGGAGTCCACTTCGGGCATCGAGGACCTGAAGTTCAACACGCCCGTGTCGAAGATGATGGAGTTCGTGAACGCCTGCAAGGGCACGCCCCCCGCGCTGGCCGATGCGGTCGACTTCGTGAAGATCCTCTCCGTCTACGCACCCCACCTGGGCGAGGAGCTCTGGGAGCGGCTCGGCCAGAGCGAGGTCCTCTCCTACGCCTCCTGGCCGGCGGTCGACGAGAGTGCCCTGGTCGACGACACCATCACCGTGGCGGTTCAGGTGAATGGCAAGGTCCGCGCGACCCTCGACATCGCCGCCGATGCCAGCAAGGACGCCGTGCTCGACGCCGCCAAGGCGAACAGCAACGTGCAGCGTTTCCTCGACGGCAAGGAGCTGCGGCGAGAGATCTACGTGCCCGGGCGACTGGTCAACTTGGTGGTCGGATAGGTTCGGCGGACCGAACGGCCCTCGGGTATGGTGAGGGCCCTGGAGGCGTGGCGATGGCGACCATGTGGTTGATGATGTTGCTCGCAGGTGGCTGCAGCGACACGATCAAGGACGCGAACGGCGGGGGCGACGTCTCGCCGGATGTCGACACCACGGAGACGGACGGCGACGCCGACACCGACGCCGACGCGGATGCCGACGGTGACACCGACGCCGACGCCGACAGCGACGCGGATGCCGACGCCGACGCCGACGCGGATGCCGACGCGGATGCTGACGCCGACGTGGACACGAACGACACGGCCTCCCCGCCGCTCGACTGCTACGCCGACTACCTCTCCTCCACGCCCGATCCCGGGCAGGCGAACCTCGGTGCCTGCGTCACACAGCGGCTTCAGTGCGGCGACGTGATCTACGGCTCCACCGACGGCACCACGAGCTTCTACGACTACGACGACTGGTACCAGACCGGAAACCTCGGCTCCATGCTCGGGGAGACCACGGCCTTCGACACCCCCGACCGCTCCTACCTGTTCGTCGGTCAGGGGCAGAACGAGATCGTGCACGTGCGCCTGGAGACCTGCGTCGAGACCTGGGGCTTCTGGGTCATCCACGGCGACGTGAACTCCGACACCTGCTCCATCGGCAGCACCGCGGGCTTCTTCGAGAACGGCGACGAGTACGACCAGTCGACCGACCGCCTCGGCCCTGTCAACCCGGGCAGCTACGACACGGAGTTCGTCATCGAGGGGCTCTACGGCGCCACGGGCAACTACAAGCTCACCGTGGACTGCACGCTGTGACAGGCTCTCGGTCCGGCGGGCTGCGCAACGTCTTCCTGGTCGCCATGCTGGGCTTCGCCTCCATGGGCGCCGACTGCATCGATAGCGGCGGCAAGTCGGATGGCGGCGAGGACACCGACGTCGACGTCGACGCCGACGCCGACGCGGATGCGGATGCCGACGCGGATGGCGACGCCGACGCCGACGCCGATGCGGACAGCGACGCCGACGCCGACGCCGACACCGAGCCCCCTGACACCATCGAGTGCGACGAGCCCTACCCCACGCCCTCCAGCGGGAACTGCGTCACGGAGACCATCTCCTGCGGCGACACGCTCTACGGCAACAACATCGGCGGCTCCACGGTGTTCGAGGCCGATGGCCAGTTCGAGCAGTGCTCAGGCTCGGCCGAGGGCGACGACTTCGACGGCCCCGAGCGGGTCTACAAGTTCGTGGCCCCCGCGGGCACCACGGCGGTCTCCGTGCTGCTGGAGTCCTGTGAGCCCAGCTGGCTCCTCTGGTACCAAGACACCAACGAGTGCCCTGGCACCGACCAGATCCTGAACTGCAGCTACCCCCCCGCGTACGGCAACAGCTTCGTGGAGCAAGGGGAGGACATCCTCCTGGGGCCGTCCGGCACGGTCTACTTCGTGGTGGAGGGCTACCAGAACGATGGCGGCAACTTCGCGATCTCCCTCGAGTGCTTCTGAGCGCTGAACCCCACTGCGTCTCGCTCAGGGCGTCGCGCCTGATAGAGTGGGGCGGTCTGTCAGGGACGAGGACGCCGTGAAGCTGGATGCCGGCGCTGAGGTCGATCGCTACGTCGTGGAAGAGGTCCTCGGTGCCGGGGGCACGGCCATGGTGTACCTGGTGCGGCATCAGCAGCTGGGAACCTCCCATGCGCTGAAGGTCCTCACCATCTCCTCGTCGGCGATTCGGGAGCGAATGCTGCGGGAGGGGAGGGTCCAGGCCACCCTCAACCACCCCAATGTGGTGGCCGTCACCGATGTGGTCGACATCGACGGTGCCCCGGGTCTGCTCATGGAGCGGATCGAGGGGCCCAGCCTGGAGCGCGCCCTCGGCAAGTACAAGCTCACGATGGGCGACGCGGAGTTGTTGTTCCGCGGCATCCTGTCGGGCGTCGCGGCGGCGCACGCTCGCGGGCTGGTCCATCGCGACCTGAAGCCTGCGAACGTGCTCCTGCAGCGGTCCCCTCATGGCTTCGTGCCCAAGGTGACCGACTTCGGGCTGGCCAAGGCGCTGGAGGGCGACGGCGAGGTCGCGCACACCCGGTCGGGCATCGCGATGGGCACACCGTCTTACATGGCTCCCGAGCAGATCCGTGACGCCCGCAGCGTCGATCAGCGAGCGGACATGTGGTCGCTGGGGTGCCTGCTCTACGAGCTCACCACCCGGCGTCGCACCTTCCCTGGCGACGAGGCGCTGGCCATCTACAACGCGGTGACCGAGGGGCGCTTCACCCCGCCTCGCAAGCTGGTCCCCGACGTGCCTGAGCGCATCGAGCAGGCCATTCACGGGTGTCTGCGGGTCGACGCCAAGGAGCGGATCCCCTCCTGCGACATGCTCTTCGAGGTGCTCGACGGCCACCGGAGCTGGCCGCTCCCTACCAACATCGACCGCCACCACACGGGCTCCGCTCCCGTGCCGCGGGGCAACTCGCTGTCCAGCGATGTGCCGGCCATGGCGGTCGCCAGCCTCGGCGCTGCGGTCACGGAGGAGGTGGAGCAGGCCGCCGCCGCCACCACGGCGAGCGTGCCGCGGGGGCCTGGTCGGTCGGAGCCGGGGCTGGGCACCGGGGGCGCCCTCGAGGAGATCACGGTGGAGCCACGCGGGCCGGTGCTGCCGCCGCCCATCGACCCCGACGCCCCGGACCACCAGGCCGAGACGGTCGTGATGACGCGGAGCTCCCTCGACGGCACCCTCGCTCCCGCCGACAACCTCGCCGAGGAGCCCGCGTGGGGCTGGCTGCCCTGGTTGATGGCGGCTGGCTCGGCGGTGATCATCGGCCTGTTGGTGCTGGCGGCCTTCGCCACGGTCGTGGGCTCGGTCGCTCTCAATCAGCGCCGTGCCGAGCTGGAGGGCGAGGTCGTCGAAGCGGCCCCGGCCACCCGCACCGACCCACCGGTGCCCGCACCATCGCCGGCTCCCGAGCCGGAGCCGGAGCCCGAGCCGGAGCCGGAACCGGTGCCTCCCGCCGAGCCGGAGCCGGAGCCGGAGCCGGAGCCAACGCCGGCTCCCGTGCCCGCGCCTGCACCGTCTCCATCCCCGGCGCCCGCACCTGCGCCCGAGCCCGCCCCGGCTCCGGAACCACAGCCTGCCCGTCCGCCGGTCGTGACCCCGACACCGGCGTCCGATCCGTTGCACAACATGCCCGACCCCGGCGTCATCGAAGTGCAGCGGGCTCAGGCCAAGATCCTGTCCAAGCCGTTCACGGCCCAGGTCATGATCGACGGCAAGCCGAGCGGCCGCACGCCGGCCTCCCACGACCTTCGGCTGGGGCGTCATCCCGTCATCCTTCGACTCGGAGATCGGGACGCCGTCTTCGTGATCGATGTGGTGCAGGGCGGCGACAACCGCTGGTGCTACCTGTTCGAGGAGCAGCGGCTCGTGCACGGCACCTGCCCGTAGCGATAGCCCCTCGCGGAAACCCGCAACCGAGGTACATGGCAGAGCATGTGGTGGATGACCCTCGCACTGGCCCAGACACCCGGCACGCCGGCCCCCGCCGCCTGTCCGCTGGTTCGTGACGCGGTCGACCAGGCCTGGCTTCAGTACAACGACGCCGAGGTCGACGCGGCGAAGGGCATCCTCCAGGGGGCCTACGAGTCGCTGCCCTGCCAAGACGAGATCATCGCACCGTCCCAGCTGCTCGACCTCTACCGGCTCGATGCCCTGGTCAGCATCACGCAGTCCGACCAGAAGGGGGCCGTCTACGCCACCTTGCGCTCGGTCGCTGCGCAGCACGAGGGGGCGCGCCCTCCAGAGAGCTACGGGCCCATGCTGGCCGAGCTGTACGACACATGGTCCCAGCGTCTCGGTGGCGCGCTGGTGGCGGTGTCGGTCGATGGGGCAGGCGAGGTGTTCGTCGATGGCCGCCCGGTCACCTATGGGGCACCGCTGCAGGTGGCCGAGGGTGAGCACCTGATCCAGGTGGTAGAGGGCGCGCGCGCGCGCTCCGTGGTGGTCGACATCACAGACGACTACGTCGTCACTACAGGTGCGCCGCCGCCGAGCGGGGTCGAGGCGATGCCCCCCATGCTCCCCGTGCCGGCCCCGGTCCCGGTCCCCGCCCCGGCGCCCCTCGAGCCCCCACCGCCAGCTTCTCCGGAGCCTGCGCCGGTGTCCTCGTCCGGGCGTCGTCGGCCGGTCTGGGCCTTCGCGGGCGCCGCCCTGGCCGGTGGTGGTGCGGCCTTCGCGCTGGGCTCGGCCTACGTCAGCGAGACCAACTTCCTCTCCGACCCCTACCGGGGCCTCGGAGCCGCCCGCACCGACACCATCACGAAGGATGCACAGGCCATTCGGGTCGCCTACGGCGTGGGCTACGGGCTGCTCGCCGTCAGCGGCGGGCTGCTGACGGTCGGTGTCGTCGGGTTGCCGGCCTCTGGCGCGCCCACGGGGGTTCGGGTGCAGGTGCCGTGGTAGCGGCACGGTGGCTGCCCCTGCTGGGGCTGGGTGCTTGCTACGCGCCCCCGGCGCTGCCCCTGCTCGACGAGGTCCCCATCGAGGGCCCCGACTTCATCCCCTGCGCCGCCGACATCCCGGACGTCCGGGTGGCCTGCGTGATCGACGGGATGGCCTTCGACTACGAGCGATGCCTGGCCGACGGCTTCCGCATTCGCTTGCTGGGCGCCCGGGCGCCGGTGGACGACGAGTGCTACGCCGCCGAGGCCGAAGCATTCCTGAGCCAGATCCTCGCTTCGGAACAAGTGCACTTGTCGTTCGACGAGACCTGCCTCGACGGGGAGCCAGGCCGCCTCGGCTACGTGTGGGCCAAGGGGGACCTTCTCGACGAGCTCACCGGCGACCCGCGCATCAGCGACCTCGTCGACGAGATCGGCGAAGACGAAGAGCCGGCGGTGCTGGTGAACCAGGTGGCCATTCGCTTGGGGTACGCCCGCTACGACCCCGCTGCGATCCCCGGTCAGCCGTTCTTCGGGCCGCGCATGGAGCGAGCCCAAACCGATGCCATCGCCGAACGACTCGGCCTGCACGGCGCCTGCGGCTCGGAAGACTGACCCCCCCGAGGGGCGCCACTGGTATGGTGGCGTGCCGGTGAGGTCCGACCCCGCCCAGGAGAGGTGATGAGCACAGAAAGCCCGGCCAGCACGGTCGCGGAGGCCCTCGAGGCCGCCCAGCAGTGGCGCACGGATTCCGCGGCCCGACACGACGCGGAGCTAAAGGAAGTCGAACAGGAGCTGGGGTCGCTGCAGGCGGCCGTTCAGAACCTCCAGCAGCAGATCGATGCCCTCCAGTCGTTCAAGGCTGAGCTCGAAGCCAAGACGGGCGAGCTCGACGCCGAAGGTGGGCAGCGTGAGTACCAGGCGATCTTCGACACCCTCCAGGGGCAGTCGAAGGGCATGGGCGAGCGCGACGACCTGGTCGTGGCGGCCCGCAAGGCCCGCCTCGACGACCTGCCTGCACGCCTCGCAGCGGGCGACGCGGCGGCCGATGTCGCCGAGTACGAGCAGTTCATGAGCACGGTGGAGCCCACCCTCAAGCATCTCCCGGAGAGCTACCGGGATGCGCTCCTCGAGGTCCACGCGAAGAAGGTCGCCAAGGTCCGCGGTCATGTGGCCGCTGCCCTCGATGGCCCGGTGGAGGTCACCGGTGCGGAGCTCGGGGTCGATGTGGTGTACGCCATCGACGCCCCCGAAGGAGCGCCCGAGCTGATCGTGGTGGTGGTTCCGGTGGCCGCAGAGGTCCATCAGGGCTGGATGGAGCAGCCGGAAGGCGCCCAGCTCTGGGTCGCGGGTCGCGTCGCCCAGGCGCTCTACGAGGCCGCCGCGAAGGTGGGCTTCGTCCAGGCACAGGCCCTCTCCGGGGGCCATCTCGATCTCCTCGCAGTCGAGATGGAGCTGGTGGGTGCCGATGCCAAGATCGCCGACGCTCTCCGGGCGTCCCTCGGGGCCCTCGGCAATGCCCCCGAGCTCATCGCAGCCAAGGTGAGCGTCACCGCCACCGAGCTGCCCATCGATACGCTGCTGCCGCCCGAAGACGACGAGGAGGGCACCGATGCTGAGTGAATTCCAGCCCCTGGGCCTTAGCGATGCCGCCCGCCAGCTCGGCGTCGACCCGTTCGAGGTCGTTCGCCTGGCGGTCGCCGCCGGCAAGGGCCTCGACAAGCCCATGCAGTTCGACGCCGACCTCGTCGATGAGCTGCGCCAGCTCGGCCAGATCGACGACCCCTGGTGGGACGCGGTCGACCTCCCCGAGGACCCGAACCCCCTCCGCCAGCGTGTCCGCGCGGCCCTTCAGCTCCTGATCGACAAGGGTGTCCAGGGCGACACCACCACCCGGATGGACAACATCTGGCGCGGCCTGCCCTTCGACGACCAGTCGCTCCTGCAGCAGGCCGTGATGGTGCTCGCCGAAGAGGCGGCCCTGCGTGTCGTCGGGAGCCCGGTCGGCCTGATGGTGAGCATCGAGCCCAGCGCGGCTGATACCGTGAAGGCGTTGGCTGCCGGCACGTCCGAGTCCGCTGGCCTCCAGAGCCTGTACCAGGGGTAGCGAGTGGGTCGTCGTCGTCGCAGTCTGCTGGGTCGCACCGGATCGCGCCCGACCTCGCCGAGGCCGGAT
>ENA-OWNT01004590-OWNT01004590.1-seawater-metagenome-genome-assembly--contig:-NODE-4590-length-11988-cov-2.980438_pt1 | contig 11988 bp, 13 predicted proteins | sample MGYA00238136_ERZ651165 | MGnify/ENA primary metagenome ERZ651165 (study PRJEB26861, sample SAMN08777766) | seawater metagenome | isolation source: coastal seawater | place: USA: Florida | collected... | reverse complement strand
TCCATCAGGAGGACCTTGGGCTCCAATCCCCTGTCAGTGTATTTGACACTTATTATATCCGCAGAATCAGCTATTGCCTTATTCAAAATATGCAAATCTGGTCCTGACAGAGATACACTTAAGGAGAATGTGCCTTCTCTATCCTGATCAGGAAAAATTATAAGCTCAATACTTTGCGCTTTTGTTGGAATTGCCTGTAGTGCTGTATTCAGGTGACTAAGAGCCGCTGCAGAATTTTCATCCAGGATTTTTCTCAATTCACTTCGATATTCTGTCTCTTCCATATTAGTGCAATTTATGATGTCTTGCTATTCTGCTACCACCTGATTGGAGGTAGCGATGGAGCCATTGGCCTCTGCTTTGCAACTTAACCTATAAATATTCAATTAAACTGGCTGAATGCTACTCCCTCAAAATTTTCTCCATTTTACAACCCTTTGCCAATTCACCTACCAACTAAGATGATGATTTGGAAGATTTCCAATTTTGGTCCTTATTATGTCTCTGAAACAAACCTAAAATGGAGGTGTGGCAGAGGCGTGTCAGGGGTGTGTTCAGACCTTTACAAATTCTTCAAAATATCTCCTAAGAGTCATATCGTGTGGTTCAAAAGTCTGGTCTTGAATAATCAGTTTCCTGATATAATCAATCCTGAACGATCTGAATTGGGTTCTTAGTCTACAAAAAGCAATAAGTAAGAAATACTGTAGATGGCAAAAGGCTCAATGTCTCTTTCCGTCATGGCTTATTTTAAATAGGTGCAAACAGTTTATGTGAAATCCAATTGGGATAAAAGAGCTTCTCACTTAGTCAGCAGTAGGGCTTTTATTCAAAACGAGTTTTAAAGATAAGAATGATTTTCCACTGGTACTTGCGTTCTAAAACCTATGGCTGCATGGTTATATGAAAGCCTTATAACCTCGTTTGCCAGAGATTCATAAAATCCAAATGATATGCTGCTGTAGTTTACTACACAATAGATTCAGGGTGTTTTATCTGAGCCTCCTTTTCAGCTCATTATACCTCAAAGTTGCCAGTTCACTGGGTTCACCTTTTCTGCAAAAGCTTAGTTTGGCAAGCTTGCGGTTGGGATTTTCAATGACCAATTTACGATCGCTTACTTTCTTGTCTAGCTCATTAACTGCTTCCCTCAATCTTCTGTCATCCCGTGCACTTTCATAAAAAGACAGGGTATGACAATAGTAAAACAGGTTGTATCTCAAAAATGGGAACTCGGTTTGCATAAACAAGGTCCCTATTCCAAAATGACAAGGTCCCAATGGCCGCTTTGTTTCCCAGTGCTGTAACAGAAACTCTACTGCTTCGTTTAATCGTTCATCAGAATTGAGAAACTCAGTATACCTGAATGCATCAAGTGCTTCAAGTGTGACGCCGGGGTTTGATGAATCCAGGTCAGGGCTTTTGCCCATTTTCACCTTATTGCACCTCCAGCCGCCATCATTGTGCTGAATGTCAAATAGGTGCTCAAAAGTTTTTTCTAAGCGCTTGTCATGAGCAAAGCCCATATAGCATAAAACCCTGAGTGCCGTGATGGTATGGCAGGGAAATATTGATCCTGAAGGGGAGATTTTAAACCGTCCATCCGGTCTTAAGGCTTCAAATATCCTGGCGGCTATGCCTGCTATTTCCTCATCATTCTGAGTGAACCCAAGTTCGCTCAACATAAGGGCCACATCTCTGGCAGAAAATGGAGAGCCCTTGCCAATTCTGTTGTCTTCTGTTGTCCAGAAGTCACCACCCAGGTGGCTCCTTTTCGATATGATGAATTCTATGTCAGACTTGTATTGCTCCCGAACATTCATATGAGTTTGTGCATTGGTTAAGCTTGGTTTAAACAATCAATTAAGCGCATTTATATGTTGTTGGCAATGTTTTCTGCTTCAAGATCACTTTTCAATAATGAAAAGATACAAGTGTCTTCAAGTAATGGACTGGTCAGTTTTTCGATCTTCCTGTTGATTTTATATCACCAATGAGTCAGGCAGTATCAACTGACGACCATCCATATCAGCCTTCATGAGGCTGATGCTTAGAAATTGAAAACAGGACCAATAGCGTATTTCTTAATCTACATTAAGTTGATTCTAAAATGCGCTCAACATTTTTACAGCCTTGTTCAGGGTTTCGGTTTTCAGTTTCAGCCCTGGGCTTTGTTTTCGTAACTATTTAAAAATGTACTAATGAATTTGAAGCTACTTTTTTCAGCTCTTCTAGTGTCTGTCATTTTTGTTGCCTGCAATAAGGATGATGAAGACCCCTGTGATACAACAGATGTAACCTATACCAATGATGTGGCCTCTATTTTAAATGCTTCATGTGCTGTTTCTGGTTGTCATGTAGATGGCAATGAAGCCAATGCCTTCTTCAGTTTAGAAAGCTATGAACAGGCAAAAACCGCTGCCGGTTTTGGTAAAATGGTAGGCGCCATTTCGCATGAAGATGGTTTTACGGCAATGCCTTATGGAAGTGATAAGTTGGAGCAGTGCTCAATTGACAAGATAAGCGCCTGGATAGAGGACGGAACTCCGGAATAGCCTGGCTCAGCTTTCCTGATGCCTGATTTTGCTTCTGATATTGCTTAAGGCCTCGGGTGTAATGCCCAGGTAAGAGGCAATCATTTTTAATGGCACCCTATTGACAAGCTGTGGGTAGGTGCTTATAAAGTGCTCGTAGCGCTGCATGGCACTGGCACTCATAAGTAGAATCACTCTGCTCTGTAGCACGGCAATGCGCCTGAACAGTTTTTGTATTATTTGAGTTTTGTCGTTAGTGACTGAGGTAAAGGTTGTGGGAGTGACCTTGCTCACCTGAACCACTTCTGAGTCTTCAATAGCGTCAATAAACAATAACGTTGATCCGCTTAAAGTGTGAGATTCAATATCTGAAATGATCCAGCCTTCCGGAGCAAACATGAAGATGTGGATTTTTCCGTCGTCATCAATCAGGTAGCTCCTGAGCAATCCTGATTTTACGTAAAAAGCGTCTGTGGAAGTACCCCCGGGTTTTTGAAGAATTTGGTTCTTAGCTACATGCAGTAGCTTAATCTCTTCTTTCTCAAAGTATTCCTCAAACATCTATTCCCTGGGTTTGGCGATGCAAAATAGGGCAATTTGGAGCCTTTCCTATTCCACCATATCGAAAAGGAGATAAGTGCAGGGTTGGTGCTATCCCAGGGTTAGGTGTCTTGTTTTGTACTTGACCGGCCTATTTCAACCTTTCCATTTTTATGTACGTCCAAATGATATGAGAAGGGGGGAACCTGGCCAATATGCCATGAGCCATTGGCAAATCTGAAATTCAGATATTCTCCAAAAAGGTACTCTCTTTTCTCAGACTTACTTCGGTCTACACGTTCTATTCTCAGGCTATCGTTGTCTTGTGGTTGATACTCAAAGTCAAACAGGTGCTTTGAATTCAATTCCTGAACAATGAATTCAGGAATGAGTTGGTCTAATTGCTGGCTTGGAAGCATGGTCAATCCCAGCATTCCACTGGTATCCAATGCTCTTACCCTTTCCAAAATCCATATGTAGTTTACTTCCTTGTCACTTTTTGATAAGTCGAGATTTTCTGGGCAACTACAGAATCTTATCCTTTCCAGGTCTTTACACATTTTTATTGACTTGGTGCACCACTGGGTTTATGAACATCCTCGAATTTAACGATTGCGCAAAGCTTTTACCGCGCCATTTTTTAAGTGCTACCGTGATGAGTGTTTTGTTTTTACCCTTAGGTAAGTCAGTTTACTGGTATAAACTCAAAGTCCAATTTCCCGGTAAGCCTGTTTATGGCATATAAATGTGCGCTCAGGCTGTTGATGAAAACCAGATTACCAGAAACTGAGGGAGTGCAGAAAATGCTTCCTCTGGTTTCAAACTTCCATTCAACTTCTTGGTTAGTGATATCCAGCGAATAGAGGTAGGTTCCGTTTAAGTCAATCAGATAAACTGAGCCTTCTTCAATTGGCGACATGGCATTTTGCGCACGCCCCTCATCAAGCATTTTCTTCCATTTGAGTTTCCCTGTTTCTGGTTCCAGAGCGTGCAGGTAATCATCGTGAGCCAGTATGTAAACAGTGTTGTTGTAATAGACGGGTATAGAATGGGAAAACCCATCGGACGGAAGGTTGAAAGTGTCAGACGGATAATTCCACAATGGTTCTTGTGTAACCTTATCAATGGCATACAACAGACCAGCGTGCCTGGTAACAAAAACCTTGTTACCCGCAATAGCAGGTGTTGAAACACCTCCAATAAAACCTGTTTGGTTCTCAGGTTCAATGGGGAGTTTCCATTTTGTCTCTCCTGAGTTTAGGTCAATTGCGTACAGGTTTCCGTCATCGCTCCCCAAATAGATGATTTCCTTTTCAATCACAGGTTTGGATAGAATGGGTCCGCCTGTGGCTAGTTTCCATTTCTCTTTTCCTGTCTTTGCATCAAGAGCATATAAATACCTGTCATGGCAACCAAAGTAAACCATACCGTTTTGTATTGTGGGTTCAACATTGATTCCTCCCTCAGTATTGAATTGCCAGATCTCTTTTCCCGTCTTGCTATCCAAGGCATAGAAACAGCCCTTTTTTCCCGCAGGTTTGCTTCCAAAATTCACCAGTTCTCCGTTCCCGAAGAATAGCATTCCCCTGGAAATGACAGGGGTGGAACCCGTACCGTATTTCGCCTTAAACCGCCATATTTCCTTTTTTGTCTCCATGTCAACTGCATAGAGATGCCCGGTTCCTTGTTCAAAATTTCCAAATGTTGCCCGCCAACTGCCAAAATATACCGTGTTGCCATTTGTAACCGGTGAAGTGGGTTGATTGGGCATAAAGAAAGATGATTGCTCTTCATGTGCTGAAGTGTCCTGTGTTAAGCCGTCAGTAACTGCAGGACTAATAGTGTAGCCTTGTAAAAAGAAGGCCAGTAAAATCAGGGTCATTTTCTTTTTTTTTGGTGGGTAGAGTTGCAGCCAGGTCCGGTATAAGGTGGTGTTGTGAGCGGTGCCTTAGGTCTAGCTGTCAAGCCTTTAACCAGGGTAGTGTGGTCAAGTGTGTTCTTGATATTAGGAAAGGATTTACCTATATAGGCAAGTTCAAAACCTGCGGTAACCATCCAGTGGGCATGTAAATCCTTGAGCATTTCAGAGTTCTTTGTTGATTTTCAAATCCAACGTTTGAAATGTCCGCCTTCAACGGACCTAAAACAAAGGTTAGTACGATAAGGTAGAGCGATAGGATGTATTTATCAGGAACAATGAACCCTCTAAACGATACCCGCCCATTCAATGCATCTTGTGTTGTTCATGAGCTTTGGTCCTTAATAATGGTGAATGTAGCAGTTAATCCCACACTGAAGTTTCGCGGGAGCTTTTCAACACCAAAAATTGCTCTTGAATGCCTGCCCTTGTTTTCTAAAACATTCACGAATAAGTCTGAAGCACCGTTTACCACCATTGGCGAGTCATCCCAATCTGCTCCTGCCTGGAAATAAGCGTCTATATGGTTGAGTCCAACAATCTTGTCGAATCCAATTTTCTGATCCACTTGGGCTAAGACATTCAATGCGCACAGTTCCATAGCCTTATATCCTTCTTCTGTAGACAAGTCATTGCCCAAACGCCCCTGATAGAGGTACTCCTCGTTCAGTATGGGAAACTGAATGGCTATATAGGCGATATTTTCCCGAATGTTAACTGATACATAGCTTCCACCCGGGGTTGAAATATTCGGTAGGGTATGTCCAAGCTTTTCTAAATTTTCTTTTGGGCTCATTGATTCTTTTTTAAATGATAATACCATGGATAGTGGCCGACTTCAAAGCTATTTCGGATTGTGGCCATAGACCTCTCTTTTTTTCTGACAAAATGTAAAGGTTTTGTTGAGCAACGTTTTTAATCTAAATCCGGATAATATCTGATTCCAATTAATTCAAAGTCTCTGAAATTCTCAATTCGTACTAAACTATCACCTTTATCGGAGCACTTTTCATCATTAAAATCCACGACTACATTTCCTTGAGTCCTGATCGCCTTTCGTCCCCAATAGTCAATCACACAATAATCAATATTCAGTAGTATAGCGTTTATTTTTCACCTATTTGGTCGTATTCAATTTCCCCTTTCCAATACCTGAGAAGCTGTTTTTTAGAAACGAATTCTTCTTTGTATAAGTCTAAAATCTCTTTCTGATAATCTTCAAAATCCATTTCCTTCATCTTGGTTAAGGTCTTATCAGCTGTCAAAGTATCGCCTGAAGCTTCTAAAATGCCAACATATTCAACCATTAAGTCGAAGTTAAGAGTGTCAGTTTCGAGATGCTCCTGATATTTATGTATTGCCTTATCATAATAATCTTTGGCTCCTTCAATGTCGCCTTGAAGTTCAAGATACATTGCCTTTTGTCCCAGGAATAGAGGTGTTTCAGGTCTTAGTTTTATTAGTTCGTCAACTGCTTCGATTAATCCATTTGCATCCTTTTTTCTGAATAGAAGGGTTGTTTTGTGATTGATCGCGCTAAAATTTTGGTTGTCAAACTCTAAAGCTTGGTTTGTCAATAGGAGCGAACTGTCAATTTTGATATTGTCGTCAAGTTCTGAAACGAGGTACACATCTATTGCCTGATTCATCAATTCTTTCGACTTTTCGGGTTGTCGGCAAGAAACGATTGTCAAACAGCAGGTTATGTACAGAGTTAATCTTATGCTCATTGCTTTAAATTGCCACTACTTGGTTTTTAGACGATCAAATGTAGCCTTGTACTGCAACAGACTTGGTTTACAGATGTGTGCAGATGAAATAAGGAATTGGAAATTTGAGATCTGAGAATTGAGATTGAAGATGTGAAGATGCCAAAATGAGGTTGGCCGTTTGTCTTTGCTTTTGAAATTGCGTTTACTTGAAATGGGGTTTCATGAGTTGTGCAATGTTGTCAGGGCAGCGCATGGGCCTGCGTCTATTGGCATCAACAAAACATAGCTCTGTGTTCCCCTCGTTTACCTTTTTACCCTGCTCGTTGAAGATTTCATAAAGCAGTTTCATGCGAGTGGTAGGCATTTCAAGTATGGTGGCCTTAACTGTTACCAATTCGTCATACCAAACTGGCCCGATAAACTTGCAGCCCAGGTTGAGCACGGGCATCAATATGCCAGCCTTTTCCATTTCACCATAGGGAAAACCAAGGGCACGCATGAGCTCAACACGGGCGGCTTCATAATAGAGCGCATAATTTGAGTGGTGCAGGTAACCCATTTGGTCAGTCTCTCCGTAGCGAACTCTTATTTCAGTATCGTGGCTGTACATGCGTTTGGTTTGAGCCACAAAAGTAGAGTTCAGGCCAATTCAGGAGGCTTTGCCTTGTCGGTTGTGGTGGATAATCTGTTTGATATTGACAATATGCATGAATATGGCCATGGGTACCAGAAAGCCGGGAAGCCATATGTAGGGGAAGTAACCGATGAAGGTATTGGCTGGTTCGTTCATAAATTGCCTTAGGGGAGATGGCATAGACAAGGTGGCAATAGCCACTATCACCATCACCGTGGTAATGCCAAAGATGTTCCATGCCATGGCTACCCAATTGGGCAAGGCCTTCTTTTGGAATATGAAGAAAGCCACTGGTGGGCCCAGTAAAGCAGGAACCACGTCAAAGTTGTAGCCTTCAAAAGTCATTTGTACCGGAATTACTTCGTTTATAAAAAGCAACCAAAGCACAATTTCAAGCGGTACCCTAAAGGCCTGATAAAAGGGAGCCCAATGCGCTGGTACGTTTACGGCAATTTCATGAAAGGTTTTGCTTCTTAGAATGATCACCATGAAAATGGTGGATAGTAACAGTATAAAAAAAGGCCTGGGGGGCAAGGTGTCAAAGTTCATGAAAAAGCCTGCCAGGGCAGTTACGGCCAATAACATGAGCCAGCCTACCAGACCCAGCATGATTCGGCCCTGAAACTTTGCTCCTTTTTCACGATCCATTTTAGAAGCCTCTACGCCTTTTTTGAGAAAGGCCATCAAGAACCAAAATGAGAGCAGCACAAGGGCGTAGAACAACAGTTTTATGTAAAATGGTATTTCCATTGCATTTGAATTATGAAGCAAAGTAAGGTGTGGGCAATTTTACGCACCCGACAGATATTGCTAAATCAACTTCGGCAACCTGAGTTCACTCTAAATGCCTGTTTTAATCTCATCCTATGAAATATTAGTCAGATATAGGCTTGGGGTAAGATTCTTTGCTTAATCCTTTCAGTCTATTGACTTACGGTATTGTAGGGGGCTCAATTGGTATTGGGTTCTGAAGGTGCGGCTAAAGTGATCAGGACTCTGAAAACCAAGGTCGGTGGCAATATGACCAATACTCAGGCTTGACAAACTCAGGAGCCTCATGGCCTTTTCCATTCTCAGTTTCTCTAAAAACTTGTGAGGTGTGCTGCCAAACACTTCTTTGAATGAACGGATAAAATGGAACTTGGAAAGATTGGCTACCTGGGCCAAATGGTCAATACTGACGACTTCAGAAAGATTGTCGAGCATGTATTCAACAGCCCTTTCCAGTCTTTTCAGCAACTCTTTGCGTGTAATGGCTCTGGTTGATCTCAGCTTCTGCTCAAAGGCCGGCTTATAGCGTTCAAGCATAACACTTAGTAGCAGGTGCGAAGCAAGGTAGTGGTGCTCGGGGCTTTGTTCTACTACAAATTCATCATTGCTTCTTAGCCTGTTTAGAAGCTGTTGCATGTTAGGAGTTAACTGAATACTTCCCCAGTTGGCAGCCTGGCTTTCTACTAACTGACCTTCAAGCAGGGCCGCTTCATCAAGATGAAGGTAGCTGGCTACCTCACGTGTCATTTGCGCCCCAAAATGGATGTTGAATACCTGGGAGGTTTCGCTTAGGGTGTCAAGCGTATAGTGCTCACCAGCATTATTGCAGAAAGCCATTCCGGGCTCTACCAGCATTTCACCATGCTCATTCCTACAATATTCCTTACCCTGGCCTACAGTAAACAATGAAAAGGGCCCTTTAATGTCGTTTCTGTAGTCCCGAACCCCGCTTACATCAAGTATGCAAGTCGTCCATTCCGCTCCTGAGGCAATGCGCCCTTTGAGCCACTCAAGGTTTGGAAAAGACTTCCGGTACATTCAGTTCGCAATTTCGCTGATGCGTTTTTCAAAATCAAGTTTCCAGCGCTCAAAGTGCTCTCCGGTGCCTGGCCCCATAAAACCGGTGTGTATGTGGGTGACTTCATGACTGGCACTGAAAAATACCAAAGTAGGGTAGGCTATTACGGTATTCAGTTCAGGAAGTTTTTTAGCGGCTTCATCCTTTGCATAGCCTCCACCAAACAGCAGTGGATAAGTGATGTCATATTCATCTTTTAAAACCTGCAGGCGCTCCCGGGCATAGTTGAAATTGTCTTTGCGCTCAAAGGCCAGTGACACAACCTCAAGATTTTCGGGTTTATTGTTTTTATGCCAATCACTCAGGTAAGCAGTTTCGTCCATGCAATTGGGGCACCAGGTTCCCATAATCTGTAGCACATAGGGTTTGCCTTCAAGGCTGGGGTCATTATTGGTAAACACCTTTCCCTGCAAGTCTTTTCCTGAGAAACTTAAGGTAGAAAGGCCTTCTTTCAGGTAAGTGAGTGAACTGGCATCAGCTAGTTCAACAATTGAATCAGGATATGCCATAAAGGTTTCGTGCCAGCTTTTTCCGCTCAAAAACCTGCCTTCAATGCTACCATCAGTCCGTACTTGTCCGGTAAAGACAAAGGCATGCTCTCCGTCAAAAGTAGTTAGCCTGAGCAGGTCTCCACTTACCTTACCTTTCAAATAGCGATAGTCACCGGTTTGGGTAAGGAAGGTGCCTTTAAGTTTCGCACCATCTTGCCGAAACTCCGCCACAGCCACAGTGCTGTCTTCCAATTCACTTTCAAAATAAACGCGGTAGCGTGAGGCCAGGTTTACGGGTTGTGTGGAAGTAAGCTCATCAGAACTTTCTTTGACCATCTCAAGAGGTTCAGCAGAAAAAGATATGAGGTAGCCCTCGGCATAATTCTTTATCCAATGCCCAGTGAACGTGCTATCTTCATATTTGGCCTTCAGTTGGGTATCAAATATGTGTAAGGGCACTATCAGGCTGTCATCTGTCAGTGTGAAATCAGTGATTTCAAACTTTTCTTCACCATTCAACAGGATGAAAACTTTGGGGTCATCAGATAATGTGAATTCAAACTTTAGCGGTTCCCCTTGAATGTCCAAAGTAGCGGCGAAGCTTCCCTTTGGCAACTCTGGTCCGGTTTCGTTGGCTTCTGTATTTTGAGATTGGCATGAAGCAAGAATAAAGATGCTAATGAGGGGAAGGAAATATCTCATGGGTCAAAAATACTTGGCAGTAAAGACATAGCTACGGTGACCTTGGTTCCAATAATTGCAGTGGTGATAGTCTATTTTTGATTACGTGAGCCTTCACTTCTATTCCAGCAGTTCCAATTTCTGCAATGTTTGCTGTCCGCAAAGCTGTTTGACCACGCTAAGGCGTGGGAGTTTTTTGCGGACTAGATTTTTGCATACTTTTCATCAATGGAAAAGTATGAGCCTAGCGCCTTGCTTCGCCGAAGCTATGCGAAGGCAATGGCTAGAGCGACCAAACCGAATCTAATTGCAAGCAAACGGAAACTCATATTTGAGTATGTTATGAGATTTCATTCAATCCTCCTCATATTGGCTCTTGTACCAGGGCTTTATTCATGTGCTGAAAAGGAAGCTCCTGAAGAGCTCCTACCATTTGGTGTGGCTCCATTTGATGAACCTGATTTCAACAAGCGAACAGAAAAAGGAGTAGCCCTGGGCAAGAAACTGTTTCACGACCCTATTCTCTCTGGAAACAACCAGATTTCATGTGCTACTTGCCATGTGCAGGAATTGGCTTTTAGTGATGGAGTAGCTTTGAGAAAAAGCGTTTTTAGCGAAAATCAGTTGTCAAGAAACGTACCTGCACTCATTAATGCTGGCTGGATTGATAAAGGGCTTTTTTGGGATGGGGGTGTGCCCAACCTCGAGTTTTTGATACAGGCACCCATAAAACATCCTGATGAAATGAATCAGAATCTCATGGTCCTTGAAAAGGAGTTGAATGCGAGCGATGACTATCCGGCTTTGTTTAAAGATGCCTTTGGCTTGGATAGTGTGAAGTTTCCTGAAGTGAGCAATGCGCTGAGCCAATATGTACGAAGCCTCATTTCAGCCAATAGTAAATATGATGCCTATAAAAGAGGGGGAGCGGAACTGACAGACGAAGAACAGAAGGGCTATACACTTTATCGCCAACATTGTGCTGCGTGCCATACTGAAGGCCTCTTTACAGACAATGATTTTCACAATAATGGCTTAGACAGCCTGTTTGACAATGATAGCCTGCTGGGCACTTTTCAAGGCAGGTTCAGGATAACCACTGACAGTGCAGACATGGGCAAGTTCAGAACACCGACCTTGAGAAATGTTGAGGTAACCGCACCCTATATGCATGATGGCAGGTTTGAAACCCTCGATGATGTTCTTGAGCATTACAGTCATGGTGTTAAGAACAGTGCCAGTATTGACGAGAAGCTTATTCAGAACAATGGTACTTTGGGCATTCCTATGAGTGAAGAAGAAAAAAAGGCCCTGCGGGCCTTTCTGGTAACACTTAGTGATTTGGAATTTATGAGAAATAATTCTTACAAACCTTAATGGTGGGCAGGCTATGCCTGTTGGGGTTTTATTCGGAAACTGCCTTCCCTATGTGTTCCATCGCTGTTTCTGATGGAGTAATAATAGGTTCCGGGCTTTAGTTTAACATCCAGGCTACCCTGATTGTCTTGCGACACTTTCTGATACTCTATAAGTTCACCTTGAAGATTAAAAATCTTGAGGGTGGCCATAGAGCAAGTGGCATTGTTCACCTGAAGATGTTCGTTCTTCCATTCTACTGACAGGCTTTCA
>ENA-OWNT01004589-OWNT01004589.1-seawater-metagenome-genome-assembly--contig:-NODE-4589-length-11990-cov-3.592126_pt1 | contig 11990 bp, 7 predicted proteins | sample MGYA00238136_ERZ651165 | MGnify/ENA primary metagenome ERZ651165 (study PRJEB26861, sample SAMN08777766) | seawater metagenome | isolation source: coastal seawater | place: USA: Florida | collected... | reverse complement strand
ATCATTTAAAGAAAGTCGTCGGCCCGCTCGAATTCATTCGACGAGCTGTTGGTGATATAAGCTATCAAAAAGACAAGAAAGGTAAACCTGGCTTAGCTCGACAAGGATTGCGCGGGCCAACCAGCAGGTACGAAATTGATGCAACGATTGTTGACCAATACATTCGGTATCCATTTGATAATACAGAACAACTCGCCACGGGACGGCCCGTCATTTACCTGGTTGTTGATACATGGTCGGGCATGATTGTTGGCACTCACGCATGTTTTCATGGGCCTGATTGGACTGGAGCATCCCAAGCGCTGTTCAATGCTTTTACAAACAAAGTCGAGTTTTGTCAGCGATATGGTATTGATATCAAAGAAGAAGATTGGCCGTGCAATCACGTTTGCTCTCAGCTCACTATGGATAGGGGTTCTGAGTATACGGATAAACACATTGAAGGCATGCTCAAAGGCATGATTGGTGTCACCATCGGCAGCTTCACAGCTTATCATCGGGGCGACTGCAAAGGGACAGTTGAGCACGCTTTTAAAATTATCCAAGATGCAATGGTCAACTTTGTTCCTGGTCAGGTGATAAAAATACCGCAGAAAGAAGCTCAACACGCATCACGTGAAGCCTCAATGAGTTTTGAACTCTTTATGCACAAGCTCATAAAGAGCATTTTATTTACCAACAACAATCGCCTGCGCTCTGAGAATCACACATTCGAAATGTCTCGCGATGGCGTTGGATTCTCTCCTCGTGATTTGTATGTATATGGTTTAGAGGAAATGATGATTCCTCCCGCCAAGGTGTCAGAAGACAAACTTCGTTTTGCACTATTACCGAGCGGTAAAGCCACCGTACACGCACAAGGTATCTACTTTGGAGGGCTCTATTACAACTCAAATGCAGTCACCGAGCGCCAATGGCTAGACATCGCTAAAAACGTTGGACGTTTCAAGCTCGATATTCGCTATGACAGTAACTCAACCAATTTTATTTGGTGCAAAGATACCGAAACAGACGAAATTCTTACTCTCGAATTAACTGAGCGCTCGGAGTTGTACCGAAATCAATTGTGGGCCGATGCTCTACATAATATCGAACTCACAAAACACAAACATAGTTTGCACAGAGAGGCTGAGTTCTCAGACAAAATCAATTTGTTAAACGATCTCAAAGAGATTGATGAGATGAATCAAGCTGAAACACGTCACCTCAAAAAATCCACAGCAAAAACCATTCAGCCAGGCATGAAAGACCGCGCAAAACTCGTCTCAGATATTGAGAAGAAAAATCAATCTGATGCAGTAGCACAAACGCTCAATACTGAGAAGCCTGAAGTCACGCAACCTGGAAAACAACAAGATTTAACTACACCCGATTTTTTCAACGAAAACGATAACTAATATGACAACGAACTATATTTCACACCCTAATCCAGCTTTAAAGGGAAACCCACTAATTGAAGCTTTGGGCTTACCCTTGTTACCGCAAGAATTCATTAAACAGACGACCTTAAAATCCGAATTGGAACTCGATTGGTCAGCGATACCCGACTCACATTACAGCTATTATGCGCGTTCAATGATAGATAATTTGCACGATTCTTATGTAGTTCAAGATGAAGCTCCACGTCTTTACGATACAATTTTTCGAATGTTGGAGCGCGGATATGCTAACCGAAACCCTCTGGAGTACGGAGATTTCAAACAGCTCAATAACGCTGATGACACCACGTTCAGTGAGACACAAGAAATAACGTTAAGACAAACTGCATCTCAATCCAGTTTTTTGTTGGCTGGGCTTTCAGGGCGCGGTAAAACTTCCATGATTGAAAGCCTTCTCTCAACTATCCCGCAGAAAATTTATCACACTGAATATAAGGAAAAGCCTTTTCACTATGACCAGATTGTATGGCTCAAAGTGGACGTCCCAACGACAAAAGGTCAACGTGCGCTGCTTTGGCGAATTCTCGAAGCGATAGATAGCGTAACAGGAGAAAGCTATTATGAGTCACACACAAAAAGCAACGTCACCTCATTGATGATTGCAGTGCGAAAAGCTCTTTTAGTTCATGGTGTTGGACTCATCATACTTGATGAAGCTCAGAACTTATCTAAACCAAGCACATCAGATAAAGTGGGCAATAATGAAAATGCCACACTGCGATTTGTCGAAGAGTTGTTTAACAAAGTCGGAGTGCCACTTTTACTCGTCGGTACACTCACTACGTTAAGCCTATTTTCGCAAGAAATGACCACTGCTCGCCGCATTGGCAAAGATGGCTCTTTGATACTTGAACAATGCAATGTTGAGAGTTCTTTTTGGAAGCGATTCATCAAGCAAATGTGCACAACATCAATATTGAAGAATCAATCAACAGACTTAGATACAATCACACGTCACACACATCATTTGAGCGCTGGTATACCCGCAATCGCATCAAGTTTGATTCGCTCAACAATGACATATCTGACATACCTACCAGCACATAATCAAGACCTAAGTATCGCCGCACTTAACTTCGTTTTTAAAGAACAGTTTCGAGTTATTTCAGGCGCTCTCAATGCATTAAAGCGAGGGAAATATTATCAATACGAAGATTGTGCCCCACTGACGCAGCTACACGACAGTGAAGCCAATTACTTTGAATTAGCGGAACAATCAAACACAGCGGAGACGGAAACAAAGCGACTAACAACAACGTTATCGGCTAAACCGAAGTTAAGTGATAAAGAGCAGCAGTTGTTCGATAGCATGTCGCCAAGCGCGTTGCTGCGAGGGGTAGAAGAAGATGAATAATTTGCTTAGACTCTTGCCCAATGAACACCTTCGAAGCTTTCTGTTCCGAATACATTCTCACAGTTCCCCATTCGGAACTTTTGCAACAACAGCAAAACGTTATGGTGTACACAACTATAAAACATCACCGATTACATCGTTACAGACACTGGACTACCAGTTAGCCTCACTCGTTTCTAAGACCCCTCTTGATATTTGGAAGCATAATGCAAGTGGTAATCTGATGATGCCGTTTATGACGCCACAGGAACTTGCTGAAACTGAAAACTGTTTCTCTGGTGTCGAATTTCAGTTAGATAGCATTCATGCTTATACCCTTCATAATGTTAACTGGCGATTCTGTCCAACTTGTGCAGAAGAAGACTCAGATCTTTACGGGATAAGTTACTACCATCAACGACATCAGATTCCTGGTGTATTCCATTGCTATAAGCATGGGGAGCCACTTATTTCTGGTTGTAAATCATGCGGGTTTGAACTGAAAGACACAACCCGAATTTGTGTTCCACCAACTGATTCTAAATGCCCAAGTTGTGGTAGTGGAATGACGCCTGACATTGGGTATTTTGACGACTTCATGCGTGTGATTGAATGCGAATCGTTGAAAATAAACAGAGGAAATCACAACTATTCATTAATCAGCGTCCAAGCGAAAAACTTGGAAAATATTGGCTTTAAAGAAGGCGAAACAGATTCCTTGGCATTTAAACGTGCTTGTACAAATTGGTATCGTGACTTAGCAGAAAATATCGGCCCCAATGCACTTAAACGTTACTTCAACAAAACAAAAGAGACTAATGGCATCACGACGTCTCTTACGATGAGGACAACTCGACTGTTTTTGTCGTCATCGACAAACCGCTTCAGTCCACCATTGATTTACCTACTCGCACTCCATGGAGCAACGAACACATAGAGGTAACCTGTTATGTTTCTCAAGCCAATTGAAGGTGAATGTGTATATGGTCTAGTCGCAAGACACCACGCAGCGTCTGCGCTTCGCTCGCTACGTGAAAAAAACCGACAACTCCTAAGTCGCTCTGATGTCAGAATTAACCCTCAGCTACCATGCATGCTCAAACAAATTTCAGAACAAACTTCGATAGATGTGGATAATCTTTTGTACGACGGCACCTGCTACCCAGTCATTGCTGCCACTATCCAAAATAGTGAGAGCACCGCACTAATTAAATTACACATGCTAAGTAATGATGGCAGTCATATCGCGGCTTTATCACGAGCTACCGCTTCTAGGCTAAGGTTTAACAGTGGACTAAAGTGCTGTCGACAGTGTCTAGAGGAAGATTTGCGTAACTGGGGACATGGCATTTGGCACACCATCCACCAATATCAAGGCATGTTCGTTTGCCCAAAGCATGCATGTTGGTTGCAATACGCAGCGACAGGTGCTGATGGTCTTAACAAACGTATTGAACTCCCTCCTACGCCTTACGCCACCAATTTCCATGGTTCTGAACTCTGTTTAGAGCGAGCATTGAGGTTAGCGTTATTCATCAGTAGTTGGCATGACTATGAACGCCAGCTTAGGAGCGGACATGATGTTGCCGCAACTCACTCATTTTGGATGAGTCAGGCTCACCTCCTAACTCTTAATGGACACATTAGGCAGGTAGAAGCAATAAGCCGACTACAAGAGTTTTGGGTTCCTCTATTTGATGACGCAACGCTGCTGCCTTCAAAACTTTATCAGTTCAATTTTTTAAGAAACCTCCTGAGCAGCCATCACAACAGTCATTACATCCAACATGCACTCATTGGGGGGTTCTTTTCTGAAGATGCCAATTGCTACTTTCAGCAAGTCAAACAGGTAGCCAGCCCGTGTAATCGGGTGTCATACAAACCTCACAGCTATCTATCAGAACTAAAATCAGGAAACTCGCTTCGTTCTGTCGCCAGGGCGACAGGTTATTCAGTGGGCTTTCTGGCAGCCCTAGCGCAACGAAATGGAATAACGGTTAAGCATCGATTCAAACAATTAAGTGATTCGCTGGTCGATAGAATATTACGGCTAGCATTCCGTGGATTTCATCGACGAGATATTGCGAAATCGTGTGGTGTTAGCGTTGCAACTGTAGAACACCAAATTAATTCGATGTCAGGATTAGCCGCTTGGAGAAAACGGCTCTGGTTTTGCCAAAAACGCAATCAATGTCGCCAAACCCTTAAGTCAATCATTTCCCAAAAACCAACAATAACTCGCACAGAGATTAAGCATTCGAGCAGTTGCTACATGTGGCTATTTCGATATGACAAAGATTGGCTGAACCAGCACTTACCAAAACGAGTCTCTCCCACGTTTCACCCATCTATCGTATGGGATCAGGTAGACAAAAGACTCGCTAAACAGATTAGGCAGCAGGTAAAGAGCGCTAGATCCATATCGCATGTCGAGAGGCAGGTGGACTCACAACATTCGCTAATGAAAAACAGAAAACGCTTGCCCCTATCGATTAGGCAGGCAGAAAAAATCGTTACAAAATCAAAAAGTTAGGAATAATTACTATGAAACCTCTCGGTACATTCAAACAAATCTTCGAGGCACACGAAGTTAAACCTCACTTACGTGACATCGCAATGTTTGTGACTCTTAACAATGCAAGGCTCTATCCGAGAGAGCAGTTTGATGAAAATGGAGACATTCACCCCTATCTAGCGCCACACTTAAATCTCATAAAGGTAATTAAGCGGCATAACGCGGTAAAGTGGTTTCATACCCCCACAACCTACCAAGTATGGGACTATAAAGTGCTCCCCGAGTATAAGGAGCTTATTGATAAGCGACTTAACCATCACTTAAAGGCACTAGAGCTGTTTGAACAAAGCCATAACTATCTAACAGCTAGCCCTGAATCACTGCTCAAACAAAATGACAACGGCAAACTATTCAACATGTTCTGTGATTACATGTGCACATTTAACGAAGTTTCCATTGAGAGCAGAGAGATACCAACTACTGAGTGGGCTGTTTGGTTTGCAGAGGTGTCCCGCATTTATCAACAGACTGAAGAATACAAAGAAAAGCAAAGGCAGCATAAAGCGGCTATCACTGATTGTAATATCATCAAAGACGATTACGACGAAGAAAATGATGTGTTCTACAATCGACATCACCAAGAGCGCGGGTGACCTGAAAAAAGTAGGTTCTGGTGGAGCAATGGAGAGGCTCCACCAGTATTGAAGGTTATGCATTGCATAGCTGTACCTCATTATTTTGAGATAAGTGACAGGCCATAGGCACGTAGCGGTTAGTCCCTTTTATCTGATTAATGGCTCGTATTTGAGGTGTTCGTAAAGGACACGTTAAAACCAGAAAAACATAGTCATGTTAAACAATAAAAATCTCCTTAATCAAATCTAAACAATTTCAATTGACTACATCAGAAACAAGTACCAATATGCATCAACCTGCAAATAACCACGTTGCATCTGTGTGTTTATTTTTTGAGGAATTGAGAATGGGAATCCTAAAAGAGAGCTTAATCGGAAAAAGCCAACTGTCTTGGTTAGCCTTGGCAGATAAAAAGCTATCACCTGACGAAATCTATACTTCATGGTGTGAAAACAATTTTATCTTTCAGGAAGAAAACTTAGCTCTAAAAATCCCTGGCTTGCGCCCTCCCCAAATTGGCGGTATCTATGCCGCACTTGGTTACGAAAAATCCGAAGCTAGTAGTGCTGCAACTATAGTCATGCCAACAGGTACAGGAAAAACCGAAACTATTTTATCCATCGTTGTTGCGGGTAGATTTCGTAAAACACTAGTTATTGTACCTTCTGACGCCTTGCGCGAACAAACCAAGAAAAAGTTTTTAGAACTTGGGCTCTTAAGACAACTAGGAATGCTTAATGACAGCTTCGAGAACCCTATTGTTGCGACTATAAAACACGGTATTCAAGATATCGTCGAAATCAATCAACTATTAAACTCCAATGTAATCATTGCTACTGCCGCTGCATTATCACAGTTCCACAAGAGTGCCTTAGAAACTTTAACAAAAGCATGTTCTCATCTAGTTGTGGATGAAGCACACCATGTAACAGCAACCACTTGGGCGCGAATAAAAGCGCAGTTTGTCGAGAAACCAGTATTTCAATTTACCGCAACTCCTTTTCGAACGGACTGCTCTAGAGTAGACGGAAAGATTATTTTTAACTATTCACTTAGCAAAGCTCAACTTGATGGTTACTTTAAGCCAATAGAATTTCATCCAGTGAAAGAGTTTGTAGAAGAGAAGGCAGATAAAGTGATTGCTCAGAAAGCCATTGACTTACTGAAGGCCGACTTGAAGAACGGTCTTAACCACATAGTGATGGCTAGAGCAAACAACATCAAAAGAGCAACACAAGTATTTGAATACTATAAAAACGAGACCGAGCTCAATCCTATTCTGATTACAAGTAAAGCAAAACGCAAAGACGAAGTTCTTAAAGCTATCAAGGCGGGAAAACATCGAATAATCGTATGTGTCAATATGCTCGGGGAAGGATTCGATTTACCTCAATTAAAAATTTCAGCGATTCATGACCCACATAAGAGTATCAATGTAATGCTCCAGTTTACTGGACGCTTCACAAGAACAACGCAAGGAGTCGGGGATGCAAAATTTGTTGCTAACATAGCCAACCCTAAACTGAACGACTGCCTTGAAGAACTGTACAATGAAGACTCCGACTGGAATTGTATCATCAGTAACATCAGCAGTGAGAAGGTAACGTCAGAGCTAAGGTATCAAGATTTCAAGGCTGGCTTTTCAGAGCCAAGTAAACTGCTGGATTTGGGGCTAACCCCAAGTATAAGTACCACCGTATTTAACTTAAGAGCTGCTACTTGGAAACCTGAAAACTTCTATAAGTTTGGTAATAAGCATTTTCAGATTCATGACTCCGTTCTAAATGATGAGCAAGATACCCTTGTCTTTTCGGTCAAATCATATGCTCCTGTTGGATGGTCAAGCTCTAAAGAACTATTTGACGAATCTTGGGATCTATATATCGCCTATTTAGATAAACGAAACAAGTTACTCTTTATCCACTCATCTGCAAAGGATGGTCTTGTAAAGCGTTTAGCAAAATTAATCGCGGATGGAGCTCCTCAAGTAAACGGAGAGCGGGTATTTCGTGCACTTTCTGGACTAAAGAGATTGAAGCTCCAAAATGTTGGTCTAAACAAGAACAAGAAAGGTCTTCGCTACTCTATGCATACAGGAACTGAAATCAATGATCAGATTCCAGACATTGAAGCTAAACGTTCTATCAAATCCAATATTTTTGGTAAAGGGTACGAGGACGGTAAACTTGTTAGTGTCGGGTGTTCATACAAGGGTAAAGTCTGGTCAATGGACAGCGATTCTCTGGAGCAATGGATCGACTGGTGCAAAAACGTTGGCAAAAAAATCTTAGATGAGTCAATCGATACTAACCAAGTATTGAAAACGGCTATGCAGAGTGAAGAGTTAACCGAATACCCAGAACTTAGATTACTCAATGTTGAATGGCCAGTTGAGCTATTGCGCAAGAATGACCGAAAAGTATATCTAAGCGATGGTAAGTGGGAGGAGACATTATTCAACTGCGAGCTAACTTTATCAGATAAGACTAATGATAAAGAGAACGTCAGGTACTTTAACATCTCGACTCCTCTTGGATCATTTAGCGTTTCAGCAACCATTACAGCTAAGGGTGAAGTAACTTACAGCTCCGATACACCTCTATACATCATCATAGGGAGTAAAGAGCATCTAGTGACTGATTTCTTTGATGAAAATCCCCCAGCTTTCTTCTTGGAGGATACCTCTATCATCGATGGTGGGTATAGATACTACTCGTATGAAGAGTATGCATACTTATACTCCTTGAACAATATTGAGGGCTGGTTGTGGGATGGCGTTGATATTTCGGTGGAGTCCCAAACACACCTGAGGCACCCACACTCAATTCAGTACCATACTATCCAGCAAATCAAAGATAACTACGATCTAGTTTTCGATGACGATGGTAGCGGAGAGGTAGCTGATATTGTAGCCATCAAAAACAACGATGATTCCGAGCTCATTATAGATTTATACCACTGCAAGTATTGTACTAAAAAGAAAGGCGTAGCGAAGCCTGGGGCACGAGTAGACGATATCTATCAAGTGGCAGGGCAAGCTGTGAAAAGTATTAAGTGGTTTGCTAGCAAAGAAGCTCTGATCAACAGACTAATCGATAGAGAGCGAGTTAGATTAAGTCAAGAGAAGGCATCACGTATAGACAAAGGAACGCTAGAACAACTAATCCATCTGTCAAAAGTTGCAAGATATGCCTCATTCAAAGTTGGAGTCGCTATCGTTCAACCAGCAATTTCAAAACCACTGATTTCCAAAGATATTCTATCAGTTCTGGGAGCTACTGAAGCTTATATTGATGAAATATCAGGGATTAAGTTACGCGTGATAATCAATCAAGCATCATAAAGAGAACTTAGGTGCACCTTCATTACTCCATTCAACTATCAACAGTTGGAATAGTGATTTTGAAGGTGCAATTTATCTAATACGCCTGACTTAGTCTGTCACAGTCGAATTACTTCCAACGTCACTAATCAAGACATCAACTATTTATTTTCAATTAGTTAGACTAAGTGCCTAGCCGTTACAAGTAACATTCTATGATACATATATTTGTTGGTGGAAACGGCTCTGGTAAAAGTAAAAAGCTTGTGTAAGCGAGTATATACATCTCAAAGGACACTAATTGAACTAAGTATGAAAGACACAGTTTTAGTCTGGGAAGCACATTCCCAGACAAGTTTATTACCAACGATTTGTTGATAGAGAAGGTGGCGGAGGTATTATTCCTGTCTCGCTAACGTTGAAGCTATCACCATTAACAAAACCGCAGTGTATGGGGAAACGCTTATAATGCGATGTGTTTTTACTCCACCGTAATGCTGAGTAACCTCCCATTATACGATGACCTACCCATCTCTCATCAATGAGCTTATAACCACTCGGCTTGTTTAATAGGAGCAGACTTCCCATAAATTGGAGCCATTGTTCCTGTGTAAGTAAGCGATCTCCATACGCATGGAAAGAACGTCCACTTTCATAAATACTTAATGTCATATTCCAGTACCGACAAAGCTCCTTGATTGCTTCTGATGCTGCGGGAGCAGTTCCCTTAGAACCAAAGTCAATCATTGGAACATGATAGTACTCTGTACCTATTAGAACTCTAGAATGCATGGCTAGCTCATGCTCAGAGTCTAATGTCATCAGCATTTCAAGTAATGTGTTCTCATTTAAATTGAAAACAGGTATTAAAAAAGTAGACCTGTAATCATTAAATGATTGTGGGACATACTGGTACCTACTCATTTCTATCTGTGCATTAGTATTAAGCCAAGGTGCTAAGATCTGCGCCACCCAAGTAACTGGATGGCGACTTAACTTCATTCCTGGAATATGCCCCGTATTATTACTTAACATTGATCCCCTTAAGCATTTGGAAAAACTCCATTGAGAACTGATCTGTCATACCAGAGACGAAATCCACGATCAGGTGAGCGCGTAAGTTCCACTCAGTCTGATGGTTCACCTCTTTAAGCTTTTCTTTATATCTATCGTTGAAGTAAGAATCAAATTTATCATTTCCAAGGTCAGTATGCTCTTCACAATGACCAAGACCTTGTTCTTGGACAAAGTCTGCTTTCAAATCAGGTATAGACCTACCTATCACGGCACATTTGTAAGCATTTAGATGCTTAGTCGGCAATCGGTTGAACAACCGACGGTGTATGTGCAAGTTGCCGCCTTTTATACCGCTATAGCTATTTGTAATCAGGTGTAAGAACATGTCTTTATTCAATTCTAATAGCTTTTGGTACTCTTCCAAGATGCCAGAAATGATAGCAAAGCCAGAAAGCTCCATGCACTCGGCTTCTCCCGAAGTGAACAGGTATTTACCAGTATAGACCTTTAAAAGGTCTAACAAATCATACTCTATAGTACTTTCTGATATGATTTCCTCTTCAACTTCAAGTTTTACAAAGCTTTCATAGTTAGCCACAAATTTCTTTGCAACACATTTTACTAAATAGTTTGATAAACACGTCTTAAAAGATAAAAATGGCCCAATAGCTGACTTGGCATCATGCTCTAGACTATCCTCTAGATCAGTAAAAATCTCGTCATCAGAATCAGGATATTTTTCTCTCACTTTATGAATACCAACTAGCATATCTGCTTTAAAATCGCGTTCTAAAATAACACCTTTCTCGATACCATCTTCAATATCACTAATGCAATATGAAATATCATCAGACGCCTCCATTATAAAACCTAGTGGATGACGGCTATGCGCTTTCATTCCCAATGTATCCCAAGCTTTACAAATGACATCTAACTCTGTGTCAAAAAAGCCGACTTTTTTACTAAAAGGGGCATCCTGTTTTAAGTTCTCTTTTGTCTTCGGACTATGAGTATATTTTATAAATGCAGCGAGTTGAGTATAGGTAAGATTTAGTCCATAAAAACCATCTTCACCTTGAAGTTTAGTGATAATACGGAAGCCTTGAGGATTCCCATCAAAGTGTCGGAAGTCATCTAAAGCTGACTTTGGTACAAGTTTTTCTTCAACCTCAAGGGCTTTACTCAGACAACTAATTGCTTCGGGTGAATTAGCCCACTGAGATATTGCTGCTTCACCAAAATGTCCGAAAGGTGGATTGCCGATATCATGCATTAAGCATGCGGTTTCTACGATATTCGAGAGTGCTAGGCTATTCTCATGCCAGTATTCCTTATCTTCATCAGATAGCTTTGAACGCTTAAATTCCTCGCTTATTTCAGCAATTATATATCTTCCAATATGAGATACCTCAATAGAGTGTGTTAATCGAGAACGCACCGCGGAGTTGCTTTCAAGGGAGAATACCTGTGCTTTCTGCTGTAACCGACGGAAAGCCGCTGAATAGATCAACCTAGCCCTATCGCTTTGAGTGGCCGCTAAGAAAGATGTATGACGAGCACCTGAGGGACGATGGCGATCGGTTTGGTTATATTTGCTCATTATTATTGCTTAAATTATTGTTTTTTAAATGTGCAACAAGTTTACACCTTTCTTTAAGTGATGTTCTACCAATAAAAATCAACATTTCATATTTTACATTGATTGATAATGCTACTAATAGACTAATT
>ENA-OWNT01004588-OWNT01004588.1-seawater-metagenome-genome-assembly--contig:-NODE-4588-length-11992-cov-3.082921_pt1 | contig 11992 bp, 11 predicted proteins | sample MGYA00238136_ERZ651165 | MGnify/ENA primary metagenome ERZ651165 (study PRJEB26861, sample SAMN08777766) | seawater metagenome | isolation source: coastal seawater | place: USA: Florida | collected... | reverse complement strand
ACTTTTCTATTTGTCAGACATTTAAAAGTCTGACATTTAAATTGCAAGGGTTGAGTCGCCGAACTCCGGGGGAGGAGCGCATGTTCGCGGAGCGTATCAGGGCCATGGCGGCCCCGCACTGGTTGGGTCTGTTCGGGTTGATCATCGTGGCCTGGGCTGTGCTCTACGTGATGTCAGTACCAGCCGAGCTGCGTCAGTTGAACGGTGTTTATGGCGCGGCGTTCTGGGACAGTCTGTGCATCCTGACCCCTGACGCGGCGGGCTGGATGCGCATGGTGGCGATGTGGGCGCTGATGTCGGCCGCGATGATGTCGCCCACGGTTCTGCCCGCACTGGCAACCTATGACGACCTCGGCCGCAGCACGCAGACCCACATGGGCCGCCTGGTGGCCGGCTATCTGACGGTTTGGCTGGGCTTTTCGGTCCTGGCCGCCAGCGCCCAGCTGATCGGCCTGCGCCTCGGCCTGCTGGACCCGCTGGGCCAGAGCGCCACGCGGCTGTTGTCGGCGGCCCTGCTGGCCGGAGCCGGCCTCTACCAGTTTGCGCCGATCAAGGAAGCTTGCCTGAGCAAATGCCGCTCGCCGATGAATTTCTTCATGGCCCATTGGGATGAAGGGGCATGGCGCAACGGGCTGCGGCTGGGGCTGGTCTGTCTCGGGTGCTGCTGGGCGCTTATGGCGCTGGCCTTTGTCGGCGGGGTAATGAACCTCGGCTTCATGGCCGTGGCCACCGTGATCATGATTTTGGAGAAGCTGCCCGACATCGGGCGGTATGTGACCCGGCCCCTGGGCGTTCTGCTGATCGCAGGCGCCGGTCTGGTCGCGTTTGGAGTGGGATGAGGAGACCCTGACATGGCAAGTGACAAACTGGAAGTCGCCAGCAAGATCGACAGCCGCCACCCTGCGGCAGAGCATAAGGACCCCGGCCTGACGCCCTGGGCTATCAAGGGCGAACTGGTGCTGAACTGCAATTGCACCGTGTTCTGCCCCTGTGTCGTCAGCCTTGGCAAACACGAGCCGACCGAGGGCCATTGCCAGACCTGGGGCGGGGTGCGCATCGACAGTGGCCATTACGGCGATGAGGATCTCTCGGGCCTCAACATCGGTCTGCTGATCGAGATCCCCGGCATGATGTCGCGCGGCAACTGGAAGGCCGCCGTCTTTATCGACGACCGCGCGTCCTATGCCGCCTACGAGGGGCTGGTGCGGATCTTCAGCGGCCAGGCCAAGGGCACGACGGGTCTGTTCAACGTTCTGGTCGGCGAATTCCTCGGCGCCGAACGGCAGCCGGTGACCTACGTCAATGACGGCAAGCTGCGCCACATCACCGTGGGCCGCAAGATCCAGGGCACCGTGTTTCCGGTCGAGGGCAAGAACAAGGACGAGGATGTCGTTATCCGCAACACCGAGTACTGGATGGGTCCCGATATCACCGTCGCGACCGCCAGCAAGGGCCGCGTGCGGGCCTTTGGCCGGGTCTGGGATTTCGAGGGCCGCTCGGCCGAGATCTGCCAGATCGACTGGCACGGACCACGCTGAAGTATCACCGGGCCGCGGCACGGCATCGCCGCCGCGGTCCTTCGCCATTTCCATTGCCGGGAGACACGCAATGGCGCAAATTTCATTGTCCCGCCGCCTACGGCGCACCCCGTTTTCCGATGGCGTCGAAGCCGCCGGGGTCAAGGCCTACACGGTCTATAATCACATGCTTCTGCCCACCGTCTTTGACAGTGTCGAAGCGGATTACCATCACCTCAAGTCCCATGTTCAGATCTGGGATGTCGCCTGTGAACGGCAGGTCGAACTGCGTGGACCCGACGCGGGACGTCTGATGCAGATGCTGACCCCGCGCGACCTGCGGGGCATGACGCCGGGCCAGTGCTTTTATGTTCCAATCGTCGATGAAACCGGCGGCATGCTGAACGATCCGGTGGCGGTGAAACTGGCCGAGGACCGCTGGTGGGTGTCGATTGCCGACAGCGACCTGCTGTATTGGGTCAAGGGGATCGCCAATGGCTGGCGGATGGATGTGCTGGTGGATGAACCCGATGTGTCGCCGTTGGCGATACAGGGACCAAAGGCCGAAGAGCTGATGGTGCGGGTGTTCGGCGAAACCATCCGCAATATCCGCTTTTTCCGGTTTGGTGTTTACCAGTTTCAGGGCCGCGACCTGGTGATCGCCCGGTCGGGGTATTCGAAGCAGGGCGGGTTCGAGATCTACCTCGAGGGATCCGAGCTTGGGATGCCACTGTGGCGCCGTCTGTTCGAGGCCGGCGAGGATCTGAACGTGCGGGCCGGCTGCCCGAACCTGATCGAGCGGATCGAGGGTGGGTTGCTGAGCTATGGCAACGACATGACCGATGACAACACGCCGCATGAATGCGGGCTGGGCCGGTTCTGCAACACCCATACCGCCATCGGCTGCATCGGCCGCGACGCCCTGCTGCGGGTGGCCAAGGAAGGCCCGGTGCGCCAGATCCGTCCGATCGCCATCGACGGCGACCCGGTGCCGCCCTGCGACCGGTTCTGGCCGGTCTTTGCCTCGGGCAAGCCGGTGGGGCGGGTGTCCTCGGCGGCCTGGTCGCCGGATTTCCGAACCAATGTTTCCATCGGCATGATCCGTATGACACATTGGGATGCCGGCACCCGGCTGGAGGTGGAAACGCCGGACGGGATGCGCGCGGCAACCGTGCGCGAGGCATTCTGGCTGTGATGGTGCGTGACCAGTGAAAGGACCCAAAGGATGATCGACCCCGACTACTGCAGGACGATGGCGCGCTACAATGCGTGGCAGAACAGCCAGTGGACCGAGTTTCTTCTCGCTCTGCCAGAGGAGGAGGTGCGTCGGGACCGGGGGGCGTTCTTTGGCTCGATCCTGGCGACGTTGAACCATGTGCTGTGGGGGGATTGCCTGTGGATGAGCCGGTTCGACGGCGGCGCGGCGCCGTCGGTTCCGGGCGAGCGCAGCCATGAGACGACACAGAGCGTTGCGGACTGGATCGAGGCGCGCAGCCAGATGGACCGCCGGATCACCACCTGGGCCGACAGCCTGGACCGAGAGAGCCTGGCGCAGGACCTGACCTGGTGGTCGGGGATGAGCGGGCGGGAGATGTCGAAACCGCTGGCCCTGTGTGTCGCGCATTTTTTCAACCACCAGACCCATCATCGCGGACAGGCGCACGCGATGCTGACGGCAACGGGCAGCAAGGCGCCGGTGAGCGACCTGGTGTTTATGCCGGACAAGGGGGCGTGAGGCCGGCGGCCGACGCGGCAGCGGGCCGACGCGCCCAGCCGCCGGGGCAGGGAGCCTCCGGCGGGAGTATTTGACAAGAGATGAAACCGGGACACCCGGACAAGCAAGGAGAGAATGATGTTCAAGGCACTTGTGGTGAACAAGGACGACGACAGCGGCAAGACCAGTGCGGCGGTTCAGGAGCTGTCGCTGGCGGACCTGCCGGACGGCGAGGTGACCGTCGCGGTCGAATATTCGACCGTCAACTACAAGGACGGGCTGTGCATCGGGCCGGGCGGCGGTCTGGTGCGCAAGTACCCGCATGTGCCGGGCATCGATTTCGCCGGCACGGTCGAGGCCTCTTCGGACGCGCGCTACAAGCCGGGCGATCGGGTGGTGCTGACCGGCTGGCGTGTGGGCGAGGCGCATTGGGGCGGCTACAGCCAGAAGGCCAACGTCAAGGCGGACTGGCTGGTGCCGCTGCCCGAGGGGCTGGATACCCGCGCCGCGATGGCGGTGGGCACGGCGGGGTTCACCGCGATGCTGGCGGTGATGGCGCTGGAAGACCACAGGATGGCCAAGAACCACGGTCCGGTTCTGGTGACCGGCGCAGCGGGCGGTGTCGGTTCGGTCGCCACCGCGATCCTGGCCAACCTGGGCTATGAGGTCGCCGCAGTGACCGGGCGACCCGAGACGGCGGACTATCTGACGGCGTTGGGCGCCACCCGGATCGTGGCGCGCGAGGAACTGAACGAGACCGTCAAGCGGCCGCTGGAAAGCGAGAACTGGGCCGGCTGCGTCGACGCCGTCGGCGGGGCCATGCTGGCGCGGGTGTTGGGACAGATGAAATATGGTGCATCGGTCGCGGCGGTCGGGCTGGCGGGCGGCGCCGCCCTGCCGGCCACAGTGATCCCCTTCCTGTTGCGGGGGGTGAACCTCTTGGGCATCGATTCCGTCATGCAGCCCTACGACAACCGGGTCCGGGCCTGGAAACGGGTCGCCTCGGACCTGCCTATGGACAAGCTGGAAGCGATGGTGCATCCCGCGACGCTGGCCGATTTGCCGCAGCTGGGCGCGGACATCCTGAACGGCCAGGTCAAGGGCCGCGTGGTTGTCGACGTGAACGCCTGAACCTGAGCCTGAGCCTGAACCTGAGCCGGGCCGCTGCCAGCGCACCGGTGTCGCCGGGGGCGCGGGCAGCGCGGCTTTTTGCCGGCGGGCTTGACCTGACCGGCGCGGCCCGTCATCCATTCGGCAGCAAGTGTCGGAGGGATCATGTCACTGGATATTGATTTTGTTCGCAGTCAGTTTCCGGCGTTTTCGGAACCATCTCTGCGGGGCCAGGCGTTTTTCGAAAACGCCGGCGGCTCCTATACCTGCGGACAGGTCATTGACCGTCTGACGCGCTTTTACACCCAGCGCAAGGTGCAGCCCTATGCGCCCTACGAGGCCAGCCGGCTGGCGGGCGAGGAAATGGACGAGGCGCGGCGCCGGATGGCGGCGCTTCTGGGGGTGGCGACAGAGGAGCTCAGCTTTGGCCCGTCGACGACGCAGAACACCTATGTGCTGGCGCGCGCCTTTGGGCAGTGGATGCAGCCGGGCGAATCGATCGTGGTGACCAACCAGGACCACGAGGCCAATTCGGGCCCGTGGCGGCGACTGGCGGATCAAGGGATCGAACTGCGCGAATGGAAGATTGACCCGGCGACCGGGCATCTGAACCCCGAGGACCTGGAACCGCTGCTGGACGAAAGCGTGCGGCTGGTCTGTTTCCCGCATTGTTCGAATGTGGTGGGAGAGATCAACCCGGTGACCGAGATCACCGCGATGGCGCATGCGGCCGGGGCCTTTGTCTGTGTCGACGGGGTCTCCTTTGCGCCGCACGGGTTTCCCGATGTCGGTGAGCTGGGGCCGGATATCTACCTGTTTTCCGCCTACAAGACCTTTGGCCCGCATCAGGGGCTGATGGTGATCCGCAAGGCGCTGGGCGACCTGCTGCCGAACCAGGGGCATTATTTCAACGCGGGCGAACCGGGCAAGCGGTTTACCCCGGCGGGGCCGGATCACGCGCAGGTCGCGGCCTGTGCGGGGATGGCGGATTATTTCGACGCGCTCTGCGACCATCACGGTGGCCCGGCGGCTGGTACTGCCGGGGCGACCGCACGCGCGGCCTATGTGAACGGGCTGGTGCGCCAGCATGAATCGCGGCTGTTACAGCCGCTGCTGGACGCGGTTGCCGCGCGCAACGACCTGCGCCTGATCGGGCCGGCCCGGGCCGATCAGCGGGCGCCGACGGTGGCGCTGGCGTTAGGCCGGCCGGCGGAACCGGTGGCGGCGTCGCTGGCCGAGCATGGCATCATGGCGGGGGGCGGCGATTTTTACGCCGTGCGCGCGCTCGAGGCGATGGGCATAGATCCCGCGCAGGGGGTGCTGCGGCTGAGCTTTACCCATTACACCACACAGGCCGAGATCGATCAGCTTTTGAACGCGCTCGACCGCGTATTGTGATCCGGCCCCGCCGGGCCTGCGTATCCATGTGGACATGATTGCGGATACCCGAAATGAAACTGCGCCGGTTCTGGTCTGGTTCCGGCGCGACCTGCGCCTGTGTGACCACGCGGCGTTGACGGCGGCCTGTGCGACGGGACGGCCGGTGATCCCGGTGTTCATTCACGACGACGCCGTGGCGGGGCTTGGGGCCGCGCCGCGATTTCGGCTGGACCTCGGCCTGCGGGCGCTGGATGCGGCGCTGCGGGAAAAGGGCAGCCGGCTGATCCTGCGCCGAGGGGGCGCGCAGGAGGTTCTGCGGCAGCTGATCGTGGAAACCGGGGCGCGATCGGTGTTCTGGACACGGCTCTATGACCCGGCGTCGCAGGCGCGGGACAGCGCCCTAAAATCCGCGCTGAAGCAAGAGGGGATCGAGGCCCGGTCGTTTGCCGGCCATCTGCTGTTCGAACCCTGGACGGTTCAGACCGGAACAGGCGGGCCCTACCGGGTGTTCTCCCCGATGTGGCGGGCCGTGGCGGGGCGCGCGGTGGACGGCCTGTTGCCGCCGCCCGACCGGATCGCCGCGCCCGACGACTGGCCCGGCAGGGAACCGCTGGACGACTGGCAGCTGCAGCGCGACATGCGGCGTGGCGCGCGCGTGGTCGCGGCGCATGTGCAGGCCGGAGAGGCCGCCGCGCTGGACCGGCTCGACGACTTCTGTGCCTTGGCCATGGGGCGGTACAAGGCCGAACGCGATCTTCCTGGCGTCGATGGGACATCGCGGCTGTCCGATTACCTGTCGCTGGGGGAAATCAGCCCGCATCGGTGCTGGGCCGCGGCGCTGCGCGCGGGCGAGGCGGGGGCGGCAGGGGCCGAGACGTTTCGCAAGGAGCTGGTCTGGCGGGAGTTCGCCTATCACCTGATGTATCACACGCCGCATATCCTGACCGACAACTGGCGGCCGGAGTGGCAGGGCTTTCTCTGGAACACCGATGGCGGCACCGCGCCGGTGACGGCCTGGAAACAGGGGCGCACAGGTGTGCCCCTCGTCGATGCCGCGATGCGCGAAATGTACGTGACCGGCCGCATGCACAACCGCGCCCGGATGATCGCCGCCAGCTATCTGACCAAGCACCTGCTGACAGACTGGCGGATCGGCCGCGACTGGTTCGAACAGCACCTGACGGACTGGGATCCGGCCAGCAACGCGATGGGCTGGCAATGGGTGGCCGGCTGCGGCCCCGATGCCTCGCCCTACTTCCGCATCTTCAACCCCGAGACCCAGCAGCAGAAATTCGACCCCGATGGCGCCTATCTCTGCCAGTGGATCGCCGAAGGGCATTGCGACCCCACGCCCACTGCGCTCAGCTATTTCGACGCGGTGCCCGAAAGCTGGGCGCTGTCGCCGGAAATGCCCTATCCGCAACCGGTTGTCGGGCTGCGCGAGGGCCGCGAACGGGCCCTGGACGCCTATCACGACTGGCGCGGATAAGGCTGCGGCAACAGGAGCTTGCCAGAAAAGTCAACTCGTTTTAGCCTGTGGCAGATAACCGCAATGGGGAGTGCGGGATGATCCTGACGACGACACAGGGGCAAAAGGACCTGCCCAGATACTTTGCGCAGGTAATGGAGATGCTGGCCCGGATGGAACGCGGCCGGCTGGATATCACCTTGCCCGATGGCCGCGTGTTTCGCGCCGAGGGGGCCGCGCCGGGGGCCGTGGCCGAGATAACGGTGCACAATCCAGACCTGTTTGCACGGCTGATCCGCGAGGGCGACCTGGGGTTTTCCGATGCCTACCTCGACGAATGGTGGACCACGCCCGACCTGATGGCCTTTATGGATCTGGTCCATCAGGGCAGCGAGACGGTCTACGACGGCTTTCCCGGCGCCGGGCTGATCCGCGCCTATGAAAAGATGCGGTTCTGGCTGCAACGCAACCACAAGGCGCAGGCGCGCAAGAACATCGCGCATCACTACGATCTGGGCAACGAATTCTACCAGCTGTGGCTGGACGACACGATGACCTATTCCAGCGCCATTTTTGAAACCGGGCAGGAAAGCCTGGAAAAGGCGCAGACCGCCAAATACGCCAGCATGATCGACCAGATGGGCGCAAAGCCGGGCGATCACATCCTCGAAATCGGCAGCGGCTGGGGCGGCTTTGCCGAATACGCCGCCCAGCAGCGCGGCATGCGCGTCACCGGGCTGACAATCAGCCAGGAACAGTTGAGCTATGCCAGGGAGCGCATTGAAAAGGCTGGATTAAGTGACCGCGTGGACTTTAAGCTGCAGGACTATCGCGATGAAAAGGGCAGCTATGACGGCATCGCCAGCATCGAGATGTTCGAGGCGGTCGGCCAGAAATACTGGCCGGTCTATTTCGACACGGTGCGCGAACGGCTCAAGCCCGGCGCAAGGGCGACTCTTCAGATCATCACCGTCGCCGATCGCCGCTGGGAGGTCTACAAGCGCGGCGTCGATTTCATCCAGAAACACATCTTTCCCGGCGGCATGCTGCCCTGTCCGCGATTGCTGCGCGAACAGGTCGACCGGGCCGGGCTGACCTTTGAGCGGTCGATCGAGTTCGGGCACAGCTATGACCTGACCCTGCGGCGGTGGTACGACACGTTCAACGGCAAATGGGATCAGGTCGCCGCACTGGGGTTCGATGACCGGTTTCGCCGAATGTGGAATTTCTACCTGACCTCCTGCGCTGCGGCCTTTGACAATGAGACCTGCGATGTTACCCAGATGACAGTGGCGCGTCCGTCCTGACCGTCACTCGTAACACGCTGACCCGCTGGCCTGCGGCACAGAATTGAAAGGTCCCGAATGCCCGAATCCTCCCGCCTGATAGCCGCCGTCGGACTTGTCGTGATTGCCTTCATCGTGTCCGGGCAGGTCATGCCGCTGATGCCCGAGGGCACCGACTTTGGCTATTTCACCTATGTCAACATGGCGATCGGCGCGATCGTCGGCTGGACGGTCATGGGCCGCCGGGCCGGGCGCGGCATCACCTCGGCCATCAACAATGGTGTGACCGGGGTCGTGGCGATGGTGTTCTGGGCGCTTTTTGTGCAGGGCTGCTATGAAATGTTCCGCCTGGCGATGCGCAACCGCTATGACGGCCCCTTCGAGGCGGTTTTTGCCATATTCGAGATCGGATTGGAGTATGGCATGGTCCTGCTGGCCCCGAACATCATCTGGACCATGCTGATCGGTGCGGTTGTGGCCGGTCTGGGCACTGAATACGCCTGGCGACGCTGGGGCTAAGGATCTGATAAAAAGGTAATTTCCAAGGTGGTCGATTTGTTTTTCTACGGCACATTGCGACATGTGCCATTGCTCGAATGCGTGCTTGGCCGGTCTTCGGACCAGCTCGATTGCCAGAACGGCAGCTTGCCCGGATACGGCGCGTTTGCGGTCCGCGATGAGTGTTTCCCGATGATCTCGGCTGATCCCGATGGTGCCGCGCCGGGGATACTGGTGCGCGGGTTGACGCCGGGCGATATCGACCGGTTGGCCTTTTACGAGGGCGGGTTCGGCTATGATCTGCGGGATGTGTCCATAAGTCTGGATGACGGGACCGAGACCGCAGCGCAGGTGTTTTTCCCGCAAGAGGGGCTGTGGCAACTGGGCGATCCATGGTCCCTGCGGGACTGGGCCGCGGAATGGGGTGATCTTACCCTGCGCGCCGCCGAAGAGGTCATGTCCTACTACGGCCGGATGAGCGCGGCAGAGATCGCCCAGCGGTTTCCCTCGATCCGCCTGCGCGCGGCGGCTTGGCTGGCGGCGCAACAGCGCCCGGCGGACCCCGACCGGGACATCGCCCGCGACGTGGTGGTTCACGACTACCGCCGCGCCTACCTGAACTTTTTTGCGATGGAGGAGGTCGACCTGCAGTTTCGTCGCCACGACGGCACCATGAGCGCGGTGATGAACCGGTCGGCGTTCTTTGTCGGGCAGGCGGCGGTTGTGCTGCCCTACGACCCGGTGCGCGACTGCGTGCTGCTGACCGAACAGTTCCGCACACCGGTGTTTCTGTCCGGGGATCGTGCGCCATGGGTGTGGGAACCGGTCGCCGGGCTGGTGGACCCCGGCGAAACCCCCGAACAGGCCGCCCACCGCGAGGCAATGGAAGAGGCGGGGCTGACGCTGGCGGCCCTTGAAAAGGCAGGCGAGGTCTATTCCAGCACCGGCAGTTCCAGCGAGTACCTGCATCTGTACGTAGGGATCACCGCATTGACGGGCGACGGGGCCATCGGCGGGCTTGCCTCCGAAGGCGAGGACATCCGCAGCCGGATCCTCAGCTATGACGAGCTGATGGAGGGGGTCGACGGCAATCGCTACCGCGACATGCCGCTGGTGACGACAGCGCTGTGGCTGGCGCGCCACCGCGATCGGCTGCGGGCCGCCGTCTGAGCGGTGCGACTCCGCTTGAGGTCCATTCCCGGCTTCGATACACCTGAGATACAGGAAATACTGGGGGCACCATGCGCATTGCACGCGACCTGGCCGACGCGATTGGCCACACACCACTGATCCGGCTGAAAAAAATCAGCGAGGAAACCGGTTGTGAGATTCTCGGCAAGGCCGAATTCATGAACCCCGGCCAGTCGGTCAAGGACCGCGCCGCGCTCTATATCATTCGTGATGCGCTGGCCCGCGGCGATCTGCGCCCCGGCGGCACCATTGTTGAGGGCACCGCCGGCAACACGGGCATCGGTCTGGCGCTGGTCGGCGCCTCGATGGGGTTCAAGACGGTGATCGTCATCCCCGAGACGCAAAGCGAAGAGAAAAAGGACATGATCCGCCTGGCCGGTGCGGAACTGGTGCAGGTTCCCGCGGCGCCTTACCGCAATCCGAACAACTACGTGCGCTACTCCGGCCGCCTGGCCGAGAAACTGGCCGCCTCGAACCCCAATGGCGCGATCTGGGCCAATCAGTTCGACAATGTCGCCAACCGGCAGGCCCATGTGGAAACCACCGGCCCCGAGATCTGGGAACAAACGGGGGGCAAGGTCGATGGCTTTGTCTGTGCCGTGGGGTCTGGCGGCACGCTGGCGGGCGTTGCCGAGGCGCTGCAGCCCAAGGGGGTCAAGATCGGCCTGGCCGATCCCGAGGGGGCGACGCTCTACAATTACTACACCCAGGGCGAACACAAGGCCGAAGGCACCTCCATCACCGAAGGCATCGGCCAGGGCCGCATCACCGCCAACCTCGAGGGCTTCAAACCCGACATGGCCTGGCAGATCCCGGACGCCGAGGCGCTGCCCTACGTCTTCGACCTGCTGCACCAGGAGGGGCTCTGCCTGGGCGGATCGTCGGCCATCAACATCGCCGGCGCCGTCCACATGGCGCGCGAGCTGGGGCCGGGCCACACAATCGTGACCGTTCTGTGTGACTACGGGACACGGTACCAGTCGAAACTCTTCAATCCCGATTTCCTGCGCAGCAAGGACTTGCCGGTGCCGGACTGGATGACGCGTGCGCCGTCCAGCATTCCGGGCGTGTTCGAGGACGTCTGACGTGACGGCGCTGCGCCGCCTCATCGGTTTGCTTTTGTTGGCCGTGCTGCTGGCACTGCCGGGTCTGGCGGCCGCGCAGCTGACGCCCGAGAAACGGGATTATTACGAAGTTTGGCTGGACACGGCCGAACGCGCCGAACAGGTCGTGGATGTCGGTCGCGCGTCAAATGCGGCGCTGGAAAAGCTGCGCGCGGAAATTGTCGAGTTTCGCGAGGTCTTCGCCAAGGCCCGCGACAAGAACGGCGCCCGGATCAAGACCCTGGAATCGCAGCTTAGCGCCCTGGGCCCGCCACCGGAAAACGATGGCGAGGAACCGCCGGACATCGCCGCATTGCGCAACCATCTGCAATCGCAGCTGGATGAATTGCGGGTCCCGCGCGTGGTGTCCGAGGAAGCCCACAACCGGGCCAACGGGCTGATCGGCGAGATCGACAGGATCATTCGCGAACGCCAGACCGGCAAGCTGCTGTCGCGCGGGCCATCGCCGCTGAACCCCGAATACTGGCCCGTCGCCATCGATGATCTGACCAGCGCATGGCGGTCTCTGGTCAATGAAACCAAGGTCTCGCTCAGGTCCGACGCCCTGCACGAACGGGTGCGCGAACATCTGCTGGCGATCAGTTTGCTTGTCGCCATCGGTCTGGTCCTGATCATTCGCGGCGGCCGATGGTCGGAAAAGATCGGGGATTACCTGCGAAATTTCGGCGGGCGGGGCACCGGTGTGTGGAGTTTCGTGGTCTCTC
>ENA-OWNT01004587-OWNT01004587.1-seawater-metagenome-genome-assembly--contig:-NODE-4587-length-11996-cov-3.586794_pt1 | contig 11996 bp, 8 predicted proteins | sample MGYA00238136_ERZ651165 | MGnify/ENA primary metagenome ERZ651165 (study PRJEB26861, sample SAMN08777766) | seawater metagenome | isolation source: coastal seawater | place: USA: Florida | collected... | reverse complement strand
AACGACAGGTAACGACAGACAATAATAGGTGTTCAATGAAAAGGAAGTTTGGTTGTTGTGGTGGTCGTCACCACCTTTGCAACGTCCTCTTCAAATTCACCAAGCGCACCGTTTTTTTCTTGTCGAACGTCGGTCAGACCTCCGGCTTGGACAATTCCCTTCACTGATCCCGGGGTGGTAATTTGCATAAATTCGTCAATTACCGACTTCTTTTCGGTGGTGGTCGTTCCAGTGTCGGTTTGGGCAACCGGCACTTCAACTTCTGGTTTGACCTGATTGCTGGCTTCGAGTTGGGCCGTTCCTAAACAGAATAAAGAATCGTTGATATTCATTACATCACTTCCATCGTGCTCAAACACATGCACCTTCATTGAAAATGTATCATTACAGAAAGGACCTGAAGGGCTACTGACAGCTCTGCGGGTTACCAGTTGAAGATCATATTGGCCGGGTTCGTCAAATTCATAATCATATTGGAACATGTTACTAACGGGTTCCCAGTCTACGAACCACCTGAATTGAGTGAGATCGAGGGTGCCATAAACCGGTTTGGCCGGTCGGTGAGAGGTATTAATCACTTTGCCGGTCAAGCCGGTAATACAACGCACGGAATCTGTGCCAATGTTCTCATTCTCCAATTCAAATTGGGTCACAAATGGTATCAACATCGTATCATTTCGGGTAGTCGAATCAATGCAGCCATCAGAGCTCACCTTGAGTTTGACTTTGAAAATTCCTCCCTTCTTATAGGAGTAAACCGGACTGGCCAGAATGGAAGAATTGCTGTCTCCAAAGTCGTAATGATAATTCTTGATCACGCCTGAACTAATCGATGATTTATTGGTAATCCTGATTCGGTTCTCGGCCAGGCATTGCATAGGATTATCAATTTCAAAGTCGGCTGTGATGTTTTCAGTGGTAAAAGAAATGGTGCCATAGCCTGAGGTGGTAAGATATTCCAGTTTGCCTGCGTTCAGGTTGTACTCAAAGACATTGATGATGTAATCCGAATTTTTGATTAATCCTTCTACTGTTGCGGTCATTCCCGTCCCGTCATAGATTACATACACACCGGTTCCAAGCTGGTCGCCGCTGGCCACAGCCCGATGGACCTCAAGCGTGGCATCGACAAGGCCACCACCGCCATCGTGGCCGAGCTGGCGAACCTGAGCCGCGGCATCGCCAACTCGGAAGAGATCAGCCAGGTGGGCACGATCTCGGCCAACGGCGACAAGGAAGTCGGCGACAAGATCGCCGAAGCGATGGACACCGTCGGCAAGGAAGGCGTGATCACCATCGAGGAGAACAAGGGCCTCGAGACCCTCCTCGAGACCGTCGAGGGCATGCAGTTCGATCGCGGCTACCTGTCGCCGTACTTCGTGACCGACTCCGACCGCATGGAAGTCGTCCTCGAGAAGCCGTACATCCTCATCCACGAGAAGAAGATCACCAGCATGCGCGACATGCTGAAGCTCCTCGAGAAGGTGGTCGAGCTCGGCCGTCCGATCCTCGTCATCGCCGAGGACGTGGAAGGCGAGGCCCTGGCTGCCCTCGTGGTGAACAAGCTGCGCAACACGCTGCAGGCCGCTGCCGTGAAGGCGCCGGGCTTCGGCGACCGCCGCAAGCGCATGCTCGAAGACATCGCCATCCTCACCGGCGGCAAGATGATCGCCGAGGAGCTCGGCGTGAAGCTCGAGAACGTCACCCTCGACGACCTCGGTCAGGCTGAGCGCGTGGTGCTCGGCAAGGACAAGACCCTCATCATCGACGGTGCCGGCACCGAAGACGACATCCAGGGTCGCATCCAGCAGATCAAGGCTCAGATCCAGGAGACGAGCTCCGACTACGACCGCGAGAAGCTCCAGGAGCGCCTGGCGAAGCTCGCCGGTGGCGTGGCGATCATCAAGGTCGGCGCGGCTACCGAGGTCGAGATGAAGGAGAAGAAGGCACGGGTGGAAGACGCCCTGCACGCGACGCAGGCCGCGGTGGAGGAGGGCATCCTCCCCGGTGGTGGCGTGGCGCTCCTGCGGGCCTCCAAGGTCCTCGACACCCTCGAGGTCCCCAAGGCCGAGAGCTTCGGTGTCGACATCATCCGTCAGGCCGTGCAGGCCCCCCTGCGCATGATCGTCTCCAACGCGGGCCTCGAGCCGGCGGTGGTGGTCAACGACGTGCTCGCTGGCGAGGGTGGCTACGGCTACAACGCCCGCTCCGGTGAGTACGGCGACCTGATCGCCATGGGCGTCATCGACCCCACCAAGGTGTCGCGCTCCGCGCTGCAGAACGCCGCCTCCGTGGCTGGCCTCCTGCTCACCACCGAGGCCATGGTCGCCGAGATCCCCAAGAAGGAGAAGGCGGCCCCCGGTGGCGGCGACATGGGCGGCATGGGCGGAATGGGTGGCATGGGCGGCATGGGCTTCTGAGCCAGCGCCGGCCCCCTCGGGGGCCGACCCCTCACGCTTTCGCACCGCGGTGGGCCCGGCCCGTCGCGGTGTCGTTGCTCAGGGCTCCAGAGACTGCAGCACCTCGGGGGTGCTGTACACGGTGATGAGCTTCTGCACGCTGTCCCGCAGGGCGGGGTCGGCGTAGAACTTCTTCCAGTTGGGGAGCCCGGCGATCTGGCGGAAGGAGAACCCGCGCTCCAGCGCTCGTCGCATCCACTCCTCGAAGGCCTCGGGGTCGCCTTGGTGGGCGGCGATCTCGGCCCGACGCCAGGGGCCGAGCCAGGCAGCCTCGCCCTCGGTGCGCAGGGCGGAGACCTTCTCGAAGGCGTCGGCGGCCTTGTCGAACCGACCCTGGATCAGCCAGGTCTCGCCGAGGTCGTACCAGGCGGCGTCGTAGTCGGGCTCGAGCCGGGTCGCCCGCTGATACGACCGCACGGCCCGGGCGTCGTCGCCCTCGTACTTCCAGGTGAGGCCGATCAGGTAGGCCAGGCCGGCGTCCTCGGTGACCGCCTTCTCGAAGGCCTCGGCGGCGTCCCGGGCTCGCCGGGTGACACCCTCTTCGCAGGCCATGGCGAGCGCCGAGGGGTCGTAGCGACAGCCGGCCTCGAGCTCCTCGTTGACCTTGTGCCACTGGGCTCGGGCCAGCTCCTTGCCGTAGTCGGGCAGGGGCATGGCGGCGTGGGCGACGAGCCCCAGCCCCCACAGAGGAATCACAGCTCGGCCAGGAAGCGGTGGACGGCCTCGCGCTCCAAGCGACCGAGGCCATCTTCCAGGACCTTGTGGCTGACGTTGAGGCCCCGGAAGGCGTACATCGCCCGGACCTCGAACATGTGCCGCCCGGACAGCGCGCAGGTGGCGCTGGGGTCGTCGATGGCGTGCTCTCGGCGGGCCCGTGCCAGCTCGGCGAGGCAGGAGCTGCAGATGTTGCCGTGGCTTCCCAGCAGGAGGAGAGCGACCTCGTGGTGGCGGCGCCCGCACGTAGAGCAGACGGCATCGTGGTCGTCGCTGGTGGCGGGGCGGACCGGGTGCCGGACCGACGGAGCGTCGATCTGCGTGAGCATCGCGTCGACCAGATTGCCGGCCCCACGGGAGCGCGCGCGCTTCCTGAGGATGTCGATCGAGGGCTCGTCGCCCAGCATGACCAGCGCTGCCCGGGCGGCCTCGGCGAGGTCGGCGTCGGCCTCGGCGGCCCAGCGAACCAGGAGGTTGCGGGAGCTCCGGTTGCCATGCGACGCGATGGACAGAAGGAGGAGGGCCTGCCAGGCACGAGCCTCGCGACGCTCGTTGTCGATGGCCTGGCGATGGTCGCTCACGTCGCGTGCGGGGCCGTGGCGGTCGACCGCTTGGCGACGCAGGTGCTCTTCGTCGATCTGGAGCCCGCGGGTGAGGAGCTGCTCGGGGAGCGACGTAGCGAGCGCGAGGACTTCGCGGCCAGCCTCGGCCGAGTAGTGGGCGCCGGGGTCTTCGAGGGCCGCGGCCATGGACTTCGCGCGATGGGTGGAGACGCGGTCGAGGGCGGCCTCCCACAGGGCGAAGCGGAGGCTCTCGTCGGTCGTGAGGTCGATGCCCGACAGGAAGGCATTCACCGGGTCGATGGCGGTGGATGCCACCGACCGGACCAGGGTGCCCAGGCGGTCGCGGGTGGCCTGGCGGGGCGTGATCGGCTTGCCGTCGCGCTGGGCGACCACAGGGAGGCGGTCGAACTGCTGGACCTCGGCCCGCAGGGCGGCCTGAAGCCACTCGGCGTCGTCGCGGCGGGCGCGCAGGCGGACCAGCTCCTGGAAGGCCGGCTGGTGGTCGGGGGCGTCTTGCAGGATCTGCTTGAACGCGCGCAGCGCGTCGTCTTCGCGGTCTTCTTCGACCAGCGCGCAGCCGAGGGTCCAGCGGGCCTGCAGGTCGGACGGATCGATGGCCAGGGCGCGGTTGCACGCTTCACGCGCCTTCACCACCTCACCGAGCTGCAGGTAGCACATGCCGATGCGCGCATGGACCCGCGGAGACTCGGGCGCGCTGTTGAGGTGTTGACGGAGGTAGAGGACGGCGTTCTTGTACTTGCCGAGGTGGTAGTGCACGAGGCCGAGGTAGTACTGGGCGCGGGCTCGGAGCTTCTCGTCGTCGAGGAGCCGAGTGAACAGCTTGTCGGCCTCGACGAAGCGTGCGCCGTGCAAGCAGGTGATGGCCAGGTGGTAGACGATGCGGGGCTCGACCGCCGGGGAGGGCCCGAGCTCGAGGGCCCGCACGGTGTGGAACTGGCTCCGCTCCATCATTCGCTTGGAGCCGCCCGTGGGGCCGCCGAGCTCGTTGGAGCGCTCCCAGAGCAGCCGGCCGAGCTGCCAGTGGGGCTCCCAGGCATCGGCGGCGAGGCGGCAGGCCATCTCGACCTCCCGCACGGCCTGGTGCCGGTCGCCGGACGGAGCACCCAGGCGGCGGGCGGCCTCGTGGGCGGCACCGAGGGCCAGGTGGACCGCGGCGGACTCCGGCGCGACCCGCACCGCCTCGTCGAGGTAGCGCTGGGCTGGCTCGAGGCGGTCGAGGCCGACCAAGCTCGCGCCGGCCACGACCAGGGCGCTGGGGGAGGCCGGGTCGTGGTTGAGGACGCGGCGCGCTTGGGTGAGCGCCTTGTTGAACCAGACTTCACCGCCATCGTGGAACCACGCCTTCGAGAGGCAATGCCGCGCATAGTCGAGGCGGGTGGCCGCGTCGTCGGGGGAGCCGTCGAGCCGCTGCTCCAGGCGGCGGATCGACCAGTCGAGCTTGTCGTGTGGGAACAGGGCCATGGCGGCGAAGCATAGCCCAACTGGGGCCTCGACGGCAGGCGCAGAACGACTGTTTTGGAGGCCCGGTCCCAGGTGAGCGTTAGGTGGGCCGGCCGAGAGGTCTCCGACCATGGACGAGTTCGCCCAGAAGCTGCGCCGAGAGCGCGCTGTCACCGCCCTTCTGCCCCTGTTCTTCGTGTCCGGGGCCACGGCGCTCATCTACCAGACGCTGTGGGTGCGTGAGCTGCAGCTCGTGTTCGGCACGTCGACGTTCGCCATCTCCACGGTGCTCTCGGCGTACTTCGCCGGCCTCGGCATCGGTGGCTTCGCCCTGGGGCGGGTGGCCGACCGCATCGCCCGGCCCCTCGCGGCCTACGGCGTGCTCGAGGTCATCGTCGGCGTCTACGCCTTGCTCTTCCCCGCCATCGTCAGCCTGATGACCCCGGTCTACCTGTCGGTCTACCGTGCCATGGAGCCGGGCCCGGTGGTGTTCGGGCTGATTCAGTTCGCCCTGGTCGGCGTGGCGCTCATCCTTCCCACGGCCATGATGGGCGGCACGCTGCCCCTCCTCGCTCGGTTCGCCACGCAGCGCCTCGGCGCCGCCGGCGACCGGGTCGGCACGCTCTACGCCGTCAACACCGCTGGTGCCGTGTTCGGTACCTGGATGTGCGGGTTCATCCTTCTTCCCTGGCTCGGCCGCTTCGACACTACCCTCCTCGCGGCCGGGGCCAACATCGTGCTCGGGGTCGGGGCCATCGCCCTCGACGTGTGGGCTCGCACCGGGAGCGAGAGCCGCCCCGCCGCCGAGAACGACCTGAAGCAGCCCATGCCTCCGGCCCTCGTGCCCGTCGCCATCGCCATCGGCGCGGCCGGGTTCTCCAGCCTGGTGTACGAGGTCGCCTGGACGCGGGTGCTGGGCCTGATGCTCGGCGGCTCGACCTACAACTTCTCGGTGATGCTCCTCGCCTTCCTCGTGGGCATCGCCCTGGGCGGGAAGCTGGGGGGGCCGCTGGCCGACCGAGCGCTGGCCAGGGGCGGGCTGACCCGCGTGCTCCAGTGGTTCGCGGCGATCGAGGTCGGCATCGCCGTCCTCTCCTACGCGCTGATGTACCTCTACCCGGAGCTGCCCTTCTGGTACGTGTGGCTGTTCGACTGGGTCGACGCCACCAAGCATCCCATCGGGATGTGGATCATCAGCCTCGTCCTGGCGGGGGCCGTGATGACCCCACCGGCCGTGCTGATGGGCGTGCACTTCCCGCTGGCGGTCCGAGCCGTGGTCGGCTCCGACGACGAGCTGGGGGGCCCCGTGGGCACGGTCTACGGCATCAACACCCTCGGTGGCGTGGTGGGCGCCTTCCTCGCCGGCTTCGTGCTGCTGCCCGGCATCGGCGTGTCGTGGACCATCTTCGTGGCTGCGCTCGGCAACCTGGTGGCCGCAGCGGTGCTGCTCCTCTGGTCGTCCGCGGGGCAGGCCCGGTGGGTCAAGGCGTCACCCGTGGCGCTGGTGGCGCTGCTGCTCATGTTCGTCGCTCAGCGCCCCCCGTGGGACCCGATGCTGATGACGGCCGGCATGTACCACTACGTGTCCCACTTCGACGACCACACCCGCGAGGGCATCTACGACTACGCGGTCTCGAAGTACGAGCTCGTGTACTACGAGGAGGGGCTGTCCACGGTCGTCACGGTCGCGCGCAACCGCGACACCGACAACATGTGGCTGGCCAACAACGGCAAGGTCGACGCCTCGACCAGCACCGACATGCCGACCCAGGTGCTGTGCTCCCTCCTGCCGCTGCAGTACGCCGACAACCTCGACGACGTCCTCGTCATCGGGCTGGCCTCGGGCATCACGGCGGGCGCCGTCTCCCTGGTCCCCGACGTAGGCCGGATGGAGATCGTGGAGCTCGAGCCCACCATCGAGCAGGCCGCTCGGTACTTCGAGGAGTGGAACCACCACGTCCTCGACGACCCCCGGGTGGAGCTCATCGCCAACGACGGCCGGAACCACGTCCTCCTCGCCGAGCCGCAGACCTACGACGTCATCGTCAGCGAGCCGCCCAACCCTTGGATCAGCGGTGTGGCCAACCTGTTCACCAAGGACTTCCTGGAGGTCGGCAAGACCCGCCTGAAGCCTGGCGGGGTCTGGTCCCAGTGGGTGCAGCTGTACGGCATGGACGACCGCGACCTCAAGACGCTCCTGCGTACCTTCGCGGAGGTCTACCCGAACGTGCTGGTGTACTCGACCATCGAGGAGGCCGACCTGGTGCTGGTCGGCTCCGACCGCCCGCTCGTGCCCACCAAGGGCCGCGCCGAGCGCCTGTTCGGCTGGCCCAAGGTCGCCAAGGAGCTTCGCTCCGTCGGCATCGAGGACCCGATGGAGCTCGTCGCCATCTACCAGTTCGGCGGTGAGCACATCATGGGCTTCGCCGAGCACTCGCCGCTCAACACCGACGACAACATGCGCATCGAGTACAGCGCGCCGCTGCACCTCCACGCCGAGACGCAGGACGAGAACTTCCGCCTGCTCCTCAAGAACGCCAAGATTCCCAGCAAGGGCCTTCCCAACGACCCCGAGGTCTGGGCGGAGCTGGCGCAGACCTACTACGGCCGCGACGACATCGTGCGAGCCGTGGCCGCCTACGCTGGTGGCATCAAGCTCCTCGACCCGGCCGACCCTCGCCGGGTGGATTGGCTGGCCGAGGCGAAGAGCTGGCAGGCCGAGCTCGAGGCCGACGTCGCCGCGCTGGAAGACGAAGACGCCGAGGGCTGACAGGAGGGACCATGCGGGTGGTGGTGCAGAAGTACGGTGGGTCGTCGGTCGCGGACCTCGACAAGATCCGGGCCGTCGCCGACCGCATCGCCGACACGGTGGCGGATGGCACCCGGGTAGCCGCGGTGGTGTCCGCCATGGGCAACACGACCAACGAGCTGATCGCCCTGGCCCAGGCGGCGGCCCCGGACCCCGACCGGCGCGAGCTCGACATGCTCATCAGCGTGGGCGAGCGGGTCACGATGGCCCTGCTGGCCATGTGCCTGCGCGACCGGGGGGTGCCGGCGCGGTCCCTCACCGGGTCCCAGAGCGGCATCATCACCGACGAGTCCCACGCCGATGCGCAGGTGGTGGAGGTGCGCCCCCAGCGGCTCCAGCAGACGCTGGACGACGGCACCGTGGCCATCATCGCGGGCTTCCAGGGGGTCTCGCGGGCGCGGGAGGTCACCACCCTCGGTCGGGGGGGCTCCGACACCACGGCGGTCGTGCTCGCTGCCGCTCTGGGGGCCGCGTACTGCGAGATCTGCAGCGACGTCGACGGGGTGTGGTCGGCCGACCCCCGCGTGGTGGCGTCGGCCCGGCCGCTGGCGGCCTTGTCCCTCGACGAGGGGCTCGCCCTCGCCCGCGGTGGCGCCAAGGTGCTGTTCGAGGATGCCGTGCGCTACGCCCGTGACCACGGCGTGCAGCTCCAGGCCTCGTCCACCTTCGGGCCCGGGTCGGGCACTCGCCTGCAGACCCAGGCCGTGGTGCGCGACGGCGCAGCAGCGGTCACGGGGGACACCCAGCTCGTGACGCTCCGCTTGCCATCGGGCGGCGCAGCGGAGGGGCTCGTGGGTGCGTTGATGGCCTCGGGCGCCCGCGTGCGCCGGTGGCACGGCGATCGTCTGTGGCTCGACATTCGCAATGTCCATGGCGAGCTTCCGGCCGATGCGGAGCCGGCGGCGATGGTCACCGCGGTCGGGAGCGGGCTGGGGGAGCGGCCCCTGGATGTGCTGCGAGGCGCAGCTGCTCTCACCGATGCAGGGGTGGCGGTGGAGGCCCACGGTGCGGCCGGTGACACCGCGTGGTGGCAGGTCCCCGTGTCCTCTTGCGACGACGCGGTCCGGGCGCTCCACGGGGCGTTGGTGGGCTGAGTCCCGTCCCCGCGACGGGTGGCTGGGCAGGGCACCGGGGCCGTGGACACGGCGTGAAACCCGCGCGAGACCTGGACGTCGTCGTGGGGCGGGTCGCGGGGGTGTGCTATGTCTACTCGCCTGCCCCGTCTGCGCGGTGCAGGGCGGACCTCGGGAGCCACTGCATGATTCGGCACTTCCTCAACCCGCCCAACTGGTTCACCTCCGCGAGCCTGTTCTGCAGCACCTACGCCATGGCGCTGGTCCTGTCGGCCGCCCCCTCCCCGGACGCCGAGGTGATGTCCCGCGCCTGTGTGCTCGTCATCTTCGGTGGAGTGTTCGACCTCCTCGATGGCCGCGTCGCCCGCGTCATGAACCGCTACAGCGAGTTCGGGGTTCAGCTCGACTCCATCGCCGATGTCGTCGGCTTCGGCCTCGCTCCGGCGCTCCTCGCCTACGTGTGGAAGCTCCAGCACCTCGGCGCCATCGGCGTCGCCGCCACCTTCGCCTACGTGCTCTGCGCGGCCTTCCGCTTGGCCCGCTTCAACGTCGCCGCCGCCGACGACAGCTGGAAGCTGGCTGGTCATACCCAGGGGCTCACCACCACGATGGCCGGTGGCTCCCTGGTCACGCTCATCTGGGTCGCCAACGGCTACGGCCTCGACTGGCTCAGCGTGCCGGCCGGAGTGTTCGCCGGGCTGGTGGCAGGCCTCGGGCTGCTGATGATCAGCTCCATCCCGTTCCGCTCCTTCAAGGACCTGCGGGAGAACAAGCGCGCGCGGCGCTTCCTGGCCGTGTTCCTGGCGGCCTGCCTGCTGGGCGCGGTGGTCCTCGACCCCTCCATGTGGTGGGGCGTGGGCGGCTTCCTCTACCTCACGGTGGGCCTCTTCGACGGCCTGGTGACGGCCATCTGGCATCGCCGGTTGTCCACGGCGCTCCTCCTCGACGAGATCGAAGAGGCCTTCGACGACGAGGAGTTCACCGAGGAGCTCCAGTCCAGCGAGGAGCTCGCCTGAGCGGTGGGGCCCGGGGGCTGCGGCCCCGCCTCAACGCACGACGAGCCGCTCCACCGACAGGGTGGTGGGCCCCGCCTGGGGCGTGATGTCCACGAGCCACAGCTCGGCCACTTCGCTGGGGTCGAGTCGAACGCCCGGCCCGTCGACGGGGACGAAGTCGTCGGGGCGGAGCCGAGCGACGACCCGCTGATCCGGCGGCAGACGCAGGGCATCCCGGAGCCCGAACTGGTTGAGCTGGCGGTCGGTGACCACCACCTGGAGCCGACCGCCACGGCCTTGGGCGCGGACGACGACGGTGACGGCCGTGATGCGCCCCACATCGTCGAAGGACATCACCAGGCGGTCGGGAGGGCCTGGCGCTGCGGACTCCGTGGTCCACACCAGCCGCCCCGGCTCGGACCGCAGGCTGCCGCGCTCCTGGAATCGCCACGGGTGGAAGAGCCCGTGCTCGTCGCCGTCGTCGAAGGTCCACTGCACCGGGAGCACGTCGACCTCCGCGTCCTCCAGCTCGACCTGCTCGAGGAGGTCGCGGCAGCGGGTTGGGCAGAGGCCGGAGCGAATGCCTTCCAGAAGGGCCTCGCGCGCCGGTTCGACGTGGCCCAGGACGAAGTGCCCATGACCGAGCCAGTAGAGGGCCTCGCCGCGGAGGGGGGCCTGGTCGGGCAGCTGGCGAGCGAGCCGCTGGTAGACCGTCATGGCCTGGGTGAGGTCGCCGTGGGCGGCTTCCAGGAGCAGCGCATCCTGAAGGGCGATGCGGTCCTCGAGCGTCTCGTCGAGCCCCTGGGCGTGGGCCAGCATGCCGACGAGCAGCGCCCCGAGCATCTAACCCTCGTTGGCGATGAACCGGTAGCCGACGCCGTGGAGGGTCTCGATGAACCGGGGATTGGAGGCGTCGTCACGGAGCTTCTTGCGCACGTTGAGGATGTGCGTGTCGACCGTTCGGGTGGTGACGTTGGGGCTGTAGCGCCAGATGGCGGTGAGCAGTTCGCCGCGGGGCAGGACCTTCCCACGGTGCTCGATGAGGTAGCGGAGCAGCTCCTGCTCACGGTTGGAGAGGCGCTCGTCGCCGCCCCCCTCGTGCCGGATCACGTAGTTGTCGAGGTCGACCTCGACGGGGCCGAAGCGGTAGACGCTGCGGGCGCCCCCGGCTCGCCGGAGCACGGCGGCCACGCGGGCCTTCAGCTCCAGCAGGGAGAAGGGCTTGGTGACGTAGTCGTCGGCGCCGAGCTCGAAGCCGAGGAGCTTGTCTTGCTCTGAGGTGCGGGCCGTGACGAAGATCACCGGGCCGGAGTAGTCGGCGTCGCGGAGCGCCTTGCACACGTCGAACCCGGACACGTCGGGCTCCGGGCCTTCGTTGAGCATGACGTCGAGGACGCACACATCGGGCTGGAAGCGCTCGTGGACCTCGAGGGCCTCGGTGCGACTGCGCGCCGTGTAGACGTCGTAGTTCTCGCTCTTGAAGAACCGCTGGACCGTGTCGAGTAGCGCTTGCTCGTCTTCGACGAACAGGATGCGAGGCATGTCGTCAGGCTCCTTGGCCGTCCGGGGGCTCGGTGGGGAGGGTGAAGGTGAACGTGGTGCCGACGCCGCGGGTGCTCTCGACCCAGATCGTCCCTCGGTGGGCTTCGACAATGTACCGCACGATGGCCAGACCGATGCCGGTGCCCTTGCGTCGACGCACCTCGGGGTCGGTGGAGCGGAAGAACTCGTTGAACACCTGGTCCACCTCGTTCGGCGGGATGCCCATGCCCCGATCCGCGACGGACACGGCGACCTCGTGGCGCTGCGTTCGCACCTTCACTCCGACCCATTCCCCGTCAGCGCCGTACTTGGCGGCATTGGACAGGAGGTTGGTGATGACCTGGCCCACCGCCTCTCGGTCGAACCACACCGGCGGGAGG
>ENA-OWNT01004586-OWNT01004586.1-seawater-metagenome-genome-assembly--contig:-NODE-4586-length-11996-cov-4.228627_pt1 | contig 11996 bp, 14 predicted proteins | sample MGYA00238136_ERZ651165 | MGnify/ENA primary metagenome ERZ651165 (study PRJEB26861, sample SAMN08777766) | seawater metagenome | isolation source: coastal seawater | place: USA: Florida | collected... | reverse complement strand
TTGGACTTGGGAAAACCCCGTATTGCCCGACTGAGAGTGCGCAGGTGCAAAGAAAGTCGCTCCCATTTTTGTTGCAGGTGGCGGTGATCTTGCCACGTTGTGCGGCCGGTGACTCTCAGCAGCATGGCCTAGTCATTCAGATCCGGGGCTCCTCTAGCACAGGACCGGGCTGCCACGATGTCGACGCCGACGTCACCAAGCAATCGGCAGACGAACCACTTGCCGCAGGGATATCTGCGGCTCTTCGGGCGCAAAGGTGTCCCAGGGCGCATCCAGCAGGTGTCGACAGTGTTGGCAGAAGACAACGCCCCTGGTGGACGCCGCCATGCATTCATCACAAAGGTGCGCCAGAACCCCAAGGTCTTGCTCGACTACGGGCCAACGTTCACCAATGACGGAAAGGTCATGCCCGTCGAGGAAGCGCTGCGGGACTACGCCGAGCGCGTGCGGGTTGGACCGCGCCATCGTATTACGAAAGAAGATGCAACGGTGTGCACGGATTTCTTCGACCGCGGCGCCGTCGTGAGCCGGACGGGTGACCAGGTGGTCATGGACATTGATGGCGAAACCGTGACCGTCACCGAAACGACAGGCAAAGGGCAGGAGCGGCTCGTGTTGCCGTGGGATGACACACACGACGATGACAGTCTCGACGACCTGACTCTCATCAACGCTTTTAGTGAGGCCCCGTTGCTTCGAACACTGCAGCGCCGATTTCTAGACCTGGACAACGTGCGTATCTACACATACGTCGGCGACATTCTCATTGCGTTGAATCCGTACATGATGATCCCGTCCCTCGTAAATATTCCTGAAGACGAGCTCGTGCAGTACCAGCCGCAACACAATCCGCACACGTACGTTCTTCCCTCGGCATCTCTGCCTGCGCTTGACGTGCACGCGCCTGGTCGATAACGTGGAACATGTATTGTTTTTTTTGATGCACAGGTATGCCATTGCGCACTTTGCGTACAACAATGCCATTGACGACAAGGAGCATCAGAGTTGCATCGTCAGTGGCGAGAGTGGCGCCGGCAAAACTGTTGCTTGCAAGTATCTCATGTCATATCTCGCAGTTCTGTCCTCCAAGCGCGCCGCGGGCCAAGGAGGGTCGCGAGGAGCCCAGCAAGTGGGAGTGGAGGAAAAGGTGATCGCCTGCAGTCCTTTTCTAGAGGCGTTCGGTAACGCATGCACACCGATGAACGACAACTCCTCGCGGTTCGGAAAATTCCTGAAGATTTTCTTCGACAACGGCGTGATGGTTGGCGGCAAGATGGAGCACTATCTGCTGGAAAAGGCCCGCGTGGCCAAGCAGGGTGTGGACTCCCGCAACTTTCATATATTTTACTTCTTGGTGAAGGGAGCAAGCCCACAACTTCGCAAGGAACTTGGTCTGGTGGACGACGTGCTGCAGTTTGATATTATCAAAGGGCTGCCCACCATTAAAACCAAGGTGCGTTCCCTGAATCTACTGCGACACCGTGCCATGCAGCAGTGTGCGGAACCATGAAGCAATATTTTTTTGCCATTGTGTGTGATGGGCAGGTTCTGGAGCCGCACTACGACCGCGACGAGTTCCAGGAAGTCATCAAGTCCCTTAACGTTGCTGGTGTTCCCAAAGATGAACAAAGGCAAATGTGGATTATCCTAGCCGCGCTATTAAAGCTTGGGAATGTGAAGTTCCGCGCGGTAGGTGCAGGCCGTTGTGGGCTGGTCTCGCCCACACGACTGGTTGAGTCACAGTACTAATTTTTCTTTCTGGTATGGCGCATCGCTCGACCGTAGGCAACGGACATTCCCGCCAGAAACGCTACACAATCCGGACAAACGTTTGACGGATCTCAGCCAACGGACATGTCACTCGTGGCGGAAATCGCCCAGCTCCTCGGACTCGACGAGGATGGGGCAAATGGGTTGAGCTACTGTTTGTGTATCAACCGTCGAACTATTCAAGAGACCATCATTGACAGTGGGCTTTCCCCTGGCAAAGCCGCGGAAACGCGCGATGCCCTCATCAAACAGGTTCGTTGCGCTCATGGCCGACAACATGCCAGCAACGAAGCACGAAAGCTGACCTTGCCTTCCGAATTTTAGATGTATGCCAACTGCTTCGCGCGACTGGTTGAGAATGTTAACGCATGCTTACGTGTGGATGGCACTGGCGATCTCGAGAGTTCTGGTTTCACATCCATCGGCGTTTTGGATATTTTTGGCTTCGAGGACTTCAAGAAAAATTCTCTGGAGCAGCTCTGCATCAACCACGCCAACGAAAAGTTGCAGAATCTTTTCAATGAGCACGTGTTCGAGAAAGAAAAGCAGGTGTACCTCGGCGACGGACTCGCTCTCGATTCGCTGCCTCCACACCAGGACAACACGCCGTGCGTCATGTTGATCGAGGAGCGTCGAAAGTATGTAGACATCATCGCCGTCCCGCTTTCATTGTGTTTGTTTCTGAGTTGTTGATGTCGCCCGCTGTAGATTCGTCGGCATCATGGCGGCATTGGATGACCGCAAGGACCGCAAAGATGCCACAGACGCCGCCTTCTGTCGAATGATTCTCGACACTTTCGGTAAGAGTTTTCACTTTGCCTGTCAGCGACCAATAACCACTGCCTCCGGCCAGATGTGGCTGACATTCATAGTTTCTTGGGCACAGGACGGAGTCGTGGCGATCCACCGAAGAAGGAGGGAGGGGCCAAAGCGGCGAAGAGCAAAAAGGACTTCCTCGCGGCATCCAGACGCCTCTATGGCCAAAAGGGAGCCGGCAACAAGTACTTCGTTGTATGCCACTTCGCCGGCGACATCAAGTGCGTGAAGCGCGCACGAACACAGACATGCACTTGAATCTTGGCGCATAGTCATCCTGTCGTTATGTGCTGCAGATACCTTGTCGACGGATTTATCGAGAAGAACCGCGACAAGTTACCCGATCAGCTGCTTTCCATGATGGAATCGTCTAGCAACGCGTTCCTTCAATCACTTTTTGCCCCCGCAACATCACCGTCACCTTCACGCAAGAAAGGCAAAGGCAAAGGAAGGGGCAAGGGGAAGTCAAAGGGAGGGATCACAATTTGTTCCAAGTTCAATCAAAATTTGTCAACTTTGTCCAAGAATTTGTCTGTAACGCACCCGCACTACATTCGTTGCATCAAACCGAACGACTTTGCGATGCGCCCCATCGACGGACGCATCTCGTTCGATGTCGCGAAAACGTACGTTCTGCTTGCAGATTGTGCGTTGCTGGCTTTAGATGCACTTTGAATTCATGGAGATTGTGGTGTCTGCTCGCTGGCTTGTCATCGTAGGTACATGCAACTTCGATTCGCTGGTGTGCTGGAAGTAGTGCGCATCAAGAAAGAAGGGTACCCGTACCGAGAAAAGTTCGAGCGATTTTACGCTCGTCGGGTAGTGCAGTCGGGACTGTATCGTGTGCTGAAACTTCCTCGCGGGTTTGATGACACGGAGCAGTTGAAGGAGGCGTGCCGTAGCGTCTGTCTTGCAGCCCTTGGTGAGCCGGAAGTCAAGCGCTCGGCTGCATCTCCACGCAAAGGCCGTACGCTCAAGTGGCAGCTTGGCAACACAATGGTGTTTGGTAAAGATGACCTGCCAACACGAATTATCGAATGGCACCAACGGAGAGTCGCTAATGTGGTCCGTTGTTGGTTCCGGTACCACCACCAACGCCGCATGATCCGCGACGTCTTGCGAGGCGTTGAACAGCTCGGTGCGGCGTGGCGAGCTGAAGTCATGCGGAGGAAGTATGAGAAGCTGGTCAAAACAGTTCATCTCATGCAGCAGCTCACTCGTTGTGCATTGGCAACTCACTTCCTCAACGCCAATGTCCAAATTTTGAGCTCGGCTCGCAAGGTTCAGGTCACCTGGCGTGATTGGCACATGCGACAACAGTGGCAGGATCTCATCCGCAGGGTTGTGCGCGAAAGGCAGATGCGCAGTGCGGTGGGCATGGTGAAGAAAATTTGGCGGCAAAAGCACGTGCAATGGAAGTGGACAGACATTGTGCTCGACTTACGCGACATTAAAATCAAGAAACTGTTGAACAGAATGCAGGACAGTGTTGTAGTTGGTACGTGCCGCAATTCTGTCGTTGCACAACACCATTGTGTGCACTTGCCCGATGCTACAAACCAATACTAATCGCGTGGTCATTTTGCGTGGGTGCAGCCGCCTATCAAGGCATCGAGCGTCGGAGGCTCGGGGCCAAACTGATTCGCAAGTTGCATGAACTAAGAAAAGTCAACCGAATTCAGGCACATTGCCGAGGGTTTGTGACCCGAGAGAAATTTAGTGTGCTTCGAGAGCGCAACAAACGAGCTGTTGCTTGTGCGCACGAGGTTCGTTGCATTGCATGAACCCGCAATGCTGCATACTTTCTGGTGATTACTTGTTCCCTCGGTGCAGGTGCGCAAGTGTTGGTCGGCTCTGCGGCTGCGCACGCTGCTGCTCGAGACCGTTCGTCGCGCAATTAAGTTGCAAGCTCAATGGCGGATGGCTTCTGCACGGCTCAACTATCTCAACGCAATGGGTTCGACGCTGCAAATTCAATCGTGGTGGCGAATGCAAATGAGTCGCGCCCAGACGCACGTCATCAAACAAGAAGTGATCCTGGTGCAGCGATTCTGGCTGTTGAACCACGCAAGGTCGTTCTACATGGTGGTGTTGAACGCGGTAAGTGAGCTCTTCGCCAGTGCACCGCGATGCCATACTCTTGACATGGTATGTTTTTCCTTTTGCTTGCAGGCCAAGCGTATCGTTGCTGTGTTCACGAGCGCTCTTCATGTCACTAAAGTACGGCACTGGGTCCGCGACGGACTGCGAGCAGCAATGCTTGGGGACGTACCAAAATTGAAGACGATGCTCGCACTCGAGGGTGAGAAGTACGAACGTATCGCGCATTTGAAGACAGAGCGGGTTCCGAGTCGTGGAGGCGATGGGTGAGGCGGTGTTGACTCTGTTTGCTCGTCGTTCCGATGTTCAAGCTCCCAATGGCTCAATCGTCGTTGCGTGTTGGTGTTGTGATAATCAGACTACCGCCGTTCTTCCAATATCATGGCTTGATCAACGTCCGAGATCGAACTTACGGAACAAGTTTGTTGCATGGGGCAGCACGGTCCAACGACTACGTCACCGCGAAGCTGCTGTTGTCTTTCAAGGTACGTGTAAAGACACACAGTCACTAAGCTTTTGTGCTGCATGCTAGCAACTCTGACGATGCTGCACTCCTGGTACGGTAGGCCGACCCCGAAGCAGTGGACAAACTTGGAGACACACCGCTGCATGTCGCATGCCGCTATGGCGATGCCGCACTTGGTGTCGCGCGAACTATTTTCGCCGCAGCCCCTTCGTATGGGCCGACGCTGGCTGGTGCAGCGAAGTTGTCTCCGGTCCGTTTCGGTTCCAGCACCAGGTCCATTCTGTCTCAGAAATGGTTGTTGATGGCGCGAAACGGTGATGGCAACACCGTTCTTGACGAGGTTTGCGTTGCGTTACCCTTGTATGGAGGCAGGTAGTGTCGCGTACGTACTGAAGATGCGTTTTTATGTCAAGGCAATTTACTCAATGGAGACGGGCGTCGAGTCCGGGCAGTTGATTCGTTGGCTTCGCGAGCTCGGAGCGCGAGGCAGTGCCGCGGACTCTGCAGACGCAAGCGCGTTGGCAATTGCATCGTCACCCAAGCGACAGCCGTTCCAGCAAATTAGTCAGCACGGGCACCAGAAGTACGGTCGAGTCGGTGGCGTGCACCTCTCTGGCGCAAGTCAGCGGCGTCCGGATGGCCGTCAATCCGTTGCGGAGAACTCTTTTGCGCGTTCATCACAGTATCAAGCTGATCAGGACGATTTCAAGCATGTGGTCGACAATCCCGTCCTTTCGTTTCTGATGATGAACGAGCGAGGCACCGTGTCGATACCAGAGCCCGTTGACCAGAGCGCGTCGTCTCGTGCTCCATACCATTCGACAGGGTATGGCTACGATGATGACGAACTTGATGACAGTGGATTAGATGACGACATGGACGAGTTCGAAAGTGCGGACTTGCGCAGTCATCGGGCACACAGGAGTGGACAGAGACCGCACACATCGTCTTCCGCTTCGGAGAAGCCACAATTTGCAAAATTCCGTTCCAGCTTTCCTCGTCAACGACGGCAATCGAACCAAGCTCATGACGAGACAAGTAGTGTGGAGCCGCGACGGAAGTGGACGGGCTTAGACTCGAAACGAAACCATATGCTGGGGTTTTCTGTGCCAATCCGACACAATCGCCAAAAACAAGCGTTGGGTGTGAAGGTTCGTGTTCGTTCCTGCTTGTGCCAGCGGCGTTTCATGCAATACAGCGTCTCACGAATAGGTCGTCTTTGTCTTGCTTTCTTTGCAGCAACTGCCCATCCGTACAACCGTTCCCAAGCGAGATCGGATTGCAATGCACACACCATCCCAGCGGTTGTATTCTGCGGCTCCGACGGTGAAACATGCGGCCGCAGCTGCAGCGGCGAGACGCTCTGCCCACAACGACGGCGCGTCCCTTCTGCACCAGTTGGATACGTTGCGCAAGAACGATCGCGCAAACGTTGAGAGGACTCCGTATCAGCCTTCAGATCTGTGGCAGGACGCTGTCGCTTCCAACGGTGCAGCATACCAATGGAACCGCACCTCAGGTGAAGTACGTTGGGTGCGCTCGCCAACCGTTCGCGGCAGTGACGACGGAAGTAGCAGCGCTGTTTTCCGCGGTGTGTCGCGCACTTCTGTCCCATTGCTTGGCGACGCTGGGGAGAACAAGCGACAAAGTAGAGTGGTCGCCCAGGAAGAAGAACACAACGATGATGGCAGCGACGATTACGAAGAGTACAAGGCCAAAGAAGACTCTCTCTTCGCGTCGTACCCGGTGACCGTCGAGGCCATTGCGCATGCTGCTCGAGCTCGAGCAGTCGCTGCCGCAATGGTGGAAAAGCCTGCTCCGCGGGTGCGTTTCCACAAATGGCTTAGTTCTTGTGGTTTGTGTCTTCATAGGATCGTTGGCAGTCACACATGTGTGTTTGACAGGCGCTCTCAATGGAAGAGCCTCACTTCGAAGACGTCCGGTCTGCCGCCGCTTCGTTGTGCGCGGACATTGATAACAAAATCGATGATGGCGCCAAAGATGATGCACCGGTTCCGCACAATGTCGACCCTCGCGCCCCAGCTGCCGTGGATCAAACCGTCAACAACACCGCTGACTTCGATGGCAGTGAAGTAGACGTCAGCGACTCATCAGTGCACACCAGACTGTGGAGGGCGCTCTTGGCGTACAGAATGATTGCCAGTGGCGGCCCTTCTGCGAGCGATGCAGCTGGCTGGATATTTGAGGATCGAACCGGCAAAGAGTATGTGGCACCGCGTTGTCGGCGCAACAGTCGAACTTTTAAGTGGCTCACCAACAAATTGCGTGTTATTGCGACAGGTATGGCCCATTCCTCTCGACAGCCATGAGGCAGCGATATATCGACGGCAAGCTGCCGCCAGGTCTTCGTGTTCGTTTTGGGAGCGCGAACGCAGCTCCAGGTATGTGAGTGCTGAGAGATTCACACGTGATGAGTTCATTGCGCTGAACGACGATTTGGTGGCGCTTCCCAGACGAAGACGGCGGCGAAAACGGGAACGCAACGGGTGCCGTGCGAGAGCGCACTATCCCTTTGCAAGAGCTTTTCACGGATCCCGACGCAGACGTTCGTAGTTACGGCCGTTGCATCCAGTCCATTTGCACCGTGCCAACGTCGCCAAAGCTAACCCCTGAAGCCGTGTGTTGTCTGCTGTTGCGTTCTAGGCTTTCGAACCCGACGTACATCGTGATCCGGATGCCCTGCGCGACGTGTTGGAGAGTTGCTTGTCTCTGGCCAGCCGCTGAAGGGCCGTCAACCGCACAAGCAGCCGCCCGCCATCGACAATCAGGAATCGTTTAAACTTTTGTTTACTCTTCAAATTAGTAAAAAATACAATGTGGTCTGAGTGGAGGAAAAGTTGTTTAGAGCATAAGAACTCAACTACCCTATTCTATGGTCAGCGAGCCCTCAGCACGCGTGATTGCGGACATCAGGGTATCCAACTCCGTTTCGTCCCGTTGCTTCCGTCCATGCGCTCATGCATTGCCCTCCAACATCTTTTCTTGCCACTTTCTCTGCGTCGTGGCCGCTGAGAGGAAATTAGTTGTGCGTCTACCTAGAGGAACGCTGCCAGCACCGCGTCGAGAGCCTCAATGTCGACCTTCAAACGTTGCTCCTCCTGCTGCAACTCCAAGGGCTGCTCTGCGACGAGATCCATGACATCTTTGCTCAGGACCACCTGTGGAGCCAAGACCTCTGTTACGGCTCGTTCAAACCCGACGAGGAACGTACGCACGAGATCCTTGCTTGCAGTTTCGACAAGCATTTTAATCTGAACTTTGCGGTACGCGACCCATCGGAGGTAGAGGACTTCGGCGCTCGTCTCATCCGTCGGAGGCAAGGATTCCATTTGCATTAACACCGCGAAGATGGCCTCCAGGTAGTGAGTGTTCGTGGTAAATACCAGTGGAGGACGGTTGTAGGATACAATTCGTTCCCTGTTTGCCTGACCTTCGTCGATGATTTTCTGGATCCTGTCGCGCAGCATGCTTGCAATCTTTAAAAGCGCCTTCCGGGCGCGAGTACTGGTGCTTGATGTCTCGGCGGATGTAGATGTAGATTTAAATAACCCATTCGCTTGCTGGCGCAGGAAGTTTGCGGCCTTTGAGTTCGCCTCGGACAACGCTTCGTGGACTGTTTTGGCCAGCGTTTCCGCGAAGTACTCCACGATGGGTTGGGGATCGACAAAATGAAGGTTGCGCAGTCCTTGATGACGCTTGACGAGTGATCGAATTTCTCTCGCCATGGCTTTTGGCGCCCATTCTTCCTTCGTAGTCAGTGCCTGTGGTTGGGCCAGATTGGCTTTCGGCTTTGGCAGCAAGTGGCTTAACCCGTGCAGTGCTTTTCGGGAAGCGTCTTCGAGAAACGTTTCTGCAGACTCGCTAGGTCCACGCCGCATGTGGTCGTAAGGCGCCTTTTGTATGTTTTCACCGAGCTCCTCACGCAATTCTCGAAAGAAGTCGGTTCGCGCTTTTCCCCCACTGTTAAAGCGTTGATGTGCTTCTTGACTCGCCGCCAGAAGTACAGATTGCTGTGGTCTGGGTTGAATCGCCTCCAACCGATTGACATGACGCTGTCGGGCATCGCGTACGGCAGTCTCCAGTATCGGCATCTGCTTCACAAGGTGCGCCTTCATCCGCTCCTCCACCACGCTTGCCAACTTGTTGCACCCGCGCCCAAGTTCCACCGTACTGTAGCCCCGCAAGACGTCGTCGAAGGCACTCAATTCTGGCGCTGAGTCTGGGTCTGTCCCCGTGTCTTGTTCTGCTGTCCGTGCTCCCTCCTCGATTCTGTCCACCGTCCCAAGAGCCACAACTCGTGTACCACCGTTGGTTTCGCGCATGATATGATCGAGGCGCTGCTTTGCAATATCTGGCCCCATTGTCGCCAGGATATCCAGCTTGGTGAAGACGAAGATTGTTTTGTGCAGCAGAGGAGTGACGATTGACTTGCCGAGGCCTGTGTCGTAGTCCTGCTCCAGCGGGACGACGTTCAAAATGAGGCTGCCGCGCATCTCTGCGTACCGCTTCACCATGCGATCGACAGTTTCTGGGTGTTTCGAGTCTGGCTTTGGCGCGATAAGTCCGGGGAGATCCACAAGTGTCACGTTCGGCAACTTGGGCCCCTCGGACGAGACAATGATTTCCAGCGTGTCCACAAATCCGTCCCCTGCACCGGCGAGCTCGATCGCACGGCACTGCGCGCGACTGATTCTTTCTCCCACACTCACACCGGCGGCATCGTCAAAGGTCTCGTTGATGTGTCGCACCGTGTTTGTTGGAGGAGTACTTTCGTCCTCGGATTTGACATTCTCCTCAATTTTTCCAAACAAACACACTTTGATTGAATCGCCAACAGCACTTTTGCGGCGCAGCTTGAGAACCGTCGCAACGCGTGTGCATCGCTCACTCTTCGTGGGAAACTCCACGCCGCTCAGGCGGGAGAGTATTGAACTTTTCCCCGAACTTTGTGCGCCCACAACAACGAATTGGGGGATGTCGTTGAAGACTTCAGACAAAGACGATCCGTTGACGGCAGCTCCGGTCTTCGCGAGCAGAGCGCGCACGCAATCGGCCAACTCGAGTTCGTTGGCAGTCGACCCAGACGCCAACAGGTTCCCTTGGGAAGATGTGGAGGAGAATTGTTGGTTTGACATGACTGTTGTGTTGTCAAAATGCTTGTCGTTGACGATTGTTTCTGCGGTGTTTGATCGAACGGAGAACAGATCAACTGCAGGACAAATCGAAGCAATTTTCTGTCGTCGCAGAAACCTCGCAAAACTTACAAACCCCACAACAACCGGGGTTCGTGCGTGTGCAAATAAATTGGCGTGAAAGCCGTAGTTGCAAGGTGGTGTAGTGCGGTGCAACCAAGGCGAAGCGCCCAAGGGGTCCCGGGGAGCAGGTGGCCGACGAACCATCCGAACCGGTCTCCTGGCTCAGTCCTGGTAAAGCAAGCAACGCCACGGCACACAAAGACTCATCCACCCACTCTGCCTGTCCGCCTGGCACTCATTCACCCAGTCAGTCAGGGGTGAAGTACTCGTGGTCATTGTCCACTGCCGCACACAACATGCATCGGTGTCGCCCTTTTTCGTGGCGTCCCGTTCGTGCACACAACCTGAACGTAAGAGTTACAGTGCCCGTGGGTGTGGGTCGGATGTCGGATGGCGCGTGGCATCTGCACAGACGTGACTGACATCATGACCTGCACTGAGCATAGAGCACCGAGACCGCCCTTCGCACGCGCTAACCATACTTACAACTTGCGACGACGACTGTGGGAGTACGATACGTGAGTAAGTTAAGTCAACGCGTGGCCATAGTAAGTGTCGTCGACTCCACCACGTGTGTGTGTGTGTGTGTGCGTGCGTGCGTGCGTGCGTGCGTGGTTACTGTAGTTACCCGGGTAGTTATTGAACCACCGCCAAGCTATCTATGGCATAGCGCCCAGAAACGAACCGCCAAGCGCCCAGAAACGAACGAACGAACGAACGAACTGCCGCCACACAAACGCCCAGAAATCCATCCATCACTCACTCCCCCACAACGAGATGCGGATACCGGTAAACGGCCACAAAAACTCCAAAAGGTCAAAAAACTTCAAAAACTTCAAAAACTTCAAAAACTTCAAAAACTTACAAAACTGAAAACTTGGCTAGCTCTACCAAAACCTCCGACCGGGCGATATTTTGTTTTGGCACCAAGAACTCTGTTTTGGTACTGTACATTGTATTGTTCGTAAAGCTATAGATTTTTTCGCACCTTCACACGCATTATTAGTTACCTCCACCTTAATTAAAACTGAAACTTTCGAAACTTTGGAAACTTTCGAAACTTTCGAAACTTTGGACGACTCTTTGGATGGACGCTTCACGTCCGTACATAAAATGTACACACGTTCCGGACCGTACACCTTTCTCATGTCCCTACTGAACCCCGCGTTAATCAGTCGTGTACGCTCGCATATGCAATCACTGTACATGTTCTGCACGTATCCAACGATGTACACATAGATGTACACCACCGTACATAATGGTCACGTATGTGCGAGTGAACGCGTATATCAGTCGAATGCACGGAGGTGTACATAAAGTGTACGCATCAAGTAGTCAGCGACGGATTACACGAAGCGTTCGGCTGCGTTCAATCAATTAATGTCGGTCACTGCCTTTCGTTCGTTCGTTCGTTCGTTCGTTCACTTCGTTCGTTCACTTCGTTCGTTCGTTCACTTCGTTCGTTTGTTCACTTCGTTCGTTCGTTCGTTCGTTCGTTTGGTTTTGTCGTTGTCGCTGTGTACATCGTACAGCGAGCGTTCGTTCGGTGGACGTTCGTTCGGTGGACG
>ENA-OWNT01004585-OWNT01004585.1-seawater-metagenome-genome-assembly--contig:-NODE-4585-length-11996-cov-4.241547_pt1 | contig 11996 bp, 14 predicted proteins | sample MGYA00238136_ERZ651165 | MGnify/ENA primary metagenome ERZ651165 (study PRJEB26861, sample SAMN08777766) | seawater metagenome | isolation source: coastal seawater | place: USA: Florida | collected... | reverse complement strand
TCCCTCACTCACTCACTCACTCAGCCGACCGACCGACCGGTCAACAAACGCGTTCCTCGTCCCTCCACCCACAGTCCCACATTCGTCCCACAGTCCCACAGTCACTCACCCACTCACTCACTCACTCACTTCACTGCGTTCGTTCGTTCGTTCGTGTTTGTTCGTTCTGGCTGGCTGGCTGGCTGGCTGCCCTGTCTCCGTTGTACGTTCGTTCGTTTGCAGCATCTGTCGTCGCAGTTCGCAGTCGCAGCACCACAGCCAGTCCAAGTTACAAGGTACGTCGACGTACGACGGTGGGTGGTGTGTGGTGTTTGTGGTCGTGAAGAACATAAGTGTGCGGCTGTGGACTCCGACACCGCACTGCATGCTGCTGTTGCTGTCTGACAACTGACTCACTTACTGTACTTGGTGGGTTTGTTTGTTGCGGAGGAAGCGATCGTTGAAAGCACAAGGTGTGGCGTGTCCACCTGTACTTGCGAAACGAACGGCGTGGTGACCTTTGTCCCAACGCGCTGGTCGCCACAGAACGCATTCAAACACACTCGCTGACTGACGCAAGCGCTCCTGCTGATTATCCGCAACGTCACGAAAGTCGGGTGCGCGGTGCCGGGCGAGTGCGTGGGTTGCGCAGCGACACCAAGTAAGTCACGACCTTTCAAAGCAAGGACGGACCTTCCAACTGCGTACTGACGGGCCAAAAACTGTGGCGGTCGGTGCAAGCGTCGTCAATGCGAGTGCGAGTGTGCAAGGTCAACAGTTCCATTATGCGGAGCCCTGAAAACATCAACACAAACAAAAAGAGACACAATATATATCAACAAAGACGCTCTGAAACCCGCTGTTCCGAGAGCGATCCAACAACAGCCTTGGTAGTCTTGTTGAGATTGACTTTTTTGCTACGAGAATTTTCATGTCGTCACGTTGTCACCATGGAGTCCACTGAAGGGCGCATATAACACGTTCAGAAGTTTGTGCATTTGCCATCCAGACTTCATTTCCAGCACTACGCGCAGTATCTGGTGATCTGGCTGTGCTCCACTGAAGCAACATGTCCAGTTACGCTCCCGCGTCGATGTTCATGAGGGGGCGTGCGCACCACATCAACACCAACCCACGGAACATACCCAACGACCGGAGATTTGGGGACAACCAAGGTCGACCCGTGCGAGAGCAACGAATATCTCGCTCCCTGCATGCCGGTGGCATGCACACCGGCCGACTGGACGGGTGGCCCAATCAGGGCAGGGACCAGAGCGACGACCTTTTCACAACAAAGGATGTACTGGGCGAACTCGACATGCACTGCGTGCCAGAGTATCAAGTGCAAACGCGTGAGTACTTGGAAACTACCCACGAGTGGCGTAATTTCTTCTTCAAACTTGGCGGTGGTGTGTTGCGGTGGTACGACGACCCGGATGACGACGAGGTCGACAGCATCACCCTCATGAACGTCGTCAAAATTTCGACATCCAGCGACCAAGACAATATGTTAGCTGTCACAACTGCACCCATGGACGGCGAGGCGTCTTGGGTGTATTTTCTGCGTGCCAAAAGTCGGGACGAGCGAAACAGGTGGCTGCATTCGTTCCACTTGTGCGTAGCTTGGCTGGTGAACATCCTGAAGCGGCGGCAGGAAATCTCGTCCGGCGAAAACTTCCAAGCCACTGGTCGTTCGCACACGTCGTTTCGACATGTTGGGCACCGGCCACAAACTCTGCAATCCCAACCCTTGCAGTCTCTTCCGGAACTTGCTACCTCACCACAAGCAATATCCGACAGCAGCGACGATGACTCCATGCCTGCGAGTCACCTTCCGCGACAAATGCAGCGAACGATGTTTCAACGGCAGCTCACCGTTGTGAACGGCGACGGCCATGCGGCAAACCAGTTATCTCCGGAAGGAGCGCAAGAGGACGAGCTGCGAAACGCATTCGATGGCCTCGATGGCTCAGACGATGGAGACTTGTTTGGGGGAATGGAAATGGGGTCGGATGGCAGTTCGCGCAGTAGATCAGTGAGCAGAGTCAATGAAGGCGATGACTTGGAGGAAGAGTGCATGTTTGCGATGTCAAACAATTTTGAGGATAGTGCCAACGAACAACAATCAGACGACAATGGAAAGGCATCGTCGGCAGCCCCTGCACCAGCCCCTGCACCGGCCCCTGCACCATCCGCAGGAAAGTATCGTCCGCCACACTTGAGAAACAAGAAGCCCCCGAGTTTTACTAGGTTTGTGCCATCACCACCACCTGAAGACCCTGCTGGAGATCGAGGTGCTGCATCCAGTGCAGCCAAACCTGCCGTAGCATCCAACACTGCAGGAGACACTCGTCTCGCGGGGTTATATGCAATCAAAGGCAAACGAACCAACATGGAGGACCGACATGTTGTGGTCGACAACTTTGAAAAAGTGTTCGGCGTCGCCGCTCCTGGAGGAGGTGGGGGGGGAGCCGCGGCAGATTTGCCCGGAGACTACGACAATCGGCACTCGTGTTATGCTGTGTTTGATGGTCACGATGGCGTGGAAGCAGCAGTATACGCGGAGGATCATTTGTTCAGGCAAGTTGTGATTTTGCGTTCACTTTTGTACGTTGGGACCATTCACACTTGACGCAATGCTGCGCTACATTCTTAGATTGGCCGCGGAGTCCGAGCTCTTTGCCACTTCACCAATGGACGCGTTCGTCGAGGCAATCGCGCAACTGGATCGTGATTTTCTGGCCATTGCGCCTTCATTGAAGAAGTCCTACTGCGGATCCACGGTTTTGACTGTGTACATTAGAGATGGCATTATTTACACTTGCACAGTTGGAGACTCCCGCTGCATGCTCTGCCGCAGTTCGTGATTCGCCCGCCGTGCTTTGGTCACCGCTGCTCGTCCGTGTAACGTGGTACACTTATTGTCTTGTAGATGGCGAATGCATCGAGCTGTCGCGGGTCCTTAGCCCCGGGACTCCTTCGGAGCGGGAGAGAATTGAGAACGCCGGCGGCTGGATCACAGCTGAGACCGACCTGGTACTTGCGCGTCTCCACCACATGAAGTTAGCTGATCCTTTGGCTGAAAAAAAGCTCCGCGAAAAAGACTACCTGAGGTATGTCGTTCCGTGTCTGTTCCGTAAATCTGGTTGTACCCTGCATCCACTCATTGCTCTGCTTGCGTAGCATTGTTACCCACCGCGTCAACGGGACCCTGAGCGTGTCTCGAGCTCTTGGCGATCGCGAATACAAAGGAGATGTCCACTCTGACATTTGGGCGTACCCTGCTGGTCACTCGAAACAATTCACGGCTGACTTAGTTCTGAGCGAACCCATGACCACTACTGAGACCTTGGATCCTGAAACAGATGAATTTCTTATTCTCGCATGCGATGGTTTGTGGGATGTCATGAACGGAGAAAATGCTGTTCGGATCGCTCAAGACAGACTTCAACATGGTTACACGCCCAAAGTACGTGCAACATTTATTTTGCATTCTGAATGTGTTTCATGTTAAGGTGTCGGTAGGCTCTCATACTCAAAATGATGTGTGCTCGTGCTCTGCCCATAGCAAACGGCCAAATTCCTTGTTGACCAAGCAATGACGTTGGGCACGTCTGACAACGTGTCCGTGATTGTGGTGCCACTGAAAGCACAGGTTCCACGCGATCATTGACATTTATCCTCACACCACTTGTGTGAACAATTTTCCGATAAACTTATTATCTCTGCGCTACTCATGCGATTCTTTGGTTGCGTCGCGTGTGTGCAGCGCCTAACAGAGTGAAATGCGCTTCGCGTCGTCAGACTCGTCGGTGCCCGGGTGAACAACTGCAGTCTCTTTCCAAGAGCAAAATGACGGAGGAAGAAATTGTAATTCTTAGTGGTTGCATCGACGCAGCTACACCACAACGCCGTGTGAAAGCTTGCGGTCAGGATCGAGAATCACAAGGGTAACACAAAACCCTGCCCCAACGAAAAGGAGGCCAAACAGTATCCAAGCCAGCCATGGATAAATTTTTTGGGCTGCTGTCGGAGCGTTGAGCAATTGGACCTCGACGTCTGCTTCACTCGTGCCTTGAGGATCAGAACCCGTGGACAATCTTTGCCCAGTCGTCGTAACATGCTTCGTCGTCGTCCGAGCGCGACCGGTAACCGCAAGAATCATACCCATGAGGCAAAAAACAAACATGGCGCTCACCGAAATCCCGTATCCGACTACGAACATGCCTGGCCAGCTGACACGAGTTGAGGGAGAAGGATGACGCAGACACCACACGCGGAGGAAGTTAGCAATGATGCCATCCACGTTCTTGTGCAATCAACCATGAAAACCATGCGCACAGTGCATCAAACGTACGTTTCACTGAAGTTGTATTCTTCGATCCCGAGGGCCACGGACACGAGGGCTGCGAGCAACGCAGAGTATCCGCATACTGCATGTACGACGTGCCATAGGCTGTGGACTTTCTTTTTCTTGTTTTCGTCCTTCTCGAACAGCCCATTCCTCATCATCGCCAACACTGGTTGCAGCACGGCGAGGATGATCGAGACGAGTCCAGCGATTTGATGAGCTCCTTTCGTAAATGAACTCGTGGGATATCCGCTCCCCCAAGATTGGCCCACAGTTACAAAAATAATGGTCGCGGACACGACAAGGAGAAGAACGCCAAGATACTGGACCGGCTGGTGGATGCGCCACCACAGCGGCGGGGCATCTGCTGGTTTGTGCGCTGCGCCCATGCCGATGACATCACGGAAACGGGCCACATAAATGCCAAATGGGAGCAGCCACAGCCAAGTAATAATCATAAAGATAGCGTGTAGTTGGTACATAATGTTGCTGCTCACCGACGCAGCTGCCGAGATGTTGTACATTGGTAACGCATCGCCAGTGATGGCGCGGTCCGAATGTTTCTCAATGCCGCCATTGGCAACATCTCCCACTGCCCAAAGGACATAAACAGGATCACCCATGGAAACAGTTTGACTTCCTGTAGTGGTAAGTGGTCGACTGAACGAGCAGGTTAAGTTGTTCGCGACCACACTGCATTGTGGTCCAGCCGAAGACCCAGACGTGATGATGTTGCTATTATTGACAGGCGGAGGATACCCGTCTCCGCTGTCAAGAAAGCGGTCGGTGATTTGAAGTGTGTCAGACTGTCCCGTATAAAATTCACCTCGTCCCATCGTAGAACCACTCTCTCCAACTCCAAACCCAACCCACTTTTCATTAACCGAGTCCTCCGCAAAGTCGGCCGTCATGTACACGTCGATTGTGTTGAAAGGTGTTGGTGACCATTGCACGTTAATGACGCCGGCCTCAACGATACTTGGGAGAGCGGGGGAGACTCCAACAACATTGACACTATCCCAAATTCCGCAATTTGCAGCCCCATGAAAGGCAATGTCCTCACCATCGAGATCACCATGTGCGTGCAGTACTTGCACTTGGGTTGCAAGGTCGACATTGGGTGCGATGTCTGAGCCGTCGATGTCACGGATAACATAGCAAGTGAATGCTCCATCGTTCATTTCACACCCCGAGGATACCACTGTGGCGTCTGTCCATGGCGCAGGAAACCCGTTGCCAGAATCGGATTTCTTTCGTGCGGTTACTTCAAGTGTGTCAGTTTGCCCAGTGTAAAAGACGCCTGGCCCCATGTCATTGTATCCTGTAGCGTGGAAACCAATGCCGACCCAACCAACGGACGAGGCATTTGCGAAATCGTGTTGAAAAAATATTTTGACTTGGTCTTCACCAGGTATGACATACCAGTAAGCTTTGGTGTCTCCGTCAAGATACAAAAATGAATTGAAACTGCCAGCATGTGTGCAAGAAGCAAGAGCGCACAGGGCAATTGCAACTGCGGCTAGCTCGAATTTGCGCGAGAACATTCTGCGCCCACTTGTGCACGCGCAATGAGGATAAAACCTTTCTTGGCGAAACAAACGTGATTTTTTTCTATATTTTGTGTGCTGTAGTTGGTTGTGGTAATTGATAGTGCTTCCTGTGCTCGGAGTGGGCGTGTGTTCCATCTTCTGCGATTGTGACATCTCCGTGCCCTGGCGTACAGTAGCTGGCTCCTCCGGTGCAACTTGAGATGAGTGTTTCCGTCGAGGATCGCTTACAGCAGTCGACGCTGCACCCCAACCTCCCAACCCTCCCGATGCAAGGACAGTGAAAACAAAGCAACTTGCATTCACACTGCCGAGCGGACAGGAGTGTGTTTGAGACCAATCGGCAGACAGACCAAGAAGGGAGTGACGGTGCTTAGTGAATGTGTCGTTTGACCAACGTCGTGCATCGAGCACTTGTTTGCCTGTCATTGCAACTGATGTATTCGACAAGGGCATACTGTACATCCAACCCCTGAGTAAGTATGGTACCGTCTCCAACTTGCAACCAGCCAACAACCAACCAACAAACAAACGAACCAACCAACCAACCAACCAACCAACCAACCAAAAAACAAAAAAGAATGAACGAAGGATCGAACGACGAACGAATCATAACTGGCCGCTGCTTTCGTCGGCTTCTGTTTGTGCACAGTAAACGCCAGACAGCGGCGTGGTGGTGACTTGAGTGGTGAGTGCCACCCAAGTCACCACCACTCCCACTCCCACTCCCACTCCCACTGACTCACAATGGTCAGCGGTCAGCTGGTCAGGTCAGCTGGTCATTGATATTTTGGATATCGTCGAGGGGTTGTACACTTTCGAAACTTGGAATTGATATAGACATCGTCGAGGGGGTGAATGTGTAGATCCATCACAGCATCACAGCGGCGGCCCGGCCCGACGTGTGCGGCGTGAGCGGTCAGCGGTCAGCCAGCCAACACAACAACACAACGACGACGGAACGACGACAAAACGATGACAGCAGCGACGAGCGAGAGCGATCGGCGGCTGCGAGTGCCCGTTCATCCTTTTCCGCCAATGCCCCTGTTGCGTCCTCCGCGCCAGCTCCGGCCCCTGCTCCAGCGCCGGTCCAGGGGTTTAATGCATTCCCGTCAGATGCCAATGCAGCTGCAGCGCCACCGCTGCCTTCGCGTAGGCGTGCTCGCGCCCCTGCTGCACCGGCTGGGGATGTGCAAATGTACGGACGACTACACGAGCACTGCGTGATGTTCGGCACCGGTGTCTGACCTGGCTCGTTTTCGTTGCTCTGCAGGTTCAAGCCAGGAGCTCCGAGCGATGATGAAGGTGACGGAGATGAATTCGACGCCTTTCCAAGCGACGAACCAACGCAGGCGAGCGGAGGCGATGGCTTTGACGCCTTCCCCAGCGACGATGGGGCGGCTGCAGGCGGTTTCGATGCGTTCCCGGAGTCGGTGTGTAGATGTTGCTTCGTCACATGCATGTTTTGGATTAGGGCTCATCGTGGGATTGGTCGACGTGTGTGTAGGCACCCGCTCCAGCAACAGGCGATTTCATGGCGTTCCCGTCCGATGACACCGGCGCCGATGCTGGCGGTTTCGATGCCTTCCCTTCTGATGAGCCTGTTCCTGCGCCGGCGGCCAGTGCCGGCGGCTTCGATGATTTCGACGCATTCCCTGAGGAACCCCAAGTGGCCGACTTTGACGCGTTCCCGGAGGAATCGCCGAGCATTGACCCTCGAGGAAAAGGCAGAGCTCCTGCTCCACCTGCTGGTACGTGTGCTGTGGTGGATTGTATTGTGTTCCGTGCCTGGCGGTTAAGTTCACATGTGGATGTTGACAGGGGGTGATAGTGGATTTGACGCATTTCCGGAAGACGACGCCGCAGGCGGATTTGACGCGTTCCCAGAGACGCCCAACAGTGCCGACGTGGTGGACGACACCGGATTCGATGCGTTCCCTGGCGACGACAGCAGTGGTGCTGGGGAGAGCGCATGGGCGGAGTTTTAACAAGTTGACGTTTGACATCGGGGCCGTGTTGTGTGGTGGCATTACGGTTTGTAAAACTTTAAAAAAGTTCACGCCGCACGCCCACTTCTCTCGCGTCTCCCGTCGCCACAGTGTTTTTGTTGTGATAAGCATGCAATTAAGGTTTGGGCGGAGATCCAGGGAATGGGACATTGGGATTGGCGATGTCACCTCCTGTGGCCTGTGCAGCCACAAGGAGCTGAGCGGCACCTACACCGGATACACGAACGAACCATTGGTTACTATTTGCGCGACGCTTTTTAGTTGCGGCAACGTTTGCGGAACAAAACGTACCAGTGAACCGACGCAGAACACGCGCGTAATTGAGTTTGATGGCGTCGTCCCAATATTTGGCATGATCCGCTGAATGACCGATGTACAACTCGGCCTGTGTCGTCACCACATCACCAATGTCACGCAACTCTTTTCGACACCGATGAAGGGAACGATAACAACGAACCGCTTGAACAAGTAGCCATCGATTCTCGTCCGTGCGCAACTCTGCTGGGTTGTCGTCCAACTGCTTCGCTAACGCCAGAAGCGACAACCGCAGTGCAATGGAATTTCTAGCCTGTTGGAGTAGGTAAGCGCAGAGAGGACGTGAGCAAGTGCCTTACTCGAAAAAGTGTGACGCCATACTGTCCGACCGTACCTCAACTAAACTCTCAAGTTCGCGTCTCCAGGCCGCCTACGTGATACACGAATGCAGTTGGCATGAGGACACCATGTTTGCTAGTGTCAAGCTGACAGTTGGCGACAGCAACGGACCCTGAGTCTCTCGCGGCGTTCTGCTAGCTCTGCTTCATCTACTGCTGCACTTTGTGCTGCATCATATCCGAATACTTGCAGCAACTTGCTCAACTTGCTGTCCTTACCGTGCAGGGCTTGCACATTTTCTGGAAGGACGGCAATGTATGCACCCTGACGGTCGGCATGCGTCCCTAATACGATTGAGTACCTCCCAGTTTCCTACGCATTCAGGCCGCAGGGTTTCATTCCTGCGACGCTAGCAATCCAACCGCATGGAACGGTTGCAAACCTTGTTGAAGTCATGGACGCGCCCCTCATTCTCGTTGTGCATCTGGCTACCGAGCAAAATGCCATTGCGCACCATGAATCTCGTGTCCGTGATGCCTGTGACCTTTATTCTAGTCCCCGGCTTCAATGTTTTTCTATGAAGAACACAAAAAAACGTTCAAGTCAAGTTAATCACCTCGGACCGCGACGTTCTCTATGCCGCAAGACTGTTGCGCAGCGTACCGCTTTTCGGATTTATCTGCCTGCGACGCGGCTGGGGTGTCAGTAGCAACTGCTTTCGGAGATGATTCACTGGTCTCCACCGCTGCCGATTCGGGGTCCTCTTCGTCGGCGGGCACCCAAGGCACGTTCGACACTTTGTCTTCCGCATTCTGTGCTGCCGCTTTTTCGGCTTCTGCGCTCTGCGCTGCCAATTTCGCAGCACGACGAGCGATTGCAGCCTGAGACAAGGGACCACGTCGAAATGAAAACACACACATGCGTCAGAACCAATGAGATGGAAACACAGTGCCCATGAAGCACGAATCAAACCTCTTGTGCCGGTGTTGACGTTCTCAGCGCAGCAGCCTTGGCTTCCAGCGTTCGTTGAATGGCGGACTTTCTGCACCTAAACAGAGCAGTGCATGCATGATCACCATTCAAAAAATGCGTTGAGTGATGTGCCGTGGCACACCCATGCTGCCACGTACGCTTCACACGAAAGCTTGCACCTCCACACGCCATCTCCAGCCTTGTCGGCCTGCCAGCAGAACACAGCTTCGTCAGCGTTGCATCAAGAGCAGCGGGGACTCGTGCAATCAAGATGATTGTTGCAAACAAAAACAACCACGGCGTGGAATACGTGATACTCACCAGCCAAACGAGGTACACGATGCACACGAACGCCATCAACGGTGCGCACACCGTGACCCACGTTCGGGGAAGATCCCCGGTGGCCAGCGCATTCTACGTCATTTGCGGGAACACTCCAGGGCATCAGCAAACATACAGTGTGTAAGGCAGCGGAAACAACGGGGTTGTGCGACATACCGGGTCCGCCATTTGCTCATTGAGGAAATGCAAGAAGGGCGTCGCGCAGATTAGCAAAGTGGCGGTGATTGCCGCTGCCGTGTAGTACCTGCCACAAGCATGCAAAAGTGTGCAAAAAAAACGACCGTTGTTGGTGTGAATGCGCACGATACAGTTTCTATGGCTGATGCTCAATATCATGTTGCTTCGTACGTTGCAATTATTGCCATGTTCTCGTTGTCCACAAGTGATCCATTCCGCAGCTCGTGACACATGAGAACGTACATCATGATCAATGCCACGATTGTCACGGAGAATCCGATCAAGGTCTACATAGATTGCAGCCGTGAAAATTAGTGACGAGGTGTGCGGGTGCTTAATGCGAGGACGGCGCACGTGGCTCCTCACCGGCGACAACATCGTCAATATATTTCTCGTGATGGTCATGTTGAGGTATTCTGCCAAAACAGGCACCTGGAGCAGCAGCGCACAATGCTGTTAACCGCCGAAGCCGGCGCCGAAGCCGTCGACGATGCTCGATGAACCGTGTCTCGCACCTGGATGAACAGGATTACACCAAGGACGAAAACTGCAATGTTTGCTGGAATGGCGTTCTCTTCGACGTTTCCACTGTTTAAGTAACTAATCCCGCGGTAAACGGGCCGAGCACCGATAAGAGCACTCGCGAGGTACAAAGGCACGCAAAGATAGTGTGCATCCACAGTGGTGGGATCGGCAACGGCCTACGGAAGCGAACGAGCGGTGGGACGTCAGATTCGCGCGAGTAGGCACGCAGGACGCAGCCACGAACCCCGGTTGGGAAGAGCACCAGCAGCGAAAGTCCAAGAAAGCAGAGACAATTGAGCACGATGTCGAAGCAGGAAGTCCACAGAAGAAGCAAGCAAAATTTGTTGAAGCACCTAAAAGAACCACAGCAGAGCAACTCAAGGTTTGCCAAGATGGACGCGCTCTCGAGTGGCATCTACGTACGCAAGATTGTCGTGCTGGCCGGCGCGTTGGAAGTTTCCTGGCAGTGCGTATGCCAGAGCGGACACCAAGAACAGCGCGCCGACTATGATGCAAGCAAGCACCGAGACGGCATTTGGGCCGAGGGTACCAATGGCAGCAGTTGCGTTGTAGATGTCACCGGCCGGCAATACTCGCTCCACGGAGCAGTTTGAGAGCAGCAGTTCCCGGGAATACTCTATGTACGCTGACGAGTTTCCCAAAAAGTCCGGTGTGTCGAACGGCCGCCGCACCATCATGTATGCCGGCGTGAACTTCGTGAAGTTTGTGCCGTTGATGTGACCGAAAACGTCAAACAATTCAGATCCTCTCGGATAAATGCCCATTACTTGCGCAACGAGGTCATTCACAATGGTGCAATTGAATACCTTTACGGGGACGGACCGGAACCGCCCGTCCGCCGACAGAGCGGCAAACACGATGAAAGCGAACGGCCACAAGCAGTAGAGGAGTGACCATGAGGTGACTCGGAAGGACAGCGTCCAGAAGGTTCTGTTAGCACCCGAAACATACCGCGTCATGGGCTCAACTCACTGCCACAAGTTGTAGCGAGCAGCAGTTGGAGCCCTGTTCGACTTGTTGCAGCTCCGGCGACTGATTCTCAAACAAAAATTACAGAATTGTCGAAGATATGTTTCTCTTGTCTTTACAAGTTCAGTAATTCCTCTTATTTGCGTCACAGTCTCTACTGCATCCCGCACGTGCACAACCGTTCGAAGGGCATCCTTCGTTGCGATGCACCATATTCAAACCTCGTTCGTACGCTTCATCTACTGCTGCTGCCTCTTCCTCGCCCGTCGTTGCATCCGACTCGCTGTTTCCGAGTTGCATTTCACTGTCACTACTTCACCATAGCGTCACCTCGTTCGCTGTCCTCTCCGCCTCCCAATGATGTTTTGTGGGTTGTTGATCAACGTAGCTCGTGCACTGCAAAGCCACCACCACCATTACGTAGCCACTGCCAACGGACGACGGACGACGGACGACGAACGACGAACGACGAACGACGAACGACGAACGACGAACGACGAACGACGAACG
>ENA-OWNT01004584-OWNT01004584.1-seawater-metagenome-genome-assembly--contig:-NODE-4584-length-11997-cov-4.541779_pt1 | contig 11997 bp, 11 predicted proteins | sample MGYA00238136_ERZ651165 | MGnify/ENA primary metagenome ERZ651165 (study PRJEB26861, sample SAMN08777766) | seawater metagenome | isolation source: coastal seawater | place: USA: Florida | collected... | reverse complement strand
TGTAAACACACTGGTAACCTGGTTGACCAGCGGCGATTTGGTGTAGACATCAAAAGATGGGAGACGGGAAAGTCGTCTGCGGCAGCTTAAATTGGGCTTGGACACGCCGTTGGATGAAGATTCACATGTTTGAAGACGCCGACAGCGGGGTTGATACGACTTCAATGTCGTGACAGCGTGACACGTGACTCAAGACCACCACCTTGTACTTTCGCGCTCTGTACCCGTAGGTGCACCGTCCACTCACTGGTCCTTCAGCAGGTAACTTGAAAGTCAACGATGCTGTCAAGGATGGGAGAACACGAGTGGGACACGTTGCTCGTGTGATTGGTGGGGCTGCCGTTAAAGCTTGGAGCACGGCAGTGACATCGCGGGGTGGCGGATGCGGCTGTGATGGTCTTGTGATCCACCTTAATAGCCCTGGACCACTGCTGGAAGTCTTTAGTCGTACAAATTGGATGCTGTGTCCACTTTTTCTTCGCAATCTTTCGTGACCCGAACAAACATGCTTCACTGTGCTTTGTCCAAGTAAACGGCGCACCACTAATTGTGCGCTTTGCGGGTGGTGTCACAATGCCTTCCGGCAGCGACCGCAATAAGCTGGGCACGTTTTTGGGAGTGTTCGTCCCGACATTGAGTACGATTCTTGGAGTTGTCATCTTTCTCCGACTGACAGATGTTCTTGGGAAACTTGGGTTTTACAGCACTCTCGGCGTATTTTCCGCTGGATTTCTTGTTGCATTGCTGACGACTTTGTCCATTTGTGCGTTGGTATCCATCGACGAGGACAAAGCAGAGGACGGCGGGGGACTGTATACCGCGGTGTTGACCGCGACTAATTCCTATTTCGCAACAATAGCGGGGTGCTTGATATATGCAGCGTACGTCTGTGGAATCGCTTTTTATTGTCTGGGATTTGGAGAGGCTACGAAGGCAGTGTTAGATGGAACTCAAGAAATCAATTACACCAGTGTGTTCTCGTGGAATTCACCTGGCTCCTGGGTGGTAGTTTCCATTGCGGCTGGCGCCGCAATTGTAATCGCACTCTTCGTCTATTTGGTGGGAGTGTTTCGTTCAGTGATGGTAACGGTGGGCACACTCCTCGTCATCGTTATATGCCTTGGAACAACGTGGGGATTTACACTTGCCGGAGTTGAAAGTGCAACGGCGGCAGCCCACACAGGCAATATTACAGGGTTCAGCTGGGATACATTTCAGGGCAACCTGTATCCCCCTAAGTATGGAAACGAAACATTTCAGCTCGCTTTTGCGTCTCTGTTTCCGGGCTTCACGGGAGTGATCTCTGGGGCCAACTTAAGTGGTGATTTGAAGAATCCTGTATTGTCAATCACGCGTGGGACTTTGTTTGCTGTTATTACCGCGTTCCTGTTGTACGTGGCGGAAAGCTTCGTGGCCGCCAGCTCCGTTCCAAACACAACGCTGAGCAGTGATGTTGACGGAATCCTTCAAAACATTGTGGACAAGACTATTCAATTCCCAATTGCCTACATCGGTATCCTGTGCACTACCTTGTCCTCCGCATTATCATACATGCTTGGCGCGCCGCGGCTTGTCGAAGCAATGGCCAATGACGGTTTAATTCCAAAGGTGCTGGGAGCCCAGCACGGTCGCGCTAACGAGCCAGCTCTGGCACTCCTTATCACAACCATTTTAGTGGTCTGTATCATCATGACAGGGGAGCTGAACCTGCTGACTCCAGTGGTCACCGCCATTTTTTTGTTGACTTTCTGCATGATCAACGTTGTCTGCGTAAGTATGACGTGCGCAACCGCGAACAAGACTCGAAAAGTGAAGTTTCGCTGTTATTCACCGTGGACAGCGCTATTCGGAGCACTGCTGTCATTCGTCGCAATGATATTTTGCGCGACATCTGAAGCGCTGGCAATTGTTGCTTTGATTGGCGTCGTGGTGTGCTTGCTAAATTTTCGCAGCTTGCGTCAATGGTGTCGCACCACCGCTGCTCGATCTCGCAATGCATCGCCAAGGCACAGCATCAGTCTTCCAGAGCACGACGAAGAGGATGAGGACAACAAACACGACGATGAGTCGGGAGATTCTGTACTTCCGTCAAAGCCTGAGGGTTTGCACAAAAAAGACGAGGCATTGATTCGATTGATGTCGATGGTACAGGTACAGCATGAGAGTGAGCAACCTCGGAACAATTGGATGCGTACTTGGTTTCCATGTATCAAAGAGCAGAGTAGGAAATCTTCACAATCACAACTACAGTCCCCTCTTCTGTCAATCGGGGAAATCGACAACGACGATGGAATTGAGCCACCCGACGACGAAACTTTCGCAAAACAACATGCCAAGTACGTGATTGTGTTGCTGCTTGAACCTTAATGCACCACTGAGGTCGCCCTGCACGTTTTCATTGAGTGCATTGCGCGGTGGTGTAGATACGTGTCGCTCGCAGCTTCCCGAGTTCGCGACGCAATTGCTTACAAGTTCGTATCACCGCAAAAGGAATTTGTACTGTGCACCGATAACTTACCAGATGATCTATTTGCCGTGTCCAGGTATCGCCCTTCTGCATGGGGTAGCGTTCGCAAGCTGAACGCAAAGAAATTTTTCCATCAAACCAAGTTCTTTCGAACTTTGGTCATGATTTTGTGGTTCCTCCTGGCGTTCGTCGAGGTACCGGCATGGTGTTTCGGCGATCCCAGCGTCCGTGACAACTTCGTGGCTTGCCTGGATGGTGTCCCTAATTTTGGTATTCCACTCTTGAAGCAAACTGCCTCGTTCGCTTTGGACTTCCTGTGCATTCTCGTCATTGGCGGCGAGCTGTTCCTGAAAATTCGATTTACTGGACGCCAGAGCTTTCCGGGCAAGCGATGGTACGTGCACAACTTCATAGACCCTGCTGGCAACCTTCGAGTAGTCGCTTATTTGCGTGTCATCTGTGTGCAAGGTACATTATTCAAATTTTTCTGATCGCGTGTTACATTACATCGTTTCTTGTCGTGCGGCTGGACGACGATTGTCCGATCAATTTGTGCCCAATAATTCGGTATTTTGTTGTGCGAGTCGTCGAGTGTTGTCACTTGGGTGCACATGAATCACACGAGTGTGTTGGGACCGTTTCACAGACCTCTTTATTTCATCGCCTGGAGCCGCCGAGTACGAGAAGGCTTCATGACGTTGGTGCGGACGTTGCCAAAGCTCGGAGGTACAACGGTTCAATCGCTGGGTGATCTTGTGTGCTGCCTATTGACAACGTACTCTGTTCAATGGTCTGTAGGCGTTTTGCTCCTGCTCGTTGTGCACATTATCCTCTTTGCGACTCTTGGGATGATTTGCTTTAAAGACACGCCGGAAGAGCCTGAGTTCGATCATATGCTTACGGCAATAATGAGCTTGATCGTATTGCTCACCACGGTGTGTTGCTGCTTGCCGTGGACTTTTTTCATATGGTCGTTGAAATGTTTTGCAAACGTGCTTCAGGCCAACTTTCCTGATGTCATGATGGGAGGCTACAACTCAAATCGCGCAACAGCAATTTTCTTTATCGCATTCTTGATCATTGGACATTTGTTCTTGATGAACCTTGTTCTTGCAACAGTCGTTGACAGTTATCAGCAGCAATTCGCTGCCAAAAATGCGAAAAAGAAGCGAAATTCCACAAAATCTCTCGACGTGGCGTTTGGAATCCTCGACTTTGAGAGGAAAGGAGTGGTTGAGGCGCGTGCTTTGGAATTGCTTTACCGTGAGCTTCAAAAGCACAGATTGTCACTGTTCAAGGTTTCTGATGAAGTAAGTGATTCAATGCAACTTTGTGAACGTGGTCGCAGTGCAGTTTTGAACGTGGCTTGTCGTGCGCTTGCAGGACCGAATTCATCGTGACTTTGCGCAAATGCAAGATGTCACCCGCGAGCGTTTTGGATTTCTCATCGAAGCAATGAGGGCGAAGAGAATTGGACTCGTCGACGAGAATGACGAGGATGCAGATCTGTACGGACCCGATGATGATGAAGATAATCCCACTCCACGTCGTACATGTTGTGAGTACTTGACGCACCGTTTCCCGGACATCAAACAGCGGCTTCGTCATGTGTTCAGAAGCAAAGTACGTGTGATTGGAGAAAAGTTCAGTCTGACAGACGTCTCTCTCAACGTTTCGGCCATTAATTGTAGATCTACAAGTATTCCCTGAATGCATTCCACGGGCTTACGGCGATATTTTCATTAGTGGAGGCCGAAATCATTGATTCAAGCGACAACTCAACATCGAGCTCCCCTGCGGCCGTCTATGGCATGGAGTACGCCCAACTCGTGGTCACCATTGTGCTGGTGAGCTCGTTGTCGCGGTGCACGTTGTTTGTCGGCGTGCATTATGACTCCGTTATCAATTGTTTTCCTCCCAAGGCCGTCGATACCGTACTGAAATCATTTGCCATGGGTTGCATTCCCTTTTGGAGCTCGAAGAGAATGGCCTTTGATGGAGTCATGATCAGCCTATGCCTCTTGCTGGATGTACGTGGTCTCGAACTTGAGTGTCGGCTTTGTCGGTTGACTGACTCATTTGCCCTGTGATCTGTTGAAGGTCGTGTTTTTGAGCGTTTTGCGAGACGAAAACCAAGACGTACGTTTCAAGCCGGCCTGTCACCTGTGCTGTGCGTACATGACGTTTCAATTACACGCTGCGTATGCAGGCTTTAATCGGCATCGTAACCATTGCGAGATTGTTGCGCTCGACCCGAATGCTGTACTCTTTCAAGGTTTGTACTTGGTGTGCCAAAGTGTGCAAATTCGTTTGTCACTCATATTTTCTTGCACCGCTTGTAGACCACACGCGCCGTCTTACGAACCGCACTGCGCCTTGTACCGGACTTTGTCCAATTGTTCGGCATGCTATGGGTTCGTTCGTCGTAATGTGGTGGAGTAAGGGTCAAGCAAATACGTTGTCAACGCTGCTGTATTCCACTAGGCTGCGGTATCATTCTACGCTTTTGTGGGGATTTCGGTTTATGGCGGAAAAATCTATCCCGGTAATCCTGCTCTTGGAAACGCCACATGGAACAGCACGTAAGTGAACCGCATGTGACTGCAGCCCCATATAGCGTTTACGCGAGTGCCGACTCCATATGTAGGTTTGCCGAAAGTGAATACTGGGCAAACAATTTCAATGATCTGGGCTCAGCGTTGGTGACTCTGTTTGAGCTACTGATGGTGAACAACTGGTTCGTGCAACACCGTGTTTGTGTTTCTCTGTGGTCTGGACAGCTAAATGTCTGTGTCGCGCAGGCAAATAACTATGGATGGCTGCACACTTGCGTTGGGAACGCAGTGGAGTATTCTCTTCTTCGTAACGTGAGTGTCCTGCGTGCAATGTCTAGTTTGCAGTCCTGCCCAGCTGCTTTTAAAATTCCTGTTCGTTCTTGCTGGTGACATCACAGATTCTGGTTCATCACGGTTGTCATCATGACAAATATTGTTGTTGCATCAATCATCGATGGGTTCTTCAATAGCGAAAGCTTGAAGGACTTTAAGGTCCGTCAGCACAGACGTCGAGTTGTCTTTGATGATCATAGTGACATTTCTTTTGTGTTGCAGCGTCTGGAGAGTACAGCACGGCAAGAATACTACGAAAAGCAGAGAGAGCTGCGACTCTCTCGAGCGCTTGAAGAAACTGCAGACAAGAATGCAGCTGCAGGAAGTACGGAAAGCAAAACCTCGAGGCCGCCAGAATCAATGCCGGACTCAGGTTTCGAGAATGGTGCCAGTATCATACCTCCACATTTCTCAGAGCCACGGCGAAGGGCTGTAACGACAGCAGCTTTCGAACTGTCCACCAACAATCGAAGCGGGTTCGGGCGTGAGCGGTCAGCGTCAATTCCAAGCTTTTGGCCAGAAAGGCCAAGTGCTGCTGTGACCTTTGCCAACGACGACACGGACGAAGAAAGCTTGTGAACACACCTCGAGTGTTGTGTTTCATGGTTTACGCGTGAACTTTTAGTTAGTAACACTGGAAAAGTCCAGCCTGAATTTAAAATATCCAGCTTGATGATCGCGACAAACTGCTTTACGTCCAATTATTCCATGGCACGGAGAGCTTCCTTCTGGTCCAATTCTCTTTGCAGTTCCGTTCGGTAAGCATCCAACTGTGCTTGCTTCTTGGCCAAGATTTCCTACAGGTGGCGAGGTGCGGTAAACAACGGGTACAGCGTGCACATGCACCAAGCAAGAAAAGGAGATGCGTACCTCTGACATCTTGCCTGCTCCCCTGGCGATAACGTTCTCGTATTTCTTGACGGCGCCCTCAAGTTGCTTGATTTTCTTGTCCTTTTTCTTAAGTTCGGAGGCAACATCGATCAAGCCCTTCAACTCCACGTAGCAAGAAATTTCTCCGTTGACCTACGTACGCCATTTAATCAACACGTTGGACATTGGGGGGTGAACAGGGAAGACAAAACAACGCTCACCTGGCAGATGCCACAGCCCTCCGGCTTCGTTTCCGGGTTCTGCAAAACATTGATAGTGCCGACACCCAGAACCAGAGCGACCATGTCGTTGGTTTGCGCCTGCAAGATAGCCGTGGTTTCCGGCTCTTTGGTGAGCATATGGACCTTGGCATTGTGGGTGTACTTGAGGTTGTACGGTTGAACCAACGATCTCAACGAAGAAACCTGCGGTCAAGGGGAGCGGGCGTTAAATGTTGCACATGTGCATTGAATCACACACCAGCAGAGACGTACGCAGGCGAGAACGAGCTGCATTGAATCCGTCGTCTCCTCAAACGCCCAGAGCTCGCTGGCCTTCGGGTACGGGGCCAACATGATCGTGGGCGGTTCGTTCGCGATTTTACCACGGCCAGGAAGGCGCTGCCACAATTCTTCCGTGACATACGGCATGAATGGATGGAACAAACGCATCGCATTGTCCAGACATGTCCACAGCACGCGCATCGTGACGTTGCGTTCGGCGGCGTTGTCCGACGCGGAAAACACCGGTTTGGAGAGTTCAATGTACACGTCGCAGAGCTCCTTGAGGAAGAAGTCGTGTGCAGCTTGAGTGGCTGCAGCGTAGTGGTACTTGGAAAAGCCTTCCTCGCAGGTCTTGCAGGCCTCATTGAGGCAGTTAAGGATCCACTTGTCGCGAGGCTGGAGTTGATCCACGATATCCGAGATGAGTTCGGAGCTCGTGACTTCGAAACCTTCAAGTTTGCCCATCATGAATCGGGTCGCTTGCCACATCTTGTTGCAAAACTGGCGCTTGACTTCAACAATGCGGATGTTCAAGTTCACGTTCTTGCCGACACCATTGGCTTCCAGGAGACCGAAACGGAGCGCGTCAGTTCCGCATTCCGGAATACCGTTGGGGAAATCTTCTGCCTACACGTCCATATGCAAAACGCGTATTCAAAACAGAGACTTTTGCGCATACAGACAGGCATGCACCACAAACACCAACCTGGCCGGCTTGGGCAATGGCGACTTCAGTCGGTGCGAGATTTCCTTTGAAGAGTTTGTCATTCAACTGCTTCAGTGACGCACCGTAAATGACCTCCAGGGGGTCAATGACATTGCCCTTTGATTTGGACATCTTTCGGCCGTGGGCGTCGCGCACCATGGCATGCAAGTAGACGTCAGTGAAAGGGAGCTGATCCGTCAGCTCCAAGCCCATCATGACCATGCGGGCGACCCAGAAGAACAAAATGTCATGTCCAGTTTCCAGCAGCGAAGTTGGGTAGAACGCCTCCAGATCAGGCGTCTTTTCTGGCCAACCGAACACCGAGAAAGGCCACAGTCCTGACGAGAACCACGTGTCGAGAACATCTTCGTCCTGACGGAGCGTGATCCGGTCTTCTGAAGCGCCAGTGAGCTTAATGGCATTAGCCATCGCCTCATTTTCATTTCGCCCGACGACCCAAGCAAACTGTGCCTCACCATGGGCTCCTAGTTCAGCGTCAGCCGGAGGTTCAAAGATTTTGCCGTCAACCGAAACCTCGTAAGCGGGAATTCGGTGACCCCACCACAGCTGGCGTGAGATGCACCACGGCCGAATGTCCTCCAGCCAGTGGTACCATGTCTGCTCGTGGACGGCGGGGATGAGTTTCAAGCTACCTTCGCGGACGGCTTTAACGGCTCGAGCCGCCATGTCGCTGCAGTCGACGTACCACTGCGGTTTCAGGCGGGGTTCGATGATATCTTGACTGCGCGAGCACCGAGGCAAGACCATGCAACCGCCGTCTTTACCAACGTTGGCTTTTTTACCGCGGAACAAGCCCTTTTCAGTCAGCGCCTTCTCGATAAGGACGCGAGCATCAAAGCGCATGACGCCCTCGTAGGGGGCGGCATTTTCATTGAGAGTACCGTTGTCGTTCAAAATGTTGATGAATTCCAGGTTGTGGCGCTTGCCGGCGGCATAATCATTTTCATCATGCGCCGGCGTGATTTTGACTGCACCCGTTCCAAATCCGATCTTGACAAGCTCGGAATCAGTGATAATAGGAATTCGGCGTTGGTTGAAAGGGTGGACGACGAACTTGCCGTGCAAATGTTTGAAGCGCTCGTCATCTGGGTGCACTGCAACGGCGGTGTCACCCATCATTGTTTCAAGACGGGTCGTTGCAACGATAATGACGTCGTCCGAATTTTCGACGGGGTAAGCGAATTCTGTGATGGTGCCGAACTCGTACTTTTCTTGCTTGTCGTGGCCTGGAACTTTCAGCTGCTTTGGTTCTGCGAGCTCGAGCTTGTCGACCTCGATGTTTGAAATCGCGGTGTTCAAAGCGCAGCACCAGTTCACGAGGCGCTCCTCCCGATAAATGATGCCCTTTTCAAACATACGCACGAACGCTTCTTTGACAGCGACGTTCAAGTTGGGATTCATGGTGAAGCATTCGCGGCTCCAAGCGCAAGAGGCACCCAAACTGCGCAGTTGCTGCGTGATGCGGCCTGCATTGTTGTGCTTCCACTCCCAAACCTTGTCCAGGAATGGTCCGCGACCTAGATCGTGACGGGTTTGACCATTTTCTTTGTATAGCTTCTTTTCGACAACAGTTTGGGTTGCGATGCCAGCATGATCCGTTCCAGGCACCCACAGAGCCTTGCGTCCATTCATTCGATGCCATCTTGTGATGCAATCCTCAATGGCTCCCATCAGTGCATGACCGAGATGCAATGTGCCGGTGACGTTGGGAGGTGGGATAACCATGACGAATTTTTCTGAGTCGGGCACACCGAGGGCCTCGCTGGTGTCGCATTCGTAGAAACCAGACTTTTCCCACCAGTCCTGCCACGCAGCTTCCACAACTTGGGGTTCGTACTCTGCCGGAAAATCGGCCAAAGACTTTTTCTCGCCCTTCGGCGTCTTGTTGACGAAAGGTTCTTTCTTCTTTGCACGGGCGGCGGCGGCAGCAGCTTTCTTTTTGGCCTTCGCGCCAGGTTGCCCCCAAACGGGCTTGTTTTTCTTCACTTTCTTGCCTTTCTTACCACCCCCTTTGTTCTTTTTCTTTTTTCCTTTCAGCTCGAAATCCTTTCCAGCAGCCGCTTTGTATTTAGCCTTCAAATCAGCTAACTTTTCCTCAGCGGCAGCCTTTTCGGCGACCTTCGCATCTGCGGCGTCACCTTCGGCATCGTTCTTCTCAATTTCCAGCTTGTTGACCATGTTGATGGCAGAAACAATTTGCTGGTACAACTCGAACTCATCAGCTCCGCCTTTGGCTTTCTTCGGCTTTGCTCCATACTCTTTTCCAGTTTCCGCTTTGAAGGCAGCTTTTGCTGCTTTGAGCGCGTTCAGAGCTTCGGAGAAGTCGGCTTTGGCAGCCTTCAGTTCTCGGACTTGGTTGCCAGCAGCTTTGATTTGAGCTTCAATTTCTTGTGCTTTTGCACTCAGTTCTTGATTATCAGCCATGGTTATCAACGCCCACACTCAGGCGATGTACAATTCACAACGATTCGCAGGATCCCGACCAACACCAAATTTCAGGTCAATTTTGTTTCGTATTGTCGAGTATCGTCGTTGTTGGTTGACCAAGTTGGTTACACGTTTGCAAAGTGCTCCACTTCGCGCTCTCGCACGCGCAATGTTGCTTTCTGCGTCCACCGTCAGTTTGCTTTCCCAGGGACGGACAGTAGCAGAGGAAGTGCGCGCTACGTCGTATTGTATTTGACACATTTCCGTGACGCTGCAAGATACATGTGTCAACAACGATGAGTGAGCGAAGAGTCCGTCTAACGCGTGGCCGACAAGTCGCAGTAGCTCGATAGACAGTGCACCACGACGAACAGGAGTGTCGGCGGCAGCGAGCGTGAAAGTGGACTTGAAAGTGAGAGTGGAAGTGATAATGACATTGTTCACAACCACAACTGTAGTAGCAGCAGCAGCAGCAGCAACAACAGCAGCAGCAACAACAACAACGGCAACGAAAGCAGCAGCAGCGACATTGACGACAACAGCAACAGCAACAGCAACAGCAACAGCAACAGCAACAACAACAGCAGCACAGCAGCAACAACAGCAGCACAGCAACAGCGACACAGCGACAGCAATCAATCGTCGTCGTCGTCGTCGTCGTCGTCGTTGTCTTGGGTGTGTGTGTGCGCTGAGGACCTCTGTCAGTAACATTGAAGCGCACTGACCGCGTCGTGCGACTCGGAGGGAAGGGAAGGGAAGGGAAGGGAAGGGAAGGGAAGAAGGTGGGGTGAGTGAGTTGACAGTGAGTGAGTGAGTGAGTGACTTGTTTCTTTCTTGGCCGCAAGCTGCATTCTGACACTCTTCACTCAATCATTCTAGCTTGTTCACTTCCACGCACTGGCTTTAACGTTCACATGACGGCTATTTGTCGATTTGACCACTGCTGCTGCGCACATATTCACTCATTCAACACACGTACTCAATCAGTCAGTGACTGCAGCGTTCACGAACTGACTTTGACGCTCATTCAACGCAACAACTGACGAATCTGGGCAAGCTGAAGCAGTGTGGTGGTGGGTAGTGTTCACTCGTTCACTGCCACGCCGCATGAATCAATCAATCAAGTTGAGTGAGTGAGTGAGTGAGTGAGATAGTCTGTGAGTGAGTGAGTGAGTGAGGGTGTGCGACTGCCAACCAACCAAAACCAAGCGAGCAGCGCCAGCACTCACTCGATGGACAACAGTAATGCTGTCAAACATAGTTATGGGAAACTTCTTCAGAGGAACGCACTATATACATATGTACTTGGTCGTCCTCTTGGTCAGAAGCTTCGCTCACTCACTCACTCACTCACTCTTGGTGCTGTTGGCGGTTGGCTGTTGGGTTGTTGGCTGTTGGGAGTGGGCGCGTAAACGCACAAACAAACGGCGAACGGCGAACGGCGAACGGCGAACGTCGAACGGTGAACGGCGAACGAACGAACGAACGAACAAACGACGAACGACGAACGACGAACGGCGAACTGCGAACCTCACACAAACGGCGACTCGCCGAACGACGGCACGGCGGCCATTGACTTTTGTTTCCTTGATTGTTTACTTGATTATGTTGTGTTGTTGTGTTGTTGTTGTTGTTGTTGTGTAGTGTTCCATGGCTGTGTGTTCTTGTGGGACGTTCGGTCATCTTGTGGTTGTCCGTTCCTTCGTTTCCTACCATATCCCCAAGTGGGTTCTCTGCAGAAAGCACAAATCCAATCTGCCGTTAGCAGAGTGAGAAACGACGGCGCCGTGTCTTCGTTGGTGTCGTGGTCGCAGTCACTGTCTGGAATTGTCGTTCGACAACATCATAACACTGAGAGTCGTCCCGCTTTCGCTAACATAACTGTTTTTCCGGACAAAACTAGGTAGGTTTCGACTTGCTGTCATGACATAACCTGCCGCAAACAGCCACCCTATACATTTGTTGCGATTTAATTGAACAAAATCGTCCGCTGCAATATGGTCTTCCCCGCTGTAACGACATGTGTAGCCTGACTTGAATCGGACGTGACAAGTATGATAAATTTCACTGATATTTTGGACGAAGACTCGAGCTTCGCGCATGCTTCGCAGTCGC
>ENA-OWNT01004583-OWNT01004583.1-seawater-metagenome-genome-assembly--contig:-NODE-4583-length-11998-cov-3.198809_pt1 | contig 11998 bp, 10 predicted proteins | sample MGYA00238136_ERZ651165 | MGnify/ENA primary metagenome ERZ651165 (study PRJEB26861, sample SAMN08777766) | seawater metagenome | isolation source: coastal seawater | place: USA: Florida | collected... | reverse complement strand
TCGGGTCCGGCCCCAGCGTGGCAAAGGCGACATCGGGCAGGTCCCTTGAACTGACCGGCGCCGAGAGCGAACTGCGGATGCTGGTCTGGCCGACCACCACGCGCGACCCGGCAAAGGCGCGGGCCAGCACTGCGTCATTGTCGGGCAGTTCGGCCAGCGCCTCGGCAAGGGGCGCGGGCAGGGCGGGGTTGTCGGCAGCGACCCGGGCGGGCGTCAGCCGGTCAGGCTCGGCAAAGACGATGTCGAAACCGATCGCCACTGCGCCATCCGCCGTCGCCTTGTCCACCAGTTCGGCAAAGCGGGTCCGGGGCCACGGCCACTGCCCGATCTCCGCGATGCTGCGGTCGTCCACGTCGAGGATCGCCACGGGAAAGGGCTGCAACGGCCGGGGCGAGATACGCTGGTAGAGGTCGAAGGCGCCGTTGCGCACCATCTGCACCGGGATCGAATCCTGTATCCTGACCCCGACCGCGAAGGCGACGAGGAGGACGGCCACCAGCCGGGCCCAGCCGATCCAGCGCAGAAACCACCGATACATGCCGAAAACTAGAATGCGCCGATTCGATTTGCGCAACATTTCTCTCGCCAGATGCGGGATTCCTGCGCCGATCCCGGGGTTTTCGGGTCTCCGGGGCCGCGATCCTGGGGCGAGGGGACGGGAAATTGCATGAATCCATGCCGGGATCTGAATGTTTCCCGGACTCCGCGTGCGTTTATTTCCGCAGGGTCACTTCGGCACTGTATGCTCTGCTCCATTCTGAACAAGTCATTCATCACCCGGGGGGCAAGGGCGATGTCCATTGAAATGCGCGGCGCGGAGCTGTCTCCGGGCACCCAGACCATTCTCAATCTGCCGGACGCCGGGCCACTGGTCGTCCCCGACGGGTTCCCGCTGCTGGGGGCGGACTTCACGCGCGATGGCCGCGACCTCGTGCTGCATGACCCGGCCCATCAGGGCGCGGCGGACCTGCGCATCCCCGACTACTTCCGCGCCGGAGCGCCGGTCGATCTCCAGACCGGCGAAGGCTCTATCCTTCGTGCCCCGCTGGTCGAGCGGCTCGCCGGTCCCGAGGCGCCGGGTCAGTACGCCCAGACCGGGGCGCCGCAGGGCGCGGACCCGATCGGGCAGGTCGAGACGCTGGGCGGGGCCGCCAGCGTGCAGCGCAGCGACGGGGTCACCGAACCGCTCGGCGTCGGCTCGAAGATCTTCCTCAACGACGTCCTCCAGACCGGCGATGGCGGCAAGCTGTCGGTCACCTTCGTCGACGGCACCATCTTCACCCTCGCGCCCGGCAGCCGGATGGTCATCGACAGCCTGATCTACAACCCGGCGGGGCAGGGCAATTCCGCGACCTTCAACCTCGTGCAGGGCGGTTTCGTCTTCATCGCGGGCAAGGTGGCCGAGACCGGCGGCATGGACGTCACCACGCCCTCGGCCACGATGGGCATCCGGGGCACCACTGTTCTTGTCGATGTGCAGACCGCCGACGGCATCTCGACCGCCGAGGTCACGCTGACGGTCGACCCCGATGGCCACACCGGCCGCGTCGCGCTGTTCGATCTTTCGGGGTCGCTGATCACCACCATCACCCAGACCGACGTCAAGTGGATCGTCTCGACGGCGGAGGGCGAGACGCGCGAAGTGCCCCTCAGCGCGGATGACATCACCTCGGACACCGCGCTGATGCTCGACGCCGTCGCGGCCTACCAGTCCGCCGTCTCGCGTTTCCAGAGCGGCGGCAACTTCGTCGAACTCGGCAACGGCAACAACGGCGGAACGCCCGATGCGCCGGGCCTCGGGGACTCCGGCGGCGAGGACAACATCGACCTCGACAACCAGGATCAGGAGACCGCGCCGGAACCGGCCCAGCCTCCCGCGCCAGCGCCGACGCAGGACAAGACCGACCAGAACCTCGACGAGGGCCGCAACACCCTGCCGGACGCGCCGGGACAGAAGAGCATCCGCCTGACCGGCCTCGAGGACCTTGACGAGGGCAGCCAGATCGGCGGCAAGCTCGACGTTCAGGAGGGCACCGAGACCATCACCATCTCGACCCAGCCGAAGAACGGGAGCCTCGAAGTCGATCCGGACGGCAGCTTCTCCTACGTGCCCGATCAGGATTTCAACGGCATCGACGCCTTCACCTATTTCGTGACCGGACCCGGCGGCACGGTCGAGACCGGGACCGTGACCATCAATGTCCTGCCGGTGAACGACGCGCCGACGATCCCCGACGAGACCGTTACCGTGACCGAGGACAACGTCTATCGCGGGCAGGCGGTGGCAAGCGACGTCGACAGCGACGTGCTGGAGTACGCGCTGGTCAGCGGTGCCGCGCATGGCAGCGTTCTGGTCGCCCACGACGGGGTCTGGCTCTACACCCCCGATCCCGATTTCAGCGGCACCGACAGCTTCCTGATCGCCGTCACCGACAACGATGGCGCGACGGCGCAGCAGGTGGTGACCGTCACCGTGACCGGCACCCCCGACGCGCCGCTGGTCACCAGCACCGAGGCCGATGCCTCCGGCTCCGTGGTCGAGAACAGCGCGCCGACGGCCACCGGGCGGCTGACGGCCAGCGATCCCGACGGCGACGCGCTGAGCTGGAGCGGGTCGGCCACCGGCACCTACGGCAGTTTCGTCATCGCCACGAACGGCACCTGGACCTACACCGCCGGCACCGGCGCCGAGGCTCTGGCCGAGGGTGAAACCGTCACCGAGAGCTTTACCGCCACCGTCACCGACGCCACCGGCGAAACCGCGACGCAGTCGGTGACGATCACCCTGACCGGCACCGGCGATGGCCCGGTGATCACCAGCAGCGCGGCCGATGCGCAGGGCGCGGTGGTCGAGGACCTCTCGCCCACTGCCACCGGAACCCTCACCGCGACCGACCCTGATGGCGGCGCGGTCACCTGGAGCGGGTCGGCCAGCGGCACCTATGGCTCCTTCGTGATCACCTCGGGCGGCACATGGACCTATACCGCCGGTCCGGCTGCCGATGTCCTGTCGCCCGGCGCGACCGCGACCGAGAGTTTCACCGCCACCGTGACCGACGGTGAGGGCGAGACGGCGACCCAGATCGTCACCATCACCCTGACCGGCACCGGCGACGGCCCCATCATCACCAGCAGCGCCGCCGACGCGCGGGGGGCGGTGACCGAGAACACCTCGCCCTCCGCCACCGGCACCCTGACCGCCAGCGATCCGGAAGGCGGCGCGCTGACGTGGAGCGGGACGGCGACCGGCACCTACGGGTCCTTCGTCATCGCCGCCTCGGGCACCTGGACCTATACGGCGGGCACCGGGGCCGAGGCGCTGGCCGCCGGAGAAACCGCGACCGAGACCTTCACGGCGACCGTGACGGATGAAGACGGCGAGACCTCGTTCCAGATCGTGACGATCACGCTGACCGGCACCAACGACGCGCCGGTGATCACCAGCTCCAACGCGGCGGCGCGCGGATCGGTGACCGAGAACACCGCGCCCACCGCAACCGGCACCCTGACCGCCTCGGACGCGGATGGCGACACGCTGACGTGGAGCGGGTCGGCCACCGGAACCTACGGTGCCTTCGTCATGTCGAGCTCCGGCACCTGGACCTACACGGCAGGCACCGGGGCCGAAGCACTTGCCGCAGGCGAGACCGCGACCGAAACCTTCACGGCGACAGTCACCGACGAGAGCGGCGCAACGGCGACGCAGGTGGTCACGATCACCCTGACGGGGGCCAATGACGCGCCGGTCATCACCAGTTCCAACGCGGCGGCGAAGGGGGCGGTGACCGAGAACACCGCGCCCACGGCCACCGGCACCCTGACGGCGACCGACGCGGATGGCGACGCGCTCACCTGGAGCGGTTCGGCCACCGGGACCTATGGCGCCTTCGCCATCACCTCGGGCGGAAGCTGGAGCTACACCGCAGGAACCGCCGCCGAGGGCCTTGCCGCAGGGGAAACCAAAACGGACTCCTTCGTCGCCACCGTCACCGACGAGGCCGGGGCCACGGCGACGAAAACCGTGACCATCACCCTGACAGGCACCAACGACCAGCCGGTGGTCACCAGTTCCACCGCCGCCGCGAAGGGCTCGGTCACCGAGGATACCGCGCCCGGTACCGGCGGAACGCTCACCGCCAGCGACGTGGACGGCGATACCCTCACCTGGTCCGGATCGGCCTCGGGGACCTACGGCACCTTCGCCATCGCGGCCAGCGGCGTCTGGACCTACACCGCCGGCGCCGGGGCGGACGCCCTTGTCGACGGGCAGGTGGTGTCGGAGAGCTTCACGGCCACGGTGAGCGATGGGGCGGGCGGCTCGGCCACGCAGGTCGTGACCGTCACCATCACCGGAACCAACGATGCGCCGACGGTCGAAAACCTCGTCCTCTCGGTCAGCAAGAACTCCGTGATCAGCGGGCAACTGCCTGCGACCGACAACGAGGGCGACGCGCTGACCTTCGCCATCGGGGGCGACACGCCACAGCACGGGTCACTCTCGCTGACCGGCGAGGGCACCTACAGCTACCAGCCGGACATCGGCTACACCGGCACCGACAGCTTCAGTTACCTTGTGACGGACAGCAACGGCGACAGCGCCGAAGGAACGGTGACGATCAACGTCGGTGCCAGCGCGGCAGCGGCTTCCCCGCGCAGCACCGTCACCGGGCTGACGCTGGAGGGCACCGAGGGCAACGACCGGCTAATCGGGGCCGATCTCGACGACAGCCTGTCAGGCGGGGCGGGGGACGATGTGTTGCGCGGCCATGCGGGCGACGACCTGCTGGCGCCGGGAACCGGCACCGACCGCGTCTATGGCGGGCGGGGCGACGACCGCATCCTGCTCGACAGTGCCGATCTTTCGGCCTCCGGAGCACCGGAGAGGCTCGACGGAGGGCCGGGCCGCGACACGCTGGTCGTTGATTTCGGCGGCAATCTGGACCGTGGGATGATGGATCTCGTCGACCTCTCGGGGATCGAGGAAATCGACATGGAGAACGGAGAGGCCAACAGGCTGACCCTCTCTCTCGGCGATGTGCTCACCCTCTCGGACGGCGGCGACCGGCTGCTCGAAGGGCTGCTCGGGGCAGATCTGCCCGAGAGCGTCACCGTCCTCGGCGACAGTACCGACCGGCTGACGCTGGTCGCGGGCGAGGGCGCGACGGTGGTGGACACCGGCACCACGGTCGACATGGCCGGGACCGAGCTGCACGTCTACCAGTTCAGCTCGGGCTCGGAAGTGCTCGCCACGCTGGCGGCTGACAACGATATCGCCGTCACCGTGGCCAACGGCTGAACCGGAACCCGGAACGCGACAGGGCCGCGCTGGTGAGAGCGCGGCCCTGCGTTTGTCCGGTGCGGCGTGGCTCAGGCAGCCAGCGCCTCGATGTCGGCCTTAACGGCGACCAGCTTCTCGTCGAGGCTGGCGTCGACCTGGTCGGCCTTGATCACGGTCACGTCCGAGATGCCGACGAAGTTCAGGATGAACTTCAGGTAACCCGACACGAAGTCGAAGTCCGACCCGACCGGCGTGCCGCCGGTGGCAACGGCGATGATCGCCTTCTTGCCGGTCAGCAGGCCCTGCGGGCCGGCTTCGGTGTACTTGAACGAACGACCGGCGCGGGCGATCAGGTCGATCCAGGTTTTCAGCGGTGCCGAGACGCCGAAGTTGTACATGGCTGCGCCGATCACGATGGTGTCCGCGGCTTCCAGTTCGCCCAGCAGCTCCTCGGAGAGCGAGAGCAGTTCGGTCTGCTCGGCGCTGCGGCTCTCGGCCGGGGTGAAGTTCGCGCCGATCCAGGCTTCGTCGATGGCGGGCAGCGGCTTGCTCAGGTCACGGTAGATCACCTTGTCGGCGCCGACCTGCTTGACGATGGCAGAAGTGAGGGCCCGGCTGACGGATGCGCTCGGGCGGACGGAAGAGTCGATATGCAAAAGAGTGGTCATTGGTCTGTCCTTCGGATTACGGGGGAACGGAGGGGTTCCGGATTATGTCGATGACAGAGATTTGTGCGTTGCATGTCCGAACTCAACAGGCCAGAATTTAGATCGGTTGTGAGCTGGTGCACAGAAAAGGATTTGACAGCGTGGACAATTGGGACGAGGTGCGCACCGCTTTCCAGGTCGCGCGCATGGGCACGGTCAGCGGCGCCGCCGAGGTGCTTGGCGTACACCATGCCACGGTGATCCGGCACATCGACGCCATCGAGGCGCGCATCGGGGTCAAGCTGTTCCAGCGCCATGCCCGGGGCTATACGCCGACCGAGGCGGGCGCCGACCTGCTGCGGGTAGCTCAGGCGACGGACGACCAGTTCAACCAGCTCGTCGCGCGTCTGCGCGGGCAGGGCAGCGACGTCGCGGGCGACCTCGTGGTCACCTCGCTCGACTCAATGGCACCGATCCTCGTTCCGGTGCTGACCGACTTCCAGAAGATGCACCCGGGCCTGCGCGTGCGCTACCTGACCAGCGGCCGCCTGTTCCGGCTGGAATACGGCGAGGCGCATGTGGCGATCCGCGCCGGCTCGCCGCCGGACCAGCCCGACAACGTGGTGCAGCCCTTCGTGCGGCAGGCCATCAGCCTCTACGCCAGCAGCAGTTACATCAAGGAACACGGCCAGCCCTCCACGGTGCCCGATTTCGCCGCGCACTGGTTCATCGGACCCGAGGACCCGGACAGCCGCGCGCCCTTCTACCGCTGGCTGCGCGACAACGTCACCGCCGACCGCATCGCCTTCCGAGTGACCAGCGAGCACACGGTAAAGGAGGCGGTGCTCTCCGGCGCCGGTATCGGGTTCATGACCGACTGCGAGGCCAGCCGCCTGCCGGACCTCGTCCGGATCATGGGGCCGCGCGACGACTGGACCGCGCCGCTCTGGCTGGTGACCCATGTGGATCTCCACCGCACCAACAAGGTGCAGAGCTTCCTCAAGTTCCTCAAGGAACGCTCGCAGGACTGGACCTGAATGTCGCCCAATACCGCCGGCCACCTGGCCATGCTGCTGTTTTCGGCGCTGGTCGCCGGGTCTTTCTCGCTTGGTGCCATCGTCGCCAATGACATCGCGCCCGCCGCGCTGAACGCCGCGCGCTTTGCCATCGCCGCCGTAGTCATCGGCATCTCGGCCTCGCTCACCACCGGCATTCCGCGCAAGGCCGCCGCCGCGCCGTGGCGCTATCTTCTGCTGGGCGGCATGTTCGCCACCTACTTCGTTCTGATGTTCGAGGGGCTGAAGACGGCAGAGCCGGTCAGCGCCTCGGCCGTCTTTACCCTGACCCCGATCCTCTCGGCTCTCTTCGGCTACCTACTGCTGCGCCAGATCACCACGCCGCGCATGGCGCTGGCGCTGGCCATCGGCGGGGCGGGGGCGCTCTGGGTGATCTTCCGGGCCGACCTTGCCGCGCTGCTGGCCTTCCACCCCGGCAAGGGCGAGATCATCTACTTCTGGGGCTGCGTGGCCCATGCCGCCTATACGCCCATGGTGCGCAAGCTGAACCGGGGAGAGCCCGCGGTGGTCTTTACCTTCGGTATGCTGCTGGCGGGCTGCCTCCTTCTTACCCTCTACGGCTGGAACGACATCCTCGCGACCGACTGGCTGCACCTGCGCCCCATCGTCTGGATCGCGCTCGGCTATGTCGCCATCTTTGCCAGCGCCGCCACCTTCGTCCTGTTGCAGTTCGCCACCCTGCGCCTGCCTTCGGCCAAGGTCATGGCCTATACCTATCTCACCCCCAGCTGGGTGATCCTGTGGGAGGTCGCGCTCGGCAACGGGGCGCCTTCGGGGCTGGTCTGGTTCGGGATCGCGCTCAGCGCGCTGGCGGTTCTCATGCTGCTCAGAGATGAATCCGCACCGGTCGGCGGAACTCTGCGCAGTCAGCGGCGTTGAGCCTGACCGCAACAGAACAGGAACCATCCGCCATGCGCAGCATCATCTATCTTGTCGGACTTGTCGTCATCGTCCTGGCCATTCTCCGCTTTGCGTTCGGCGTGATCTAGGCCGCGTCCCCGTCGGGATCGGCCAGCTCGCGCGCGAGGAACCGTTCAAACGCCTCGAGGTTCACGGGCTCGAACTGGCCGAAGCCCTGCATCCAGACCGATGCCGCCCGCATGGCATCGGGTTCAAGCTTGCACCATTTCACCCGGCCCCTTTTGTCCTGGCTGATCAGCCCGGCGCGGGTCAGGATCACCAGGTGCTTCGAGATCGCGGCCAGCGACATCTCGAACGGCTCCGCCACATCGGTCACTGCCATGTCATCCTCCAGCAACATGCGGAGGATCTCGCGCCGCGTCGGGTCGGCGAGTGCGGCGAATACGGTGTCAAGATCGGTGGCCATGTCCAAAGCCTTGCCGCAGCCCCGAATTATCGTCAACCGAATGGTTGAATATGCCATTCGGGCCTGAATCCCGCTCTCCGCCGCCCGCAGCCGTGACGCACTCCCCCTTTGCGATAAAGAAATTTGATAAATAACAATAGCTTAGGTGCGTATCTCCTGCGGCCTTTAAGCAATTGACTCAAACCCTCCCGCCGAATAGCAACTCCCTCGACGATCGCGAGGGATACGACGGTGAGCGAAGACGACCCAAAGCAGCGCCTTGCGCGGCTGGAGGAACGGATCGCGGCGGCGAAGAAGACCGACCAGCCGAAGAAATCCCACGGCGAACACGACTATTCCCGTGCCGATATCGGCTGGCGGATGGTGACGGAACTTGTAGCCGGTCTGCTGATCGGCTTTGGCATCGGATACGGGCTCGACCGCCTGCTCGGGACGCTCCCGATCTTTCTGGTGCTGTTTACATTGCTGGGGCTCGCGGCCGGCATCAAGGTGATGCTGCGCAGTGCTCAGGAGCTGCAAAAAGACCACCTGGCCCAGTCGGCCGGGGACGACGAGAGGAAGTGAACGGATGGCAAGCGAAGCGCATGGGGCAGAAGGCGGCGGCCTGGTCTTTCACCCGATGGATCAGTTCATCGTCAAACCGCTGTTCGGCGACGGTCCGGTGGCCTGGTATACCCCGACCAACGTGACCCTGTGGATGGGCATCACCATCCTGGCAGTCATCGCCCTGCTGGTGCTCAGCACCTCCAAGCGCGCCATCGTGCCCTCGCGCGGCCAGTCCGTCGCCGAGATGGCCTACGGCTTCATCTACAAGATGCTCGAGGACGTCACCGGCAAGGAAGGCGTCAAGTACTTCCCCTACGTGATGACCCTGTTCATGTTCATCGTGCTGGCCAACTTCCTCGGCCTGATCCCGATGGCCTTCACCACCACCAGCCACATCGCGGTGACCGCGGTCCTGGCCGTGCTGGTGTTCCTCAGCGTGACCATCCTGGGCTTCATCAAGAACGGCGTCTCGTTCCTGGGCCTGTTCTGGGTCTCTGCGGCACCGCTGCCGCTGCGCCCGATCCTAGCCGTGATCGAGATCATTTCCTACTTCGTGCGCCCGGTCAGCCACTCCATCCGACTTGCCGGCAACATGATGGCCGGCCACGCGGTGATCAAGGTGTTCGCGGGCTTTGCCGCCATCGCCGCGATCTCGCCGCTGTCGGTTGTCGCGATCACCGCGATGTACGGTCTCGAGGTCCTGGTGGCCTTCATCCAGGCCTACGTGTTCATCATCCTGACGTGCGTCTATCTGAAGGACGCGCTGCACCCGCATCACTGATCACCGGCGCGGACCACGGTCCGCGACCGCAAATCCATCATCCAATTCCATCGTAAGGAGAGAAATCATGGAAGGCGATATCGCACAAATGGGCGCATTCATCGGCGCAGGTCTGGCATCGATCGGCATGGGCGGCGCAGCCGTCGGTGTGGGCAACGTTGCCGGCAACTACCTGGCGGGCGCCCTGCGCAACCCGTCGGCTGCTGCCTCCCAGACCGCGACCCTGTTCATCGGCATCGCATTCGCAGAAGCCCTGGGGATCTTCTCGTTCCTCGTCGCTCTGCTGCTGATGTTCGCCGTCTAACTCTCTCGGACCCGTTTCCTTACGGCTGGGCGGCGGCGGGATATCCCCGGCGCCGCCCGGTTTAACGGCAAGCTCCAAGGGAGAACGACATGGCAACTGAGACGCATGAAGCCGCAGGCGAAGGCCTGGCAGACGCCGTAGGCGTTGCCGCGCATTCCGCCGACGCGGCTCCGGGGATGCCGCAGCTTGATTTCGGCACATTCCCGAACCAGATCTTCTGGCTCGCCGTCACGCTGGTCGTGATCTACCTCGTGCTGTCCCGCGTGGCCCTGCCGCGCATTGCGGCGATCCTCGCCGAACGGGCAGGAACGATCACCAACGACCTGGCCGCCGCCGAAGACCTCAAGGCCAAGGCCGTCGAGGCCGAGGAGGCCTACAACAAGGCGCTCGCGGATGCCCGGGCCGAAGCGACCCGCATCGCCGCCGCGACACGCGCCGAGATCCAGGCTGACCTGGACGATGCCATCGCCAAGGCCGATGCCGAGATCGCCGAAAAAGCGGCGGAATCGGAGAAAGCCATTGCTGACATCCGCGCCGGCGCCCTCGCCGCCGTGGAAGAGGTGGCCAAGGATACCGCGGCCGAGCTGGTTGCGGCCCTGGGCGGCAAGTCCGACGCAGCCGCCATCGACGGCGCTGTCGGCGCGCGCGTGAAAGGATAAGACAATGCGGAAAGCTCTCGCCCTTATCCTCACCGTCAGCGCAAGCCCGGCCTTCGCGGCCACCGGCCCGTTCTTCTCGCTCCACAACACGAACTTCATCGTGTTGCTGGCCTTCATCCTCTTCGTCGCGGTCCTGTTCTACTTCAAGGTCCCCGGCCTGATCGGTGCCCAGCTCGACAAGCGGGCCGAAGGGATCAAGTCGGAACTCGACGAGGCCCGCGCGCTGCGCGAGGAAGCCCAGACCATTCTGGCGTCCTACGAGCGCAAGCAGAAGGAAATGCAGGACCAGGCGGACCGCATCGTCGCCACCGCCCGCACCGAGGCCGCACAGGCCGCGGAGCAGGCCAAGGCCGACCTGCAGAAGTCCATCGCCCGCCGTCTTGCCGCAGCCGAAGAGCAGATCGCCTCGGCTCAGGCTGGCGCGGTGAAGGAAGTGCGCGACCGTGCGATCACCATCGCCATCGCCGCCGCCAAGGAAGTTCTGGCCAAGCAGATGACCGCAGCCGAAGCCAACAAGCTGATCGATGCCTCGATCAAGCAGGTGGATGCCAAGCTGCACTGATCCGGTTCGGACCAGCGAAAGACCTTGGAAAACCCGGCCTCGTGCCGGGTTTTTCTGTTTCTGACCGATGCAAGGGCGCTGCCGCGGCCTCGCGGGTCAATCGTGCTGTCTGGGCGGCGCTTTAATCACTATCTGGTGGCCAATAGCGCCGTTGCAGGCTAACCTTGTGGCATGAACACCGCCCCGCCTCCGCTGCGCGATCCTCAGGAGCCCCCGGTCACCCTGCCGGTCTGGGCCCGGGCGCAGCGTTCGCAGACGCCCGAGGAAACTGTCTTTGCCGCAGGGGCCGCGCTCTCGGTCCTGCATCTTGCATTGCAGCGCCCCGACCTGCCGCAGGCTCTGCTGCGAGACCGCCTCGCCCTTGCTGCCCTCGGGGCGCTTGACCACCCAGGGCGCGGGCCCGAGCACCTGCTCGACCTCCGCGCGGGTGATCTCCTCGGCGCGGCTGGTCAGCACCAGCCGGCGCACCGCATTTTCCAACTGCCGCACATTGCCCGGCCAGCTATAGGCGCGGAACATCTCCCCCGCTTCGGCGCTGAGCCAGCGTTTGGGCGCGCCTTCGCGCTCCGCCCGCGCCAGAAAATGATCGCTCAGCAGCGGCACATCTTCCACCCGTTCGCGCAGCGCCGGCACATGGATCATCGCGCCGCCAAGCCGGTAATAGAGGTCCTGACGCACGCGCCCTTCCTCCATCGACCGGGTCAGATCGCTTTGCGATGTGGCCAAAAACCGGGGAACGTGATCACCGGGCGCGTCCATCATGCGAACGATGCGCGCCTGAACCTCGTCCTCGATATCGGCGATTTCATCAATCATCA
>ENA-OWNT01004582-OWNT01004582.1-seawater-metagenome-genome-assembly--contig:-NODE-4582-length-12001-cov-4.166974_pt1 | contig 12001 bp, 15 predicted proteins | sample MGYA00238136_ERZ651165 | MGnify/ENA primary metagenome ERZ651165 (study PRJEB26861, sample SAMN08777766) | seawater metagenome | isolation source: coastal seawater | place: USA: Florida | collected... | reverse complement strand
AAGCAAAGCAAAGCAAAGCAAAGCAAAGCAAAGCAAAGCAAAGCAAAGCAAAGCAAAGCAAAGCAAAGCAAAGCAAACGGACCGCGCGCGCGAACTTTGCGCGCGCGTGCGCCAGCCAACGCCGCCCACGCGTGACGTGTGGCGGTCGGCATGGTACCTACCTACCTGAGACCCCATTCGTTCGTTCGTTCGTTCGCTCGCTCGGCCGTCCGTTGTCGAAAGCTCGAACTGTAATTACCAGTGCGTCATGACAACGACGCCGGCACGGAACCGCACGTGCGCGCGCACAGGAACACCGTCCTCGCGACGTAGTCCTCCTTCCAAACCGCTGTGAGAACGCCGTCTTAAGGCGGCAGGCATCCGTTGGCCTCGACGAGTGAAACTGAAGCGAAGCACACTGCAACATGAAATCGCGCAAGGTTCCGCGGACCGCGGGACTGCGGCGGCCACACGCACGCACTGGCCGGCCGCGCAAGGGCTCCCCACGTCGCCGACGCGTCGTCTGTAATTATGTCGTCACGCAGCAAGTTCCGTGTAATTACCCCGCTTCCTTGCAATTGCTCGATGTATTTACTTGCCGCCGGGGGAATTTTGCAAGAGTTCAGCCGGTCGCTGCTCCTCCTCGCGACGACGAGAACCAACACTGACGTACTTGCGCACGTGCGTACGGACGTCACGGTGCCACCAGAGCGCTTGAATGAATGAAGCCTCAACGAAGCTCCGAACGAAGGCTTCATTCAACACAAAACGTATGTATGGTGGTTTGTTTCAAGCTGTTAAAGGGCCCGACACTGCCCGTTTGTTCGCGTATTCTCGCGTCCGGCCAAGCACCATAGTAGATGCACCACGACCTCGGGTCCAACTATGGTGTTTCTACGGTATGTACCGTCGCATTTTCCCGCGTCTGTAGGCATTGAAACCGCGTCCATGTAAAGACCAAGAAATGCCGCCACAGCGCGTCGACGACTCTTTCTTTCTGTCTGTCGATGCGTTCGTTCGTTGGTGAATTGGAGTCAGTTTCCGCGCGCTGTGGCTGTGGGTGGTGTGGTGTGGTGTGGTGTGGTCGTGGGGTGCTGAGCTATGGCTTATTCGCTGGGATGGGATGGGATTTGTGTGTGGCCGCCCCTGCGGTATGCCATATTTTCGTGGTATGGCAGCGACTGTTCTATTCCGCATGCTGTGGTCTCAGTTGGTACTTCCCACCCACAGCGCGCTTTGGGCTTCGCGTACTGATAGTACGACAACAACATCGACAACTTCCATCCATCCACTCCAGCTGTGTTTGGCCGCAGGTCTACGTACATTCAATTCATACAACATACACACATAGATAGGCCCTGACTGACTCCTCGACTTTCCGTGTGCGTTCTGCGTCCGTGCTTGCTGCGTTCACGTCCGTCGTAGACTATGCCGGGTTATGCCGGGTACTCCGAGTAACGACGGCCATACGGCAACAACAACAACAGCTATGGCATAGTTTGCGCGTGCGAGTTACGAACTTGTCCAACTTCGATGATCGATCGATCGATCCACGGAGCAGCGAAATGGGAAAATAGGAAAATGGGAAAATACGAAAAGAGGAAAAGAGGAAAATGGGAAAATGGGAAAATAGGAAAATACGAAAATACGAAAATACGAAAATGGGACAATGGGACAATGGGACAATGAAAAAGTATTTCGACGACAAGGAGTGATCCTGAAAATGTGAAAATGAGAAAATGGAAAATGACGAAATCTAGAAATTAGAAATTGAGAAATGAGAAATCGAGAAATCTGAAATCTGGAAATCTAGAAATCGAGAAATCGAGAAATGAGAAATGTACGCAAAGGAGTTTGGAGTTTGTTCTTCCAATTCAAAAGCCCAAACACGCCCGAAAACCAAAAAAGCCCACAGTCGAAAAGTCGAAAAGTCGAAACGCCCACAGTCACAAAGTCGAAAAGTCGAAAAGTCGAAAAGTCAAAAAAAGTCGAAAGGTCGAAAAGTTTGAAAAGTTCGTTGTCGTTCGTTCGTTGTCGTTCGTTGTCGTTCGTTGTCGTCGTTCGTTCGTTGTCGTTCGTTGTCGTTCGTTGTCGTTCGTTGTCGTTCGTTGTCGTTCGTTCCTTCGTTCGTTCGTTCCTTCGTTCGTTCGTTCCTTCCTTCCTTCCTTCCTTCCTTCCTTCCTTCCTTCCTTGGTCCACCGCGGTTCCGTTGTGGTGGTGACAACAAGCAAAACCGCGGCCACGCGCCTTTCAATGTTCAAACAAGCCACGGACGATACGACACGGTCACAGCGAAGGCGTAGCGTTGGCTGGGTGACGAGTGACACACCACACACCACACGAACCATCCACTTGCGGCCACACCATAGCATAGAGCACAGTTGCGTGCAGTGTGTGCGCCACGTCACGTTGCTTGAATGTTTTCGCGAGGCCCGCCTATTATAGCAGCACGCGCGCACGTGCAAAGCAACCGCGCACGTGCACACAAACACGACGTACGTGTGGCCGCATGCCACGTCACGCCACGCAACGCCACGCCACCGACTGTCGAGAACGAACACAACGGTGACGTACGTCAGGCAGCCTGCATGCGCCCAGCTACACTGATGGATGGGCAATCGAGCACGTGCGGGCAAGCGCGCGCACGCGCGCACACAAGTCAATAGCGACCCCTGCCTCTTTTGCCCCTATTCCCCAGTCGGTGGCGCCAACGTGGTGCTCGTCGCATCTTTTCACGTGTGCTCGGGCCACTACGGCCGAACGCAAGACCGCGGCAAGGGCAAACAACGATGCTGCCTGCGTCCGAAGGGTCGGTACCACCACTGCATGGCTTCCATGAGCTCGGGCGTCGACGACTCGTCCACCGATCGCGGGCAACCGGCGCTTATGCGCACCTGCAAACTATTCAAGCTGTGCTGCACGCGCGGCAACGATTCGCGAAGGCACGCGGCACCACTACGCTCGGCCGCTGCGGACAAAGAATTGGCGGGAAAAACGCTCGAGCAAGTTCTTGGCACGGCTTTGCCTCGGCCGTGTCTCGACATACCTCACCAACACCCAACTACACCCAACACCCAACACCCTACAGCGCCCAACAGCACCCGCCCCGTCAACCAACGACCATGCCGGTGTCTCAGCAGTCTGGCGGCGCTCCGGCAGCCAAGTTCACGGACAACTCGGCAGACGTAATCGTGATCGGCGCAGGCATGAGCGGGTTGTTCGCGGCACACAACTTGGTGCGCAGGGGACACTCCGTGATCGTGCTGGAGGCGTGCGACCGCGTCGGCGGACGCATTCGTTCCGAGCACTTCGACGACGGCGCGCACGTCGACCTCGGCGCGGCGTGGATTGGACCCTCACATTACTTGATGCTGGAGCTAGTGCGCTCGTGCGGCGGGCGCCTGTTCCCGCAATACGACGACGGCTACAGCATCATCGACACCGGAAAGCCGAAGCTCGGACGCTACAAAGGCACCATCCCCGCCGTGCCGCTGTTCGAGCTCGTCGAAGCGCAGGTCAACATCATGTGGCGCCTCGACGCCATGGCCAAGAAAGTCCCTATCGACGAACCGCACCGCTGCAAGCGCGCCCACGAGTGGGACGCGATGTCCCTGCAGGCGTGGATGAACGCGCACCTGTTCACGCACGGCGCCAGCGAGCTGCTGTGCGCCAGCGTGCGCCTGCTCTTCGGCGCCGAACCCTCCGAGGTCTCCTTCCTCTACTTCCTGTGGTTTGTGCACTGCTCCGGCGGCATAGGGCCGCTCGTCGATACCGAAGGCGGCGCCCAGGAGATGCGCGTTGAGGGTGGCATGCAGGCGTTCCCCGAGAAGCTCCGCGAACGCGTCGACGCCTCCGGCCGTGGCCGCTGCGTGCTGTCCGCCCCTGTCGTGGCCATCAAGCAGCACGGCTCAGAAGTGGCAACGCGGTCGGAACCGGAGCTCCCAGAGGCGACGGAAAGGGGAAGCGAAGAGTCGCAGGGCACCTCCCCCCGCATCACGGTGCAGAACAGCGTTCGTGCAGCGTCCAACGCGGCGGCCACGAGCTCAGTGCCTGGGCACGAGGATCCGGCGGCGCGTGTCGCAACCGCCGCGCAGCGGCTGAAGTCTGGAGACGTCCCGACCGCTTCGAAGGAGTCGAAGTCGCGACACAGGCAGCGTAGTGCCGGCGGCAGCAACAACAACGGGGAGCGATGCGTCGAGGTGACGACGCCAGCGGGAACGTTCCGGTCGGCGTACGTGATCTGCACGGCTGCTCCCAAGATCGCGGATCGCATCACATTCGAGCCGCGGATGCCGCGCATGCGGCAAAAGCTCGTGGACGACCTGAGAATGGGTAGCTACACCAAAGTGGTCGCGTTCTACGACACCGCGTTCTGGCGGGACGTCGGCTACAGCGGCGGCTCCATTCGCACACAGCCGACGAAAGACAGCCTCATCGTTGGGACGTTTGACTACTGCGAGGCAGACGGAGGCCACCCCGCGTTATGCTGCCTCCTCGCCGGCGACATGGCGCGGCACTTCGATCACTTCGACGAAGAGGCCAAGAACGCGCATGTCGTGAAATACCTGTCGAAACTCTTCGGCGACAAAGCCGCAAAGCCCAAGCGCATCGTCTCCAAGAGCTGGGCCGATCACACCTGGACCGGAGGGTGCCCCGTTAACTTCCCTCCTGCTGGATCGTTCGCCAAACGCAGCTTGCACTTGCTGTCGCGGCCGTTCGGCCGCATTCACTTCGCAGGCACCGAGGTTGCTACCCGGTGGCCCGCGTACATGGAGGGTGCCCTTGACGCGGGACAGAAAGCGGCACTTGAGGTATCCGCGCTCCTGCAGGGTGACTCCGTCGTAGCGCAAACAACGTCGACGCCCAGCCAACAGCCACAGGGACAGCAGCTGGACGTGCAACTAGGATACTGGGATTGGCGACGCGCGAAGACGACTTCCGCCGCGAGCCGGGGACTCATGATGACGCTCTGCGTCGGTGTTGTGGTCGTCGCAGTTGCACTGCAGCTGCTCGCGTGAATGGATGTACAAGCCGACACAACGAGAATTAAGGTGATGACGTTCTTCCGCGTGGATATCATTAGGATTGCCCAAGCAGACGGAACAACGACTGCGTCAGCGGAACCCACTGTGATTGCTTGAAACTCTTTCCCAACTTTACATGGTTGCAGTTCCGCAATTGGTTGAAAACAAGCACAAGCACACCGAAATCAATAATAAATTATTTACAACAACGAACTGACGAACAAATATACACTCTTCCGTGCCGCCGCGTTCGTTGCGGTGCCTTCGCGACGTAGTTTTGTTGGGTCGATCTATCACTTCGCGTTCCACAACTGTGAACTCGCTTTTGCCGACTTCTCCAACGCTAGCGCTTGTCGCGCATTCCTTTCTTGAGCCTGAGTAGGAACGGTGATGTTGTCAAGCAGCACAAGACGGGCAACAGCGCATACCTGCACGCGTAGAGACATGCACAAACGCACCGCCCGCACGCCAGCCTCCCAGTCTGTTCTACACACAACCACGGCGTACAATAACGTGGCTAGACCCCACGCAATGGTCATTGCTCCCCATAAACCTTCTCACACAAACACACAGCGGGCAATTGGTGAGACATCTGGTGCGCGCGCCGGCGAGAAGCGAGCGAACACTTACCCACTATGCCGAAACCCTTGTTGAACGCGAGGTGCCATCCCAGCGGAAGCATCACCCCGAGACAAACCGCCGCGTTGACGACCAATGTGATCGTCGGTCGACCTGCAGTTGCATCACACGAACTTTTCAGTGGCGCGGAGGGCGCGAACACAGGGATGCGAACGCATGTGCATCGCGGGGCGAACCTGTGGACCGCAGGACATTGAGACACAGGCACTTCATTGCGTCGGTTGCGAGGTATAATCCCAGCACCGGCATAGCCTCTGTGACGGCCTCTTGCACTAGCAGATTCGTGGAGAACGTCTCACCCATGAACGGGCTACAAAACACATGCAAGTTTGCGACCAGATTACAATGTTTGAAAGCCACAACACACATGACAGAAGACACTGTGCAATAGTGCCGTGATAAGCTCAATCGACGTACCGCAAGAGAAAGACCAGCACGAGTCCCTGCCCAATGCCCCAAGTCGTGTCTGTGAGCATGCCAAGCAGCACGGTTTTACGAGCAGCCGCCACCTCGCCGCGGCCCATGAATCCACCCGAGATTGTCGCCGTAGCTCCTGCGATTCGCACAGAGCATACGAGCACAGCACGTGAACGGAATGGGAAGCAGCCACAAACAAAACAAGCGTGGGCATCTTGTGCAGCGCGGCCTTACCAGCAACGGCAAGCGGGAAAATGTAGTAGATGCTCACTGTAGTCATAAAAACGCCGTGCACCGCAAGGTCTAGTTCCCCAAGCCTGCAAAAGAATATCAGCATCATCCAGGCTGCCGCTGTAGCCTCTGAACACAAACCCCACCCCACACGCACCGGCCGGCGATCGTGGACACAACTTCAAAGCTTCCCCATTCCACGAGCAGGCTGAGAGCTCCCGGAAGCCCCAACGAGAATACGATTCCCCAATCACGAAAGATTTCGCGGCAACTAAACACCGGACAATCGTTTTCTTCGTCGTCGCGGTCATTGAAGCCTTGCTCCTCCGCCACTTCATCGCGTCTACTTACGAGGCTTTCTTGACTTGCTGAACGCGGCGGAGGCGGCGACAACGGCGCGGGCGATGATGCATAAGCTTTGTTCATTTTGTTGCGCAGTTCACGCTGGGCCTCCAGCTCTTCCAAAGCGGCGTCTTCATTGTGGACTAAATGCCAGCTGCGTCCCGACCTGCGTCGACGCGCATAGTAGCACGTGCGCAATGTTATTATCGTCACCAACACGCAGAGCGCGATCCATCTGCCATATGTAAGAACAAAACGGCCCCATCAAGATCATCAAGAGCAGCCACATAGTTGTTGTTGTGGAATACGCACGTGCTGGCCGCGAAGTTCAATGCGCAGACGTCAAAGTCGTGCAGATCGAACGTCGTTTCATCGAACCCGTCGTCCTCGTCGCCGGACAGCGCGGTGCGGCTGTGAACGAATTCGTCGCTCTCATTCAGCGCCACAGCCAAGGTGCTGGTGACGTTGGTGGCGTTCTGAATGCGAGCGGCGACTTGAATTACAGCTCTTACAAAAAGTCGTCGCGTGAACAAAGCATTGCTCAGAGCACCTGCAAGCAGCAGCATCGCAAAGAAAAAAATAAGCACAACGCTGACAGCAAAAGACGTACGACCATCGAGACACACGATCGCGATGACGCACCGGTACCGAATGCAATCATGGACGGCCAAATGACTCTTTTCACCTGCGCATCACGGACCATTTTATGCCAGGCAAGGAATACCACCGCAACGATGACGCGTTGACAATGAAGCAGTTGTTGGGCGCGCACCTGCATGAACCTCGTGAGCAGGTTCAGCATCAAGTTCGGCCACAGTGCGAGCAGCAGCAACCGCGCCCACCGTTTTCCTAGCGCAGACACCGCGGCATCGATCTCCAGCACGTAGAACAGGATCGGCTCCGTGAAAAACCACAGAAACAACGACACCGGAACGATCCACAGCGTCAGGATGACCATCCCGCGCTGCACGATGAGGCCCTGCAGTGGATACAGCCGAGCGCCGTTGGCCTGTGCGAGCAACGTGTCGAAGGCAGCAGAAAACCCGATCCTACAGAAAGCAAACGAACATGTTATGCTACTACAAACCAAACAGGTACTAGCTAGCCATTGATGGTGGGCGTATGCGTGGTGACTGTTCGTTTCGTCGGTGCAAACGCCGTGGGAGCATACAATGCCCGCAGGTACCACGTACATGAGCGAAAATGCGCAGACGTTGACCACCATTCCCCCAAGAGTTGCTCCACCCATGAACTGCACGTCGCCAAGGTGTCCGACGGTGACCACTGTGATGACTTGGTTGGCCTGTTGAATGAACGACGTCAAGACCACTTGTGACGCCAGCTTGATGAGGCTGCACGCTATAGCCCTCGAACTACTTGTTCTGGATCGGGTAGTCGCCGCCACGTCATGCCTGCGATGCCACGGCGGGTCACTGTTCGACGTCTCGGCCGACGTCTGCGACATCTTCTCGCTTCCCATCACCAACCCATGTGCGGCTTCACTTATTCCATCGGTAATATTGTGGTGTTCTACGTGTTGGGTCAACCGTGCGCTGCTTTGTTCGGCTTGGACGTTGTCATCCCCCAAACTTTCCCCCCATCGCCGAGAGTCTGCAAGTAAGTGCACAAAATGTTCCACTAGATTTTAGAAGTGCCTTCTTATCTCTGCGTCAAATGAACGTAGGCTATGTTACCAACCACTCTACTTTCTAATTTCGTGCATGAAAACTCGTCGAGCGGCGACGCTTCGCTTGACCATTTCTTGTGCATTATAGCGATCGTTCGCCGTCGTTGCCACACCACATACATCTTCCTCAAGAAAGTCCTCATCCCGTGACTCCAACTCCGCGGCTGCATTCGAGGTCATCACACAGTGAGTTGAGCTCGTGCACGTGCGATCTCTTCACCTCCCAACAACAACGACAGCGATATCAAGAACAGCGAACAGTTGCTTCAACTCAAAGTAAGCAGCAACGACGACGACGACGACGACGACGACGACGACGACGACGACGACGACGACGACGACGACGACGAAGTTTATTTGAAACGGCCATTGGCCACCGTTGTGAACGCGTGCGTTGTCGGTTCTCACGTTTCATCGTTACGCTACTGACACAGTTGTTATATGGATTTACCGTGCATGTCCCGCTTGCCCCACTGTACGCGCAAATCAGTTTACGTTCATTCGGCAATCAACTGTAGTTCAGTCGTCGTTCAGTCACGGCTCGTGTGTTTTTAAGCAGCTGAGTGAGGCTAAAGGCGCAACACGGACGTCTCAGTATGAAGTCGGCGTGCGCATCACTTGAACTCAGTGTGAACATCACTCTAAAACGGCTGTGGCCGTAAATCAGTCACGGTTCACTTCTCCATCATTAAAAAGTCAGTCATCGTTCATGTAGTTTGACCAAGAAGGAAGGAAGGAAGGATGACCCGTTTACAGGTAGGTCATCGGTAGGTGTTCCGTTTCGTTTCGTTTCGTTACTCATGGGGGGAGTGGGGAGCGGAGTGGCGGAGTGACTCGAGTGAATGGTGTTGTTGTAGTAGTAAGTCGGAGTACGCATAACTAACATAAGCAGGCACGTCGTGATTTGGTTTGGTGCTGCTGTTGTTTGTGGTGTGCGGGTTGGCATTGTTGTTGTCGAAATGTTGGAAGTCTCCGTTGCTTGATGTACTTTTTTTGTTTTTTTTTGCAATGTTCAACGCTTTTGCAAGATGATCTACTGATACTGATTTCAGGTCTTGTGCCTCTTTCCGCGAAGCGGCGCGGGGGGGTGTGATAGCGACGAATCCTGGATTTGGTGAAATGTTACTACATACATGTTTACCTACTTTCCAGCTCCGAGACTTAATTGAGCGACACGGCGCGTGTTGTTCGGGCTCAATCAAGGGAGCGGCTTCTTCTTCTTTCCGCGGCCTTTCTTCTTCTTCTTCCCGAGATTCTGGCGCATAGCGAGCATCTGTGCCATCATGGAACCGGCGGGCGGCGGCGCGGGTGCACTGGCCGCGCCACCGCTCCCAGGAATCACTGGCTTGGACTTGTCGACTGTCACAGTCTTTTTCAAGCTCTTGCCGGCACGGATCGCGTCGAGCAAACTGCCACCGCCGCCACCCTGGTATTATGTAATCCAGTCATGGCACAGAGCAACGTGAGAAGATCGGAACCAACAGTATCGCCAACAGTGCGGTTGACGCGGCAGGCAACAATAACTGAATGCTCGCGCATTAAAGACGTACCTTCTTGCCACGGAACTTCTTCTTCTTTTTCTTCTTGCCACTCCCTCCTGGAGGCCCTGGGGGCTTTGGCGGACCAGGTGGACCTGGCGGACCAGCACCAGCCGGGGGTCTGCGAGAAAACACGAGTGGAACGTACAATGTGCAGCGTGAGAAAGAAGTGGACGAGACAAACCTCGAGCAAGGGACAGGCAACGACTTACGGGGGACCACCGCCACCTGGTGGTGCGGGGGGCTTGGGGGGCGCGGGCGCACCGCCAGGGGGCGCAGGAGGCTTGGGAGGCGCAGGTGCACCTCCTGGGGCAGCCGGCGGCTTCGGAGGTTTGGGCGGCCCCGGGGGCTTCGGGGGTCCCGGGGTCTTCGGCGGAGCTGGAGCGCCGCCGGCAGGTGTCTTTGGTGGTGACGGTGGCTTCGGCGGGCCGGGAGGTTTCGGGGGTCCCGGCGGCTTCGGAGCCGCTGGTGAGCTTGCCTTTGGCGACTTCTTCGGCGCTGGTGGCTTCGGAGGTGGCGGTGCGGCGACCTGCTGTGAGGACGCTTGCTTCGGGGGCGACGGAGGTTTCGGAGGTCCCGGGGGCTTGGGGGATGACGTCTGCAGAATGGGAGGCTTCGGTGCCGCGGGAACTGCGGGCGGCTTGGGAGATGTGGCCTGCTTGGGAGCGGGCGGCTTCGGTGGCGGCGGCGCAACGGCCGAGGCGTTGGTCTGTGGTGAGCGTGGCTGAATTAGCAGTGGCAGCATGCAGCGCACACACAGTGTCAATCAGGATTTATAGCGGGTTCAAAACGCGCGCTCGTTGCATGTGGGGACGGGTTTATGCACACGAACCTTGGAGCGTCCAGTCTGTGCTTGGGCCAACACGTTCGTGCTGCTGCCGGCCTCAAACAAGCTGGAGCGGCGTGGTCCGGAGCGTCCAGCGGTGCCGAAATCGCTTGGTTTTCGCTCCCGGCGCTGGATTGGCTTCACGGCGCGTTGCAGCTCTTGGATGTCGCGATACATCAACGAGAATGGGTTCTCCTCCTTGGACTCCAAACGCTCCATCAGACTGGCGGTGCTGCGCGCGTCCCCAATTCGGGCATGCAACGGGAGCTCGTCGTCCGCGAGGCGCCGCTGTTTGTCCGGCAGCTCACGCTTCGCCACACGGAGAAAGCAAGGGCTGCGCTGCCCGATGTCATACTTCAGCATGGAGAGAGCGAGCTCTGTCGACGCAACCGAGCTGTTGATTTTGTTCACGGTGTCGGCACTCTGGTTGAGGGCGGACGAGATCTCAGTGGTCGCCTTGTGTATCTTCTGCGCGATCAAGTTGAGCGCGTCGGCACTGTAGGATCGATAGCCGTCGAACCACTCGGCGTAGCTGCTCTGCGGGTCGGTGATCAAACTTTTTTGCGCTTTGCGGAGCTCCGGCGGCATCTTGGCAAGGATGGCCTTGCGGTCCTGGAGCTTCCTCTGCAGCGACATGGCAGTGTTGCCGAGGCGGCGGAAACGACCTGCCCTGTGCTCAAGGGAGTCGCGGGTGTGTGTGTGTGTGTTGGCGCGACTCTTTCAACAGATGCAAACGAAAATTTGTCGTGCAGTCTATGGAAACTCAAAAGGGAGGAAGAGGATGCCGCGTGTCAACCTGAACAACAGAATTTTCTGCCGCCACGAAGCTCGCCGCCAACGTTGCAGGCATCCGGTGCCCTCCACTACGAGCGACGATGGGCACCAACGATCAAAGCGGAGTTACGAACAAGCGAGCGAACGAACTATGATGGGAAACGCTCGAACAATGTTGGGAAACAAACGAACCAACGAACCAACGAACCAACGAACCAGCGAACCAGCGAACCAGCGAACCAGCGAACCAGCGAACCAAAGAACCAACGAACCAAAGAACCAACGAACCAAAGAACCAACGATGACTACGACGACTACGACGACTACGATGACTACGATGACAACGAACCAACGAACCGACGATGACGACGATTACTACGATGACAACGAACCAACGAACCAACGATGACAACAATGACATTGAACAAAACGAACGAACGAACGAACCAACGAACCAAAGAACCAAAGAACCAACGAACCAACGAACCAACGAACCAACGAACCAACGAACCAACGAACCAACGAACCAACGAACCAACGAACC
>ENA-OWNT01004581-OWNT01004581.1-seawater-metagenome-genome-assembly--contig:-NODE-4581-length-12002-cov-3.701551_pt1 | contig 12002 bp, 8 predicted proteins | sample MGYA00238136_ERZ651165 | MGnify/ENA primary metagenome ERZ651165 (study PRJEB26861, sample SAMN08777766) | seawater metagenome | isolation source: coastal seawater | place: USA: Florida | collected... | reverse complement strand
GCCCGCGGTGGACGTGAACGGCAACGGGCAGACGTGGTGCAGCCAGGCGTTGGGCGACTGCTCTGAGGCTAACCTCGACGTGCAGGTGATCGCCGGCGTCGCCTCGGGGAGCGAGCTCCGCGTGTACTACTACCCCGAGAGCGGCTGCGGCGAGGTGCTGCCTCTGTTGATGCAGACGGCGACCGACGACGCCGACTTTCCCAAGGTCCTCTCGACGTCGTGGTCGTGCCCGGAGAACCTGTACTCGCCGACCGTGATGCTGGACATCTGCGAGAGCGCGAAGCGGCTGTCGCTGAGCGGCCACACGTTCGTGGTGGCCAGCGGCGACAACGGAGCGCACCAGTGGAACACCACGTCTTCCCAGCCGGCTTTCTTCGAGCCCTCGTTCCCGATGTCGTGCCCGCACTTCCTGACGGTGGGGGCCACCACGGTGTGGGACGGCGTCGAGAACACGCAGATGACCGGCGTCCTGGGCAGCCTCATCAGCAGCGGCGGCGGCTTCTCGGACCTCTTCCCGGCCCCTGACTTCCAGCAGCCGGCCACGGACCAGTACTTCTCCGGGTCGGCCGCCACGTTCGGGTCGCCCACGGGCCAGCGGGCGTTCGCTCCGATGAGGCAGCTCGTCAACACGTCCAACCGCGGCTACCCGGACGTGGCGGCGCTGGGCCACATGTACCCCGTCGTGACGGACGGCATCGGCACCGCCTACAACGACGGCACCAGCGCGGCCGCGCCGCTGGTAGCCGCGATGCTGACGATCCTGAACTCGGAGCTCGCGGCGGCGAACCAGTCCATCGGGTACCTCAACCCGCAGCTGTACACGAACGAGACGGCGCTGGTGGCGAAGGACATGGTGGGCGGCGTCAACAACTGCCTCAAGTACAGCGACGTGGTGACGGGCTACGACGTGTGCACGCAGATCGGCTACCAGGCCACCGAGGGGTGGGACCCGGTCTCGGGGTGGGGCTCGCTGCAGTTCACCAACTTGTCGTACTTCGTCGGCGCGCGGAACGCGTCGCTGCCGGCGCAGCTCACCACCTGCTCGACGCTCGGCATCTCCGACGCCCTGCACTGCAAGGACTCGTGCCTGCTGTACCACTTCTACGGCAAGAGCGTCTTCAGCGACTTCACCGGCAAGGCAACGTGCGAGTGCAGCAACGCCAACGCCGTGCTCATGACGCTGTGCAGCGACTTCGACTCGGCCGGGTTCATCGCCGGGGTCACCATCACCGTGATCGTCCTGTTGGTGGCCATCATCGTCGGAGTGGTGCTCTACGTGCGCCGCCGGCAGAACGTGCGCAAGGGCGGCACCAACAGCATTGCCACGGTGGGCACGGTGGGCACGGAGGGCAGCAGCGAATACGTGTCGTACGGCGACACGTACGCTTGAATGCGAGGCGACGCGGCAGCCAACTGGCCGGCCAGCCCTTACCCTCAACGTGAAAACAACCACGAGCTCGCTGCGAGCTCGTCTCGTGTCGCACTGTCACACCAAAAGCACGGATGATGTGTCCCCCCTCAATCACGGGTCGCAGGACCGCAATCGTTAAAAAAAAAAAATACATCAACACACATGTCAGCAGCATCAATAGCGTTACGTCGCCATCAATTCACTGGCATGAATAGCCTCACCATCAATGTCAGCCATCACGAATAGCATCAATGGAATCTGCATCAATAGCATCAAGAGAATCAATACCTTCACCATCAGTAGCATCACCATCAGTGGCATCATCATCGTCCCCATCAACAGCAGCAACATGTTGCAGCAACAGCAGCAACAATAGCATCAGCATCAATATCACCATCAACAGCATGCATCTCTTCCACAGCATCAATCACTCAATAGCCATCAGCTAGTTTTTCATAATAAAGCATCACAAAAGAACGATTGGGGGGGGCGCAGGAAGGGAGGAAGGAAGGAAATAAGGAAGGAAATAAGGAAATGAGGAAGGAAGGAAACTGCTGCATGCTGCATTTTGTCAGGAAGGAAGGAAGGAAATAAGCAAGGAAGGAAGGAAGGAAGGAAGCTGCTGTGGTTGCTGCGCTGCATGCTGCATGCTTTCGTCCGTTCTTCCAAAGGTTAGCGCGTAACTCGCTAGTTTTCATAACAAAACATCACAAAAGAACGATTGGGCGGACGCAGGAAGGAAGGAAGGAAGGAAGGAAGGAAATTAGGAAGGAAGGAAATTAGGAAGGAAGGAAGGAAGCTGCTGTGGTTACCATACTGCATGCTGCATGCTGCATGCTTTCGTCCGTTCTTCCAAAGGTTAGCGCGTAACTCCGTCATTGCTGTCGGATACTGCCGCACCCCTTCCTTCATTCCTTCCTTCCTTCAGCCAGCTCACGCACCCACTCACTCACTCACTCACTGCGCTGACTGTTGGTTGTGCTGACTGACTGACTGACTGTTGCACTGACTGACTGGCTGGCTGACACGTAAAAGAAACCTGAAAACAGTATCGTATACAAACTTTTCCAACGTCACTAAATGTGCACTTCCCCTTTAATGCACTGAAATCATCTTTAAAAGGCAGTGTATGTGCATATGGACAGTACATGGAAATGGACGGACGTCGTCGTTGGTTTCGTTGCATCGTTGCATCGTTGCATCGTTGCATTGTTGCATCGTTGAATCGTTGGTTGGTGGTTGGTTGCAGTGTTGCATCATTGCAGTCAACGTCGTCGTCGTCGTCGTCGTCGCGTCGTCGTTCGTCGTCGTCAGTCAGTCAGTCAGTCAGCTTCGCTTTCGTCCGTTGACTCCGTTCCTTCCGTTCCTTCCGTTCCTTCCGTTCATTCCGTTCATTCCTTCCGTTCCTTCCGTTCCTTCCTTCCGTTCATCCGTTCATTCTTTCCGCTCGTTCGTTCGTTAGTTAGTTCGTTCGTTCGTTCCAACTTGCCTGAAACAGGAAGCAGTTGTTTGTTTGCCTTCTTTGCAGTTCTTGCCTTCAATAATTAGTCCTTCCGCCCGTCCATTCGTCCATCCATTCGTCCATTCGTCCATTCGTCCATTCGTCCATTCGTCCGTCCGTCTGTTTGTTTGTTCCAACTTCCAGCAGGTAGGTAGCAGGTAGGTGGTATTGTGGTACACGTCGTTGCTTCGTTCCAACATTTCATCCGTCCCAACAGTTTGCTACAACAGCATCGTTCCAACAGGTTGTGCAATCGTCCCAACAGTTTGTTCGTTCGTTCGTTCCAACAGTCCGCCTCGTCTCGACTGACAACTGACAGACGGACGCACGCACGGACGTACGTACAAACGGACGGACACACATCAGACTACTTACGTGCTTACACTTCCTGGAGTCATGGTCGACTCGAGCTAGAAGGGTTTTACAAACAACTCGCTTGCTGGCTTGCTTGCTCGTCGAACGGCGGTCGGCTCGTTCAGGGTGAATTCGACTGCATGCGGACACGGACGCTGTCGTGCTCGAGCAAAACTCCTTTGCGGTTTCTTTCTGTTGGCTTGTTTGGTTGTTGTTTTTTTTCTTTTTTTCCTGCCCTGATGGTGGCCCCCCACCGTTTGCTGCCACTGACTCGCAGCCCGATCGATTGTGCTGACACACATCTTTTCGTAGTCTGGTTTCAACTACGTCCACGCTCGGCGGCATGCCCGCAGTGATCTGCCGCTGCCTGCGGCGGCGACCTGGGCGCTGCGCTGCTGGACCAACAGTGGAATTCGCGCAGGCCGGCCGGCCCACACCTGTCCCTTTTGTTCAAGCCACACCGACTGTGATCGTGACTACCACCGCTGTTTAGATTTTTCATCTTCATTCAGCAAAGCGACAGCCCGTGGCACGTCCTCGCCCCGGGCGCGCGCGACAAGAGATGCCGTCCAAGAAGCGGCGGCTGCTTGCGCAGCTGAAGCAGCGTGGCATCTTCGCGGACAGGGGCAAGTGGCGAAGCACTCTGCGCGACCGCGCTCTCGCATGCCTGCGGCAGCAGAGTGTCGGGCGGCGCTCCAAGCACGAGAAAGAGCTGGTGCACGCGTTCCTGACGCGCACCGCGAAGTACTTCGGGCAGCTCAGCCCGCGCGTGCTGGCGCGCTACCTCGAGTTCCTCTACCACCGTCGCTGCTCCCACGGAGAGACCGTCTTCGACGTTGGGGACCCGCAGGAGTTCGTCCTCGTCCTCTCCGGCCAGGTCACCGTGTCGCGCCCCGCCGACCCTCGGCGTGCTGCCGCAGCGCAGAGAACGCCCGCACGCACTCGGGCGGAGGCGTTGGCGCAGGCCGCGGCCATGAAGCCCGTGAAGGTGTGCTTCCAGGGTGACATGTACAACGCCGAGGTCGTGGATGAAGTGCGGCAAAAGCACTCCGTTTATCGTTGCCGCACGGAGTGCCACGAGAGTGGTGCTGGCGGTGGTGGCACCACCACCACGAGAAACGACGCAGGTACTTCCGTGGAAGACCAGGGTAGCGGCGGTGGTGGTGCAAGCGGCGCTGCCGTCGACGCTGGCGCCGGCACTGGCACTGGCACTGGCACCGGCACTGGCACTGACACTGGCACTGGCACCGGCACTGGCACTGGCGCCAAAGATGACGCTGGCGGTGGCGATGCCAGCGGCCGTGGCCAGAAAGTTGACGGCGCGTCGGCAGCTACTGCCGTGCCCGCCGGCACCGACGGCAGCGGCGTGGTGGATCTCCTACTCATCGACTTCGAAAAAATGCAGAGCACGTGCATGAAGCGTGAGGTGGCCGATGTGATGCAGCGGTTCGATGTGTTCGAATCCCTGGGTCCGACGCTCGTGCAGCAAATAGTCCATGGCGCAGTGATGAGATCGTACCGCCCTGGACAACTGATCGTCGGAGAGGGCGAGCCGGTCACCCACGTCCACCTCCTGCGCTCCGGCGTCGCCTGCCTGCAGTGGCCCGTGGACGCCAAAGACCTTGGCGATCGCCACGGGTGGCTCGCGAAGTCCTCCGGGGCACAGGCTGCAGCGGTTGCCGGGCGACGACAGCAGCGGCTCCCGCAACAGGCAGCGGATGAACCGCCGCTCACGCAGCAGCAGTTGCAGCGGCGGCAGCACCAGTTGCAGCAGCAGCAGCAGCAGCAGGCGTCCGCGTCCTTGAGACCGGCCCTGAATGTGCTGCAGCTCTGTCCCGGTGAGTCGGTGGGGTTCCTGGAGACCCTGCATGATCGTGCCGCGGTGTACCGCGTGGTGGCGCAGGAACGCGTCGAAGCGCTGCTGCTGCCGAAGCAGCTCTTGAAGATGTTCCCCAAGGCTCGGCGTGGAGTCATGGAGACGCGCGCCTTCGCGGCCATGGAGACTTGGGGCACAAGACTGCGAGAACTCTTCGACTTCGCCACCGCGAACAGCAGCATAGGGAGCAGGAACGGTAGCAGGAGCAAGGGCAGTACTAGTGGCAGCACTAGCAGCACCGGCACTGGCACCAGCACCGGCAAAGGCAGTGGCGAGAGCCACACGGGCCGCGCGGGCCGCCGACACAGGGAAAGGCACCAAGCAACAGCTCATCAACATCACAAGTCCCAGTCGTTGCGCGATACTGGGGCACAACTGGCCGAGCGGCGTCGGCAGCTGGAGGAGCAAGCGCAGAAAAAGCGTGGAGAGCGCGCGGTAGCTTCATACGAACGCTCGATGCGTGAGCTACGGCAACTCACGGAAAGCTCCCGCAACAAGTATGCCGAGCACGTGCGAGAGCAACAGCTCATCGGCAAAACAGAACAGGAACGCCGCAAGGAGGAGAGGACCCGCGAGGATCGGGAGCGACGGCTGCGGGGAGCGGTCTCGTCATCAGATGGCGGAGACAGCGGTGGGGAGAGCGGCGGCGAGGGCGGCAGCGAGAGTCTGCACAACCCCTGGAAGGTGGTCCAGGCCGCATCGAAGTTCCTCACCCAGACCTCCCGAGATGCCGTGGACGTCGCGGAAAAAGTAGTGCAGACATGGATGCGGGGTCACCACGGCGGTGGCGAGGCCGCGCAGGAACTTCACCGCAAAGTCGGCACGCTGCACGCTCGAGACAAGCTGCGCCAGATGCTGCAGAAGATGCGGCGCACAAAGGCCATCGACGACCGGCTATCCCATGCCCTGGGTAAAAAGGCCTCCACCACGCGCATTGGCGCCAGTACGCCCAGGGGCGACGGCAAGGTAAACTGTTCTGTGTGGTGTGCGTGGTGTGTGTGGGCTGTGTGTACTCACTCACTCACTCGCTCGCTCGCTCGCTCTGTTTGTTTGTTTGTTTGTTCGTTGGCTTCGTGCTCCAACGTATGCAGACGCCCAGGCTGCTCGCCACTCTGCACTCTTTCCGACTCGCCAAGGCTGCGAGCAGCGGCGCGAGCGCGACGGCGTCGGCAACATACCTCACGGAAGTACCGCTCGAATCGTCAGGGAGTGCCGACGCCGAGGTCAAAGTCAAACCGATCATGCTCAAGGCCGCGCATAGTTTCCGAAGACGCAAAAAGATGAGCTCGGGGAAGTTGGTTGCAGGTTCCCAGAGCAGCCTTGACACAGGCACAGGCAGCCTCCCAAGCGCCCGGTCGGCGGGTGCCGCGGAGGTGAAACCGAAGGGCTCAAAACGCATGATGATTGACAATCGCGCCGCCGCTCGAGAAGAGCAGGGCCAGCGGACCAGGGGCAGTGCGGGCCAAGCAGTTTTGCCGTCGCTGCGTCCAGCTGCGCGCAACCACCACCGCCGCCCCACACAACAGCGATGGCTGGCTCAATCGTAGCGCAAAACGGCCGGCGACGTTCGAGAAGTATAAGTGCAAAGTGTAAGTAGATCTGAGTCGGTGGAGAATCATGAGTAGGTAATTTATCAAAAAAAATGTAGACATACTTAACATGCAGACGTGTGTGTTTTGTGTTTGTGTGCGCGTGTGTATGTCGTCGTGCTTGTCTAAGTCACAGAAAATTCGTTTCGATTTTTGAAAGATTGCTTGTTTGACTGGACCCAGGAGTCGACTTTGACACAGAAGAAGAACCAAGCCGCCGCACATGCTGGTCGTCTCTGCTGCGAGCAGGGTCAAAACTCCATGATGGGGGCCACCTTCCAGTGCCAGAGCGCTGCGATCAATGGAAGACAGTACCCGATCAGCTGCAGCCAGAACAGCAAACCGAACTGCGGAGGTTCCAGCACCTCCACCGAATCATCCCGCCGCACTTTCCCAGGAGAGTGCACGCGGGCGTAGACCCCGAAGAAGGGACCGTGCTGCGGGTAATGCGTGCGCAGCAAGGCTGGCATGTCGGCGTCGGCGCGCAGGACGCCGCCCCGCGGGTCCACGTTTGTTGCCGCGCAGCGCACGGTCCGACTCAGCACTTCCAGCACAGCGCCGCCCACTTTGATTTTCTTGCCGACCCACGAGAACTCCTCCCACGCGGGGACGCCGTCGATGACAATGTTGGGTCGAAACCTTGATGCCTGCAGGGGAGGTGGCGCTTCGCCGTTTGTGGCAGCAGAGCCGCTTGTGTTCGACTCCGGACGCCCGATTTTGGCACTGAGCTCGCGCACCGTGGCAGCGTTTACGAGGTGGACCACGAAGCCTGACTTGTGCCCGTTTGGACGCCGCGGCGTCTTGAAGCCTCGCGGCGTGTTGCCAAAGTGGTGCGGGCCGCGGGCGGACTGCACGAGCCGCACGGAGCGGCCCTCGCTGCCGGGCAACCCAGAGAAGAACGAGCCGACGCGGTCGCGGCCCTCCGGGGTGTCGAGTCTCGCGTCCAGCAACGTCTTTTGGTCGTGTCGCCGCCGCACACGCAGCGTTTGGGTGGCGTCGTCGAAGGCGGTGTCGAACTCGGCGAGCAGCTCACCGGCCGTGAACGCGGCAAGGAAGCACTGCTTGTGCACCCAACGTGGCTTCTGCGGATCGAAGCGGTCGACGGGTGCCTCCGGGTCGGGCTCCTTCGGATCAGGCAGGCTGTCGAAGTGCAGTGCCCACACGCGGTCCGAAGGCATGCCGCCGTGCCGCTTCAGCTGGACGGTCTGGAACTCATCGGGCCCCAGACCCTTGACGGCGTACCGCCACAGGTGGGTCACCTTGCCCGACATCACGCTAAAATGTGGACGGGGACGGGGGCTCACCTGCGTGGTGTGGTGTGTGTTGCGAGTAGCGCGTGTCACGGTCTCACCAAGTGCTTTCGACGACCTCAACCGTCGAAGGCCAGTGACGACAGCTACTGAAGAGGCAACGGGGCCCAGAACAGCAGCACGAGAAGAAGAAGAAGAAGAAGAAGCAAACCAGAAACAAGTCCAACAAGAAACGAGAATGGGCCGTTCATGATGCGGTTTGAAAGTGTCGTCGTGTCGGGGTGGCTGTGACCAGGCCGGCCGGCCGTGACCCATCCCCTTCCCACGCATCCACTCTGTTGTCATCTGGAACTCTTCGACGTGCCGAGAAGCTTACTTCCTTCCGCAGAGGACCCAGTGAGTCGTCATCCCCCCCGTTCGGCATTCCTCCTCCCGTCACCGTGCGTGCGTACAACACACCTACATGTTGTCGTCAGTGTTCTCACGAACGTCACCCACGGCCCTATGTATGTCAACCTTCGCGACGCGACTTGCGGACTGAGAGGTTGGTTGTGGGCAGGGAGGAATAGTTAGTGGTAGGTTGGTAGGTTGGTAGGTTGGTTTGTTTGCGCCGTAAGCGTTGTGTTGAGGGAACACATGCCATTATGCACAATCTAGTTGTTCCAAAATATCGTCAAATGCTGTCACTCCCTTTCTCGCAAATTCTAGACTTCGTGAACGGAATCCCTTCGCCCCAGGTGGTGGCTTGGATGCTGGTGGTGGGTTGAACCCGCCAGTGGAGCAGTCAAACTTGTCGAAAAGCACGACAGCTGTGTGGCGAGGCAACGCAGGCTTCGCACGAACTACATCTGCGGCAGCTGCCTTGACTTGAGGGTGGAAGTGGCGCTGCAAAGGGAGCAGATGCCACGCAGTAGGGCGCGCCTGGGCGCCACCGTCGTCGGCAAAGCCGGGTGCGGCGAACACGCCGTCTTCGGGTGCATCTCTCAGCAACTGGGCCACTTTGGGATACTTTTGCATGATGAATCGCGCAGCAGTCACCATAGCCAAGCCCTCGTGTGGACGCAATTGCAGGGCCACCTGCATGCAACGTCGGCACACGATTGCAGAGCGTTGTGCGTTGGTCTCCTGGCGCCGCAGGTATGCCATATCTAAGCATTGTGCAACAAGGATGACGGGGTGGGATCCTCTCCACCGCTTCGCACCATGTACATTTGCTGCAACGGACTCCTGGTCCATCAAGTGCAAAACGGAACCTGGTCGCAGCTCCAAGCGCTTGGCTTCCGCATTGCGCCGGCGCTCCTGCTCTGCGGCAATGGATAGCATCGGTAAATCCAGTAACAACTGGTGCAAGCGTTCGAGAAAGAAAGTGCAGTCAACTTTGAGCTCTTCGCCCGGACCTTCGAGGGTCGTGAACACCGTGAGAAGGAGCAACAGTTCGTCGTGTCCACTCAAGGTCAAGTTTGTGCCCACGAGCGCAGTTGCAGTTGCGGTCGCAGCTGGCTGATTTGATCCGATCCCACTGGCACCGCTTCCAGCTCCGCCTCGTCCAAGGCCACTTACACCACCGTGAGAGTGACCGGCGGCCACCGCACATTGCTGTGAAATACGTCGCAGCTCCTTCACTAAATCTGCAACAATATCTATATTGATGAGGTGAGCCAGTCGTGAAAGGCCACGAAGAATGATTGGAAGGTGCTTGGAGATGTCTTCTTCCTTAAGAACCCTGAAATACACCACGATGACTTCGCGCAGCATTTCCGCATGGGCTTCATGTCGCTGCTGGTCCTTGATACGAGCATCAGCCTCAGCTAGTTCACGTTCAACTTCATCAGTGTGCTTGTAGCGCCGCTTTCGATTGCGTCGGTTTTTTTTCTTGCTTTTTTGTCGCACTTCTGTCATGTCTACCTTCAGCTTTAGCCGGTTCAGGCAGTAAAACAACTCTGGTCGAGCTCGTTGCCCTCGGCGCTTAATTCGCTGCCCGACTAATTTCACCGTCTTCAATGCGCACTGCGATTCAGGATCATCGATATCCTCACCGACGAATATTTTGACCAATGTTGCGGCTGCTAGAGCACGAGAACCCGCATGAGTTCCATCAGCTAGTGCCACCGCAATATTCATCAATGTATCTGCATGGTTGAAGGTCGGTCTTGCAAGAAGCAGTTTAAGAATGCACTGAACGCACACCAAACGGATTTTGTCTGCAGCTTGCAACTCAACATTGGAAGGTTGTTGGCCTGTTCCGAAAAGGAATGGCAGCTGCTGGCCCTTTTTCTTTGCTGCTTGGTTTAGTTTGAACTTTCCACCCTGCGTATCCTGCGTTGCGTATCGCTTCACCACGCTTAAAAAGTTTTCGTACGCAGTTAGCAAGTTGCGCTCAAAGGTACGCAGCTCGCGCACTTCTTTGCTCAGCAATTGCCGTTTTTTATCACCATCTTTGTCTCCAGCGACATGGTGGTCTCCGATCAGTGTTATTCTATAACCTGGCAAAATGTCTATGAAGATGGCAAGCTCAGATAGAAGTGTCCAACACACTATATTTGCATCGTCAATCTTCGAGTAACGATGCAGTTCTTGCATGTGGCTTCGGGCTCCTCGTGGCGGTCGAAGTCCCTTCGTTGGATTGGCTAAAATGTACTGGGAGAAATGGGCGATGTCTGCCTTTGCTTGAGCTTGCTGTTGAACGCGTTGTCTGTTTGCAAGGATAGCCGCTGCTTCGTCGGCGTCACTGTCGCTGTCGCTGTCGTCGTCGGCGCTGTCGGCGTCGGCGTCACTGAAAGAATCGCTGTCAACACCAGAGTCGACAAAGTCATCAACAGCCACACTTTCCGACCGCGGCTTGTCGCTGTCGTCGTTATCGCCGCTAACACCAACCACATTTGAGTTGGAACCAGTCTCGGACCCCGGCAGGCCTTCCCGAGCTTTACCTCGAATTACTTTGCCAGGAATCATTCTCCCAGTTGCCGCGGACTTTGTTGGGAGCTTTTGACTGCCTTCTTCCTCTTTGTCCCAAATCTTGGACCGATTGGCGGCATTATATCTGTTCTCAACTGCACTTGCTTCATCTTCACTTTCGTCATCATGCATGTCTTCGTCACTGGATTCAACATCTCCTGCAGCCGCAGCGACCATGGCTCCAGCCTGCTCTGTGTCGTCGAACGCTTCATCGTCGACTTGAACCGAGACAACGCCATCCTCGGTTTGTACAGATTGAGCGATTGAAAAGTATTCCTCCTCCTTTGGTGTCTGCTGTGCTCTTAGTTTCCTCTTCATTTTTTTGGATAGTTTTTTCTTCGGCGGCGGCTGGTCTTCTGACACGTCAGCACGGGATGCTTGGCGAGATTGCTCGTGAGCGTTTGTACCGCGTTCGCTGGGCTCAGTCTCTACATTGCTTGTGAATGTGCGAGCATATTTGCGGTAAAACTGGTCCTCTGTGCCATTGGCCTTGGCTTTGCGAAACTCACGGCGGCGCGCCCGCTTGGCGGCTGGATCAATGTTCAGCTTCGCCTTTTGTTGCCTTTTCAATTTTCTTGTTAGGGTGCTTGGTTTAGCGTTCTTCTTCTTCTTCGAAGCCACCTTGAGGCCATTCGGAAGGCGCGGCATCGTGCAACAAACCGATGAATGTCAACGAACTCTCTTCAAAAGGCTCACCATGCACAGCAATCGCTGTTTCTACGTCAAAATTGAAACTGCCCTCAAGAATGGATCGTCTCGTTTCTATTTTTATCTATTTTGACGCAGGCTCAGGAATACACACTATGCAATGCGGCGTCGTCGTCGTCGGCGTCGTCAAAGTTGTCATCAAAGTCGTCGTCGTCGTCGTCGTCGTCGTCAAAGTCAGCGTCGTTGTGTGTGTCGTCAAAGTCAGCGTTGTCGTCGTCAGAGTCAGAGTCAGCGTCATCGTCATCGTCGTTGTCATCGACGCCAAAGTCATCGTCACATCGACGTCAACGTCGTCAACGTCGTCGTCGTCATCGTCGTCGTCGTCGTCATCGTCGTCATCGTCATCGTCGTCGTCGTC
>ENA-OWNT01004580-OWNT01004580.1-seawater-metagenome-genome-assembly--contig:-NODE-4580-length-12003-cov-7.148583_pt1 | contig 12003 bp, 12 predicted proteins | sample MGYA00238136_ERZ651165 | MGnify/ENA primary metagenome ERZ651165 (study PRJEB26861, sample SAMN08777766) | seawater metagenome | isolation source: coastal seawater | place: USA: Florida | collected... | reverse complement strand
TCTGAAAGCGGGCGCAAAAGTAAACTTTTTCTGAACAATCAAACATTTTATTTAATTGTTTTTCCAAAATCTCTCTCAGCAATAATTCCCTTCTCAAAACGCTTCCCGTTTTTGGGAGTGCGAAAGTAAACACTCCTGACATTCTGCAAAGAAAAAAATTGAAAATTTCCATCCCGCAATCGCAACTCTCTAAACACAACACCAATGAGAATAAATCCTACCAGCATACAGTCTAAAAAGACGTTCCGTCAGACAGCCAACGCTAAGCTCTTACACCTATCGCTAAACCTGTGTTAACTCGCTTCAGTAAATCCCAGAACCACTTCCTGATTCGTTTTTGGGAGTGCGAAAGTAGGCGACTTTCGATACCCCGCAACTATTTATTTCACCTTTTTTCAAGAAATAAAATCAAGAGGCTCTTTACCAATCGTTTATGGTTTCATTACCCAACCATGAACATCTGGCTCATGTCCGAGTCTGATACTTGTTAGCTTCTCAAGCAAGGCGTTTCCTACTTTTCGTTCAGCTATAGGAGGTAATTCAAAGTGCTCATCTCTAAAACCAATTCCAGCTATATGTGCTATAGTAGCCGCTGTACCTGCTCCAAACGCCTCTGTAAGAGATTTATCTCTCAGGCCGGCCACTACCTCTTCCACCGTTATAGCGCGTTCTTCTACTTCATAGCCCATCTCCTTGGCCAGAGTAACCACACTTCTACGCGTTACTCCTTTAAGTATAGTATCTCGCGAAGTATCGGGAGTAATTACCTTTCCGTCTTTCACAAAGAAGACATTCATGGTACCCGACTCTTCTATATACTTATGTTCTTTAGCATCGGTCCAGAGTAATTGTCTGTATCCATCTTCAGCGGCAAGCTTACTTGGGTATAGCGCAGCGGCATAATTTCCTGCCGCCTTTGCAGCCCCTACCCCACCCTGTGCGGCTCTGGAGTAGTGCTCCTCAATTTTTACTGTGATGGGCTCAGGATAATAAGCACCTACCGGACAAGTAAATATCATAAAGCAATAGTCGTCTGAGGGCTTAATGCCTACATACTCATCTGTTGCGTACATGACAGGTCTTATATATAAGGAACTGCCTTCTTTGGTAGGTATCCAGTCCTGATCCAACCTAATGAGCTCCATGAGCCCGTCCATAAAGATTTCTCTGGGCACCGTGCTCATGCACATGCGCTCGGCTGACTCATTGAATCTGTTAAAATTATCTTCGGGTCGGAAAAGCATAGCTTCTCCCTGATTGTTCTTATAGGCTTTGAGCCCTTCAAAAACAGACTGACCATAATGAATTACAGACATTGCCGGATGCATGGGAATTGGGCCGAATGGCACAATCTCTGGCGCCTGCCACTCACCACCCCTACAATAGGCTATGAGCATGTGATCGGAAAAAACCCGACCAAATGGCACATCATCAAGGTCTACTTGCGGTAATTTTGAATTGGCAACTCTTGTAACTTTAATAGCTTCAGTGTTTGTTTCTGACATTCTTATGATTTAAAAAAAACTTGCAACGGCCAATTTAGCCAAAACTGCAAAGCTGATGAACAAAATTGTAAATACGGATAGTTTCTTAGCACATTTTATAGATGAGGAGTTTTACGTAGTAGATCAAGGCTTTAAAGACACCGAAAAGGTGACAGAAGTTCAATTGGGCTCTGTGGAAGACGATGAGAGCAATGCCAAGCTTCCCCTAATGATGAACCGTTTACTGGTCATTTTAAGGTTTCAGGAGGATTCTACGAAAGCGGCTCAGTTTAAGGTTTTTCTGACCAAGCTTCTTGCAGCCGCTGGCTTTAAAATTGAAAAAGCGGATGTAGTTGTAATGAACAAATACAAAGACATCAAGGCCAAAACCATCATTAACCAAAGTGAATGTGAATTCGTCATGGCATTTGGTGTCGACATAAAAAATCCTGACTCCTTTAGTCTGCGACCTTATAATGGCAAACAAGTACTTATCGCATCACCTATTGAACTGTTGCCAAATGACAGAGCGAAAAAGACAAAGCTGTGGAGTTTGATGAAGGATATGTTTAAACTTGACTAATGGACATGCAACAATTCGTTTTTGCTTCACACAACCCCAATAAGGTAAAGGAAATAAGAGCTAAACTGGGAACTGCGTTTGAAGTACTGAGCCTACGGGACATCAACTTCCATGAAGAAATTCCTGAAGATTTTGAGACATTGGAGGAAAATGCCCTTCAAAAGGCAAGAACAATAAAGACGCGCTCAGGGAAGGATTGTTTTGCAGATGATACGGGGCTTGAAGTAGAAGCTCTGAACGGGGCGCCAGGTGTTTATTCGGCCAGGTATGCAGGGCTGGACAGCAACTCTGAGAAAAACATCAATAAACTATTAAAGGAATTAGAAGGCGTTGACAACCGAAAAGCACGCTTCAGAACATCTATTGCCCTACTTTGGAAAGGGCAGGAACACTGCTTTGAAGGTATTGTGGAAGGTAGCATTACAAAAACGAGGAGTGGTTCTGACGGCTTTGGCTATGATCCGGTTTTTATTCCTGATGGCTATAGCATCACATTTGCCGAAATGAGCCTTGCAGAAAAGAATCAAATAAGCCATAGGGCAAGGGCATTTGCAAAAATGACCAAATTCCTGACTGAAAACTTCTAAAGTGTCCTAAGTCACCCTTACCAAACAACCTCTTCGCTAAATTCGTTATTAACCAATCAAGAGGGTTTGTACTTTATTGCATACAAGCCTTCCTAACCGGATATTCGAAAAGACATGGATTACAAAATCAAAATCTCCTATTTCCTGTTCATACTAATATTAATAGGCGGACTAAGCTTGGGTGCCTGCAACGTTGATGACAATGGTGACGATGGCGGTGGAGACGATGGCGGCAGTGGTGGACCTACAACTGCCTATGACTTTGACCTAAGTCAGCAGTTTGAAGATATAGACGATGCCTTTGATACAACTCCTGATGACAATCCTACCACAGTTGAGGGAGTTGAGCTAGGACGCCATTTATTCTATGATGTACGACTGTCAAAAAATAATACGATTGCCTGTGCAAGTTGTCACAAACAGGAAAACGCCTTTGCTGATCCTGAGCAATTCTCGGAAGGTTTTGAGGGTAAAAGGACATCTCGAAACTCTATGTCTATTGTCAATATGAGATGGCAAAGCCTTTTCTTTTGGGATGGCAGGGCCAATTCTCTTGAAGAACAGGTGCTAATGCCCGTGCAAGATGAAATTGAGATGGGAATGACCCTTTCTGAGATGACTGAGAAGCTCAAAACAATTGACATTTATCCAGACATGTTTGAAAGCGCCTTTGGCACCACTGAGATTACAAGTGACCGAGTTTCAAAAGCGTTAAGTCAGTTTATACGAACACTGGTTTCTCAAAATTCAAAGTTTGACGAAGCATATGGTAAAAGTGATGCGGCCATCCGACAGATTCTTAGCACGGAAGAATACCTGGGCTACCGGCTTTTTATAACCCATGTAGATCCTGACTATGGTAGTGGCATTAACATTCCTGGAAGCGCCAGTAGAGGTGCCAATTGTGGAGATTGCCATAGAACGGCGCTCTTTACAACCAGTACGTTTACCAATAATGGACTGGACTCCCTTACCACAGATGCCGGATATGGAGATATTTCGGGCAAAAACAAATTTGACGGCACCTTTAAAACGCCAACGGTACGAAATATTGAACTTACAGCGCCTTACATGCACGACGGTCGATTTGCCACCCTGGAGGAGGTAATTGAACACTACGATGAACATGTACTGGACCACAAAAACCTGGATAGCCAAATAAGCGAAGCGGGAAACACCTGGCCAGGCAAACTGAACCTTACTGATCAGGAAAAAGCTGCTCTAATTGCTTTTCTAAAAACATTAACCGACAACGACCTTATTACGAATCCTAAATATGCCAGCCCATTTTAGGCAACATATCGACCTCATCCACCTTACAACACTTCTGTTCTTAGGAATTGTACTGGGGGCCTGTGAAAAGCCTCCCAAAGAAATAAAACGTGAGCAGGGAGCATATAACTTCAATTTAAAGCAAGGGTTTAAAGAGCTGGATTCAGAAGCAGACAATACGCCTGAAAACAACCTTACGACTTACGAAGGAGTTGAGCTTGGTCGTCATTTGTTCTATGATGAAAGGCTTTCAAAAAACAACAGCATTTCTTGCGCAAGTTGCCACAAACAGGAAAATGCTTTTTCAGATCCGAGGCAATTCTCAGAAGGTTTTGACGGAAGCCTTGGGAAACGCAACTCTATGTCTCTGGTCAATTTAAAGTGGCACAAACGATTCTTTTGGGACGGCAGGGCTCCAAGCCTTGAAGAGCAAGTACTTATGCCAATTCAAGATCCTGTGGAAATGGGAATGGAACTAGACGAATTGGTTTCTAAGCTAAAGCAAATAAAACTTTACAAGGAACTGTTTGAAGAAGCCTTTGGTAGTTCTGATATCACTAGCGAACGCATTTCCATGGCCCTTGCTCAATTTGTAAGATCAATAGTTTCTGACAAGGCCATATATGATGACGTGTACAGAATTAATCCCAGATTGGATCGACAACTTAAGCAGTACTTAAGCGAACAGGAATTCTGGGGCTATAGGCTGTTTAACAACCACCCAAATGTGAACGCAGAGGCTAACCAGGTAGGGCAGCCTTCGAGGGGCGCCTTTTGCGTAGATTGCCATAATGGTGACTTGCTTACCAATAATCTGTTTGCCAACAATGGATTGGACTCAATGGTGGTAGATCAGGGGTATGGTGAAGTTTCTGGCAAAAACAAGCACAATGGGCTCTTTAAAACACCTACCCTTAGAAATATAGCACTTACTGCTCCCTATATGCACGATGGAAGGTTCGCCACATTGGAAGAAGTCATTGATCACTACGATCAGCACGTACTTGATCATCCCAACCTCACCACCGAGTTTAATCACATAGGAAACACACGTGCAGGTAAACTGGATTTAACACCGGCAGAAAAAGACGCACTATTAGCATACCTTAAAACCTTTACTGACTATGACCTCATCAACGATCCTAAATTCTCAAATCCTTTTGAAGAGTAAATATCTATTTCTCCTTGTAATTGGCCTTGTATTGATTGGCAATGCGCAATCATGTAAGGTGGATGAGGATGACAAGCCCATTCCAAATGGTGACCTGCGTATCAATATTGTTCACCATGTAAAAGGTAAGGAACTAGTGCTTGACGTTTTAGAGCATACTAACGCCGCTAACAATGAGTATTACGTATCACAGTTTCAGTATTACCTATCCAATTTTGAATTGACCGGTGGAAGCTGTGGCGACTATACTCCCGAAGCATCGTATCACTTAATTAGCGAAATAGATGACCCCAATCTGGGCGGGCTCTATCAGAAAACAACTGTAGACCTTTCTGTAGAATCGGGATGTTACAAAAACCTTGGCTTTTATATTGGAGTTGACGAAGACAGAAGGGCAAATGGGCCATACACAGGAGACCTAAGCTCTATTTGGAATATGGCCTGGGATTGGAGTGGTGACTATATTTTCATGAAACTGGCTGGAGAGTTTGTTGGTGAAGATGAAATGGAAGAGTCTTTTGTGTACCACCTGGCAGGAGAAGATCAATACAAAAAGGTAAACCTTGATCTTAAAACTGAGTTGAAAATAGAAGCTGGGGAGCAAACGGAAATCACTATCTACGCCGATATCAACAAGGTATTTGAAGGCGCCCACACTATTGACTTCAATAATGACGCTTCTACCATGGATCCTGGTAGTGCCCTTGCCAAAAAGCTGGGAGAAAACTATGCGAACATGTTTTCATTAGCAAAAGACTAGGCATAGCGATACATTTGTGCCAAAGAATTTGGCATGCCAAAAATTGCGTTTTTCAGTCTCCTAATAGGAGTTTTCTTTTTGAGCTCATCTTGCAAATCTCAAGAGGAAAAAAGGGCGGAAGCACTTAAAAAAGAAGTTCATCAACTGCACGATGATCTGATGCTTAAATCAGAAGACCTTGCAAAGCTCAAAAGAGACCTTGGTAAGCAATTAAAGCATGCAAAAAACCCTATTCAAAGTGGGGCAATGAAAGGCATCATCTTACTTATAAATGCAGCCCAGAGTTTTATGGACGACTGGATGAAGATGTATAAAGAGCCGGATATGGAGAAAGATCTGGATGCTGCCATCAAATATTATGAAAAACAACTTTCTGAGTTGGAGCGTATGCAGTCAGAAATGCTGGAGGCGGAAGGCAAAGCCAAAGAGTGGATTGAGAAGTTCAAGGAGAATTAGGTTCAATGAAAAGTACTTTTTTTCTCGCCGTAGCAGTGCTGTCAGCAATAGGGATTTCTTCATGTAAATGGGGAAAACATACACTTCCTATTATTAGCCCATATGTAGTAGAAAATGGAGATACCATCTACAAGACCTTACCGGAATTTGAATTCATCAATCAGGATGGAAAAACTGTGACCAGGAAAGACTTTCTAGGCAAGGTATTTATTGCTGACTTTTTCTTTGTGTCATGTCCTACTATATGCCCGGTAATGTCCAAGAACGTTCGCAAAATTTACGAGCGCTATGATGGCATTGATGACTTTAGAATATTGTCGCATTCTATTGATTCTACAGACAGTATCCCTGTACTGAAGGCCTACTCAGAAGGGTTGGGGGTAGCTCTGCCCACCTGGCATTTTGTAACCGGTGTAAAAGACAGCATCTACAACATTGGCTACGACTTCTATATGGCTACTATGGAAGAAGACGGAAGCCCGGGGAGCGGAGGCTACGTGCACTCTGGTGGACTTATTTTGGTAGACCGAAAGGGAAGAATAAGGGGAATATATGATGGTACCAGTGATGCGGAAACAGGCCAACTCATATCAGATCTTACCATACTTTTAAAAAAGAAGGTTGAATAGGTTACTGGGGCTTGGTATTGTGCTAATTGTATTAATTGTATGGTCTTGTACCAATTCGCAAGAACAAAAGAAGCAACAGTACATTTCCATGGGCAGGCTTGTGTATCAAAAACAATGTGCTAATTGCCATCAGGACGATGGAAAAGGCATGGGGCAACTATACCCGGATCTAAACAAGTCAACCAAACTCAGGGATCATTCTGATGAGCTCTTTTGCTTGATTAAACATGGTAGCAGGGCGCAGGAAGAAGGGCAAAAAATCACCATGAAAATGCCGGCCTTTGAACACTTGAAGGAAGATGAACTTGCCAAGGTGATGAGCTACATTACCAACAGCTTCGGTAAACGAGATACCGCATTTACAAATGCGGATGCAGCAAAGGCTTTGGAAAACTGCAACTAGAAGTAAATAATAGACATTAGGCTGAGCAGCCACAGAGCAATTGTTACCTGCAAAAACCGGTCTTTGTACAGTAGTCCGGTAGGAGATCCTGAATTCTTTTCTACCAATGTAATTTGCATGTAACGCAATACCCCTGCAAGTACAAATATGATAGTGAAGTAAATGTAGGGTGAATTAAAGCGGGCTTCGGTTTCAGGGCTTAAAACGTACATACTATAAGCTACCACCAGAATACCTCCAATTACTGAAATGGAAGTATTTAAAAATGCCATGTTATAAGCTTCTATACCTTTCCTCATTTTTGTTCCGCTTGCCTCAAATATTGCCACATCGTCTCTGCGTTTTGAAAGACTCAGAAACAGGGCCAATAGAAAGGTCATGAGCGTTAGCCATTTGGAAGGCTCAATTTCGGAAGCAAAGCCTCCTGCGTACACTCGTAGTACATAGCCAAAAGATAGAATGAAAATATCAAGAATGGCAATATGTTTCAGACCAGAACTATACCCTAAATTCATCAAGAGATACAAAACCAATACGTAGGCCAGGCTAATAGAAGACAGGTACCAACAAATTCCTGCCGAAACCAAAAGCATTATACCGAGCACCACGAAGGCATTTGAAACGCTTATTGCTCCCGAAGCTATCGGTCGGTTCCGTTTTTTGGGATGCAGTCTGTCAGCGTTACGATCTCTGTAATCGTTGAAAATATATACTGCGGACGAGAGAAACGCAAAGGCAAACGCCGCAAGCGTGGTGCCACCGAAGGCATCAGTATTGGTAAGTTGATTGTCAAAGAAAATGGGCAAGAAAAGGAACCCATTCTTTATCCACTGTTCAATTCGAATCAGTTTTAAATAATGAATCATGCTCTATTGAACTTCGATCCAAGTACCGTTGCCAGCACACTCCCCATTACTTGCTCGTTCCAGAGCATGGAGTTATTAGATTTTGATTTGTTTGATTCAGCGTTGAGTACCCAAGCCGACTCAGGATTAAATACCGTTAAGTTGACCGCATTCCCTTCTTTAATAACGGGAACATCCCTATTGAAGGCTGTTCTGTTTCTTGAAACCAATATTCCAATGGCTTTTTCAAGTCCCACAGCCTGGATTAATAAAGGATAGAGAGTTTGTAAACCAATTACACCACTATCAGCAAGGGTAATCTCTGTTTTCTTCGCATCTTCTTCATGCGGCTGGTGGTAGGCAGTAACCACGTCAATAGTACCTGACATCACTGCGGCAACCAGTGCATTACGATCCAGCTCGGAGCGTAAAGGGGTTCTTAATTTAAAGTTGGTATTGAAAGACAATAAGTCTTCATCAGTATGTAGCAAATGATATACAGAGCAATCACAAGTCAGGTCTAGCCCATCAGCTTTTGCAGCTGAAATCAATTCAAGAGAATCAGCCGTTGAAACACCACTTAAATGCAGGGACGCACCTGTATATCTAAGCAGTTCAATATATTTTTTCACCAAAAGGACCTCACTAAATGAAGGTATCCCACGCAATCCAATTTTTACGTTTACAAGTCCTTCATGGATAAAAGCACCTGGAATAATGGAGTGATTCGTAACGTCAAGGCACACCTTTTTGGAAGTAACCTTTGAATAATCAAGTGCTTTAAGTACCACAGCGTCGGTAAGTGATACGGCTTCAGGTTGATTAAATGCAAAGGCGCCTGCTTCAGAAAGCTCCAGAATTTCACTGAGTTCTCCGTGATTTCCTTCCTTTACGAATGACGGGCCTACTAATACCTGAATTCCCAGACCTTCAGTACTTCTTTCTATAAAATCAATTTGGGGTCTACTATCTAACAGCGGTTGTGTATCTGGTAATACTCCAACAGCTGTAAAGCCACCGGCTATAGCGGCCGCACATCCACTGTGCAAGTCTTCCTTGTGTTCATTTCCCGGTTCACAGAAATTTACAAAGGGATCAAACCATCCGGAGGAAACATGTAAACCATCTTCTGCTAACGTATGGTCAGCGTCATGATTTAAATTGTTGCCAACAGCTGTGATCTGCCCATTTTCAATTAAAATGTCTGTATCTCGGTGCGCTATTGATCCATCAATGTCATGAATCAGTGCCTTCTTTATAAGAACCTTCATCTAAAAGGCAATTTTATAGCTATAATTTCAAAAATGACGAAACATAGTGCAGCTAACAGGAAGTAGCGCCACCAGCGGTTCTGGTCATTGATCTCTTTGAATGCTCCTGTCAAAAACTCCTTGTCAGGATCAATAATCTCAATACCACTTTTGTCTATCATTTGATCCAGCTCGGTGGCCGAGGGAAAGTTAAGGCGACTTTCTTCCCTTTTGTAGTTAAATGCCACGTAGGACAGAATGCTATCCTTACCTGATTCTTTTAGTGCATAATAACCTGGCTCAGCAAGCTCCTGCTTAAAATACCGTAACCTGTTGTTCTTTAAGGCCTGTTCGGGAACCAATGACCGTTCTTCCATATTAAAGGTTACAACATTACCTGGGCCAACACCCTTTACAATTACTTCACCCGGAGCATCGTCAATAAAGGTTGCAATGGCATTTTGAATCCCCTGGTAAGTGGCAAATTTGTACATGAGCGGAACAAAGAGCGCGTTTTGTGACAAGGAGCTCCAATCTTTTTCCAAACTGGAGGCCATGCTGAAAACCCGACCACTCCCATATGTACTTTCCACAAGAAAACGATGTCCGTTGCCCAGATCTATAAGGTTGTTCATAGCAGACTGCGTACTCGCTTCAATCTTGTAGTGCTTTTTAATAACGGGATAATTGGTATTGTTTGGTACGCTCTCAAAAATGTCGTTGAAGAAATCGCTCTCCAATTCCAACTTTTTGATCTCTACCTGATCGCTTTGCACTGGCCCATAACGAAAACCAAACTTTGACGTGAGCCGCTCATAACTTCCCTGCTCCTTTTCAGGTGAAGGAATAATTACGAGATTTCCTCCATTTGCTACGTAGTCAGATAGTTGATCTATTATTCCACTTGAAAAACTCTGTACTTCGTTAAGGATAACCAACTTATAGTCGGCCAAGGCTCTACTGCTTGCTTGGTCGGCAGGGACCTGCTCAAACCTGAAGTTCTCGCTGGTTTGGTATACCTTCTCAATAAAGGCGTCCCCTCCACTCTCGTTGATACTCAACACCGGATGGTGAGGATCTACATAAAAGCCTGTAAAAAAAGTATTGTCAAACTCTACAGGGTAGTCTTCAACAGCAATATCCACAAGATTCCATCCTTCATTTGAAATGGCAAAGCTCACTACCAGGTCTTCAGATGCTGATGGTCCTAACTCTACGTTTTGAAGTGCTCTTTGTACTCCATTGACTGTAACTACTACTGACCGTCCTTCAACGCGCTGATTGCCAAGGTTACTTACTTTGATCTTCAGAGTGGCATTTTGCCCGAGTTCAAAGAAACTCTGTTCAAACCAGGCACTGTCAATATTTACGTTTGATACATTCTCCGCATTGAGTGGTACCAGATACAAATTGCTCAGGGTGTCAATTTCGATTTCGTCAAGTTGAAATACATTCTTCTGAAAGTCACTTAGCCATACAATGTTTCGCTGACCATTCTGCCTCAATAAATTGTTCGACTGAATTTTATAAAGGTCTTTGGGGGCAATCTGCTCAGGGCTTAAGCCTATTTTCTCTACTTCTTCCAATAGCACTGCCTTCCCGTAAAAGTCATTGGTAAGGTTGTCACTACTATTGGTTACCAAATTGAACTGCGCTTCTTCGCCATACCCATCGGTTATCTCCTCTACCTTTTTCTTTGCCAAAGCCAGCAATTCGCCGTCACTACCTTCAAGCCCCATGCTAAAGGAGTTATCTATGTAAATAGAAACAAGTTGCTGTTTTTGCGGAAGTTGTTCGGTTCGTTCAGGGATGGGATGAGCAAATGCCAACACCAGACATGCTATAACGAGCATGCGGAGAAACATGATGATCAGATCTCTTATTTGCCTAAACCGCCGTTTTACCTTGGTAGCCTGCTGTAAGAACTTAACCTGTGTAAACTCCTGCTTCTTGAACCTTCTAAAGTTAAAAAAGTGGATAATAACGGGCACAAGCACAAAGGCAAGGGCAGGTAGAAAATTGGGATAGAGAAAAGTCATTTACTATGAACGCAAAAGTTTGAAAAACTGATGGATTCGCAATCTAAGAGCGAAATACCACACTTTACGAGGGGCAGTAAAAAAATAGGCGGACCTAACCATTTTTAACCAATAAAAAAGGGGCCAAATGGCCCCTTATACTTCTTTCAAGTTGGTATCTATTGCTTGGCTTTATAGATGTCCATGGTGTATCTACCAAGGTTATCAGTAGCTCCCTGATGAGAATACTCAGCGTCAATTTCCTTAATGTGAACCAAGGTATAAGAATTGTCTCTAAGCTTGGCCAAGAATTTAGTTCCGGCAATAACGCTTATAAGAGTACTTCCCTGACTCTCGGCAAATCTCTTTGCAGCAATTCCAGTATTCAGGGTGCTGATGTCGTAAGCATTTCCAAGATCTACAAACTGAGCGCCTGATTCAGTATTGGATATAAAAACATTAGAGAGCTCTTTGTTTTGCTCGCTGTTATCTACCATGTCTTTTGTATTCGCCGGAGCATCACCATATACTTCAATGGCGTCAAC
>ENA-OWNT01004579-OWNT01004579.1-seawater-metagenome-genome-assembly--contig:-NODE-4579-length-12007-cov-4.302179_pt1 | contig 12007 bp, 8 predicted proteins | sample MGYA00238136_ERZ651165 | MGnify/ENA primary metagenome ERZ651165 (study PRJEB26861, sample SAMN08777766) | seawater metagenome | isolation source: coastal seawater | place: USA: Florida | collected... | reverse complement strand
CCTCTCCCGTGAAGCCGGGGCCACCCATGGCGGCGGGCACCGTGGGATCGCCGAGGGTGGAGTCCCACTCGTAGCGGACCAGGGGGATCGACACGTCGGCGGCCGCTTGCTGCGCTGCCGCGGAGCTCTCCTCTTCGGCCCCGGTCTGGCCCTCGCCCGCCGCTCCCTCTTCGGCACCTGCCTCGGGTTCGCCGCCGGTGGCGTATGGGTTCGGCTTCTCGTCCCCCCCTCCGCAGGCGGTCAGGCCCACGAGGGGCAGGAAGGTCAGGACAAGGCCCGTGGCGAGGCGGGAAGCGGCCATCTTGGTCGGGGGTAGGGACCTCGGGCGGCGTGGGCCGGGAGAGGTCGGACGGGGGGTGGTCGGACGAGCGCGGATGGTAACCGCTGGGATCGCCGGGGAGGACTCCCTAGACTCGGGCCATGCCCGCCCGGCGTCGCCCCCCAGCCCGGAAGGATCACCGCAGCCCTGCCGTCCTGGTCGACCTCACCGACCAGGAGCTGCTGGACCTGCGCCTCAAGGACCTGGGCCTCACCGTCGAGGGCTCGGCCGTGGAGCCCCGGCTCGAGCGCCTGGCCGCCGAGCTCGACCGCGAGGGCCTGTTCCAGCCCTACGCCTGGCTGTCCACCGACTGGTTCACCCCCGACGGCTGCACCGGCTTCGCGGTCCCCTTCTACCTGGCCCACTCGCGCCTGGTCCGCCTGGAGCGCGCGCAGATGCTCGAGGTCGAAGGCGGCTCCGCCGACGAGTGCCTGCGCATCCTGCGCCACGAGGCCGCCCACGCCATCGACAACGCCTACGGCCTGCGCCGACGCAAGCGCTGGCGCCAGGTCTTCGGCTCCCCCACCGAGCCCTACGAGTCGAGCTACTCCCCCGACCCCACCAGTCGGGCCCACGTCCTGAACCTGGGCTACTGGTACAGCCAGAGCCATCCGCTCGAGGACTGGGCCGAGACCTTCGCGGTCTGGCTCGGCAGCGCCGGACGCTGGCGTCGGCGCTACGAGGGCTGGACAGCCCTGGCCAAGCTGGAGTACGTGGACGAACTGATGACCGAGCTGCGGGGCAAGCCGCCGCGCCTGCGCACGCGCACCCGCGAGGACTCCCTGCCCAGCCTGCGCCTGACCGCGGATACCGGCTACCAGTCGCAATCCACCGAAACGCTGTTCGACGACCTGATCTGGAGCGTCGCCGCCGGTATCGTCGGCCCGGTCTTCGACGCTGGCCGCCGCGCCGCGGAAGTCCGACGCACCGACGCCGTGCTGCGCGAGGCGCTGGCGCAGTACGAGCAGGCCTTGCTGGACGCGATGGCCGAGGTCGAGAACGCTCTGCTTCAGGAACAAGAACAGCGACGGCATGTCGAGGCGCTGGAAAAACGCGTCGCCGCAAGCCGCTCACTGCTCGAAGCCACGCGTGATCGCTACCAGAACGGCCTGTCGGACTATCTGCCCGTACTGACCGCGCTAACCACGCTGCAGGCCGACGAGCAGTCCTATCTGACGGCCAAGCGCCAACTGTTGTCCTACCGCGTCCAGTTGCATCGCGCACTGGGCGGAGACTGGTCGGTGGTCGACACCGGCAACGGGGAATCCTCATGAAACGACGGACCAAGGTCTTCGCGTTCTTCGGCATCGTGATCCTGGGCATGCTGATCCTGACGGTGCTGGTGAAGACCAAGCCAAAACCGGGTCGATCGGACGCCGGCCCCGTCAAGCCGCTGGTCGAAACGGTCCAGCTGACGGCCGGCACGGTGCGGGTGGAAATCGACGCCACCGGCACCGTGCAGGCGGCCCGCGATGTCCAGGTCACCTCCGAGGTCGGCGGTCGCGTGGAAGCCGTGGCGCCCGATTTCATTCCCGGTGGACGCGTGAAGGCCGGCGATGCACTGATCCGCCTGGAGGCCGAGCGCTTCGAGCTGGCCGTGGATCAGGCCCGGGCGAACCTCGCCCGCGCCCGCAGTGATCTGGCCCTGGAGCAGGGCCGGGTTGAGGTGGCCGAACGCGAATGGACGCTGTTCGACCGCACTGACGCGGACGGTGCGCTGGCCCGGCGCAAACCGCAGCTCGCCGCCGCCCGTGCCACGGTAAAATCCGCCGAGGCGCAGCTGCGCGATGCCCAGTTGAACCTTGAGCGCAGCACCATCACCGCCCCATTCGATGGCGTGGTCCAGTCCGAGACGGTCGAAGCCGGCCAGGTGGTCAATGCCGGCCAGCAGCTCGGCCGACTGCTCGGGGACGACGTGTTCCACGTGCTCGCAAGCGTGCCCGTGGACCGTCTGCAATGGTTGCCGTTGCCAACCGCCGATGGCTCCGCCGGCGCGGCCGCCGACATCCGCCAGCCGAACACCACCGGCGCCCGCGAAGGTCGGGTGATCCGCGTGCTCGGCGATCTGGATCCGGAAGGCCGCATGGCCCGACTGCTGCTGGAGGTCCCCGAACCATTGAGCGGCCCGACTCCGCTGCTGGTTGGCGCCTTCGTCGACGTTGCGCTCCACGGCCGCGAACTGATCGACACCATCGCAATACCGCGCGCGGCGCTCATCGGCTCCAACGCGGTGTGGCGGGTGAACGATGACAACGCACTGGAAAAGACATCGCTGACCATCACCTGGCGCAGCGATGACGCCGTCTTCATCCGCAGCGGCAGCGGCGGCCTGAATGACGGCGATCGCATCCTGAAGACCCGCATCCCGCTGGCGGTCGAGGGCATGCACGTGCGCATCGCCGGCGACGACGCCCCCGATCGGACCGAAGCCGGCGAGCCGGGCTGATCATGAACGCGCCTTCATCAACCGGCCGCAAACCCGAGTGGATGCGCGGCCCGCTGGCCTGGCTGGCGGCCAACCCGGTGGCCGCGAACCTGCTGATGCTGGTCCTGATCATCGGCGGCTGGATCATCGGCAGCGGCGTCAAGCAGGAAGTGTTTCCGGAATTCGACGCCGACATCATCACCATCGACATCGCCTACCCGGGCGCCAGCCCGGAGGAAGTCGAACAGGGCATGATCCTGGCGATCGAGGACTCGGTGCGCGGCATCGATGGCGTCAAGACGGTGGAATCCCACAGCTATGAGGGTGCCGGAACAGTCGTCGCCGAGATCGTGTCCGGCTATGACCCCGACAAGGTCTCGACCGACGTCAAGAACGCGGTGGACCGCATCACCAGTTTCCCGGAAGACGCGGAACGGCCGATCACCAGCCTGGTGGCGATCAAGACGAAGGTGATCACGCTGGTGCTGCACGGCAACACCGATCACGCCACCCTGAGGGATCTGGCCGAGCGCGCCCGCACCGACCTGCTGAACCGCCCAGACATCACCGAGGTCGTGCTGACCAACGCGCCGCCCCGGGAGATCGCCATCGAGGTGTCGTCCAGCGCCCTGCACGCCTACGGTCTGTCGCTGCCGCAGATCGCCGACCGCATCCAGAGTCACGCCGTGGAGCTGCCGGGCGGCGCCATCCGCACCGAGGGCGGCGAGGTGCTGGTCCGCATGGACGAGCGACGCGATTTCGCACGCGAGTTCGATGATATTCCGCTGCGCACCAACCGTGAGGGCACGGTACTCACACTGGGCGACATCGCCACCATCCGCGACGGATTCTCCGACAGCTCCTACCTGGAAACCCGCTTCAACAACGACCCCGCGGTGATGCTGGAGGTCTTCCGCGTGGGCGACCAGACCCCGATCAGCGTGTCTGGCGCGGTGCGCGACTACACCACCGAGCTGAACGGCCAGCTGCCGGAAGGTTTGCGCGCGGACACCGTCTACGACGACTCCGTCTTCTACGAAGACCGCATCAACCTGCTGCTGCGCAACGGCTTGCTCGGGTTCGTGCTAGTCATCGTGTTGCTGACGCTGTTCCTGGAACCCAGACTGGCGTTCTGGGTCACGCTGGGCATTCCCATCTCGTTTCTTGGCGCCATGCTGCTCATGCCGGCGATGGACGTCAGCTTCAACATGATCTCGCTGTTCGGGTTCATCGTGACGCTGGGGATCGTGGTCGACGACGCGATCATCGTCGGCGAGAACATCTACCACCAGCGCGAGCTGGGGCACGGACGGTTGAAGGCCGCGATCCTCGGGGTGCGCGGCGTCGGTGCGCCGGTCGTGTTCGCCGTGCTGACAACCATCGTCGCATTCTCGCCGCTGTTGTTCGTCCCCGGCCCGGCCGGCAACTTCTTCCGGGTGCTGCCGGCCATCGTGATCTGCGTTCTGCTGATGTCGCTGGTCGAGTCGCTGGCCATCCTGCCCAGCCACCTCGCCCATTCGAAGCATCCACGCACCACCGGCATCGAGGGCTTCCTGGTGCGATTGCAGCATCGTGTCGCCGCGTGGATGGACCGGGTGATCGAGCACCGTTACACGCCGGTGGTCCGTTGGGCGACGATGCACCGGACCATCTCCATCGCCACCGGCATCGCGGTGTTCTTCGCATCCATCGGACTGGTGGCGGGCGCGCGCGTGAAGACCGAGTTCTTCCCCAACATCGATGCCGACTTCATCTTTGCCAACGTGCGGGTGCCCTACGGCTCGAACATCGAGCTGACCCGGGACACCCTGGACAAGACCGTGGCGGCGATGCACGAGACGCTGGCCGAATACCCGGACGACGCCCGCATCGTCGACGCGGTCATCACAGTGCTGGGCGATCAGCCGAATCTCTCGCAGGCCTACCGGCCCGGCGACGGCCTGGGGTCCAGCCACCTGATCAGCGTGCAGGCCACACTGGCGCCGGCCAGCGAGCGCGACGTCAAGACCCAGGAGTTCTCGGACCGCTGGCGGGAAAAGGTGCAGCGGATTCCGGGCGTGGACCGCACCCAGTTCGTTCACACCACCGGACCGGGCGCGGGCGCCGACCTGACCGTTCAGCTCAAGCACCATGACGTGGACACACTGGAGGCGGCCGCGGACATGCTGGCCGCCAAGCTGCGCGAGTTCACCGGGCTGTCCGACATCGACAACGGCTACTCCGGCGGCAAGGAACAGCTGAACGTGACGCTGACCGAAGCCGGCAAGACGCTGGGGCTGACCTCCAGCGAGGTCGGCCGCCAGATACGTGGAGCCTTTTTTGGCGCCGAGGCGCTGCGTCAGCAGCGTGGCCGCGACGAGGTGCGGGTGATGGTGCGTCTGCCGGCGGAGGAACGCGCCGAAGAGGCGACGCTGGAGGACCTGCTGATCCGCACGCCCAGCGGGGGACTGGCCGCGCTGTCGGATGTCGCCCGGGTCGAACGCGGCCAGGCGTACACCACCATCAACCGGGACCAGGGCCGCCGGGTGTTGAACGTCACCGCCGAGGTCGACGCCAACGTCACCCAGACCAACGACGTGATCGCCGAGCTCGCGAGCTCCGTGCTGCCGGCGCTGCAGGATCGCTTTCACGGCCTGCAGTTCAGTTTCGAGGGCGCCAACCGCGACGAGGCCGAATCCCAGACCGCGATCTTCACCGGCTTCCAGCTCGCGCTGATCGGCATCTTCGTGCTGCTGGCCATGGCCTTCCGCAGCTATCTGCAACCGATCATCGTGATGTCGGCCATCCCGTTCGGCATCGTCGGCGCGATCTGGGGGCATCTGCTGCTGGACTACAAGATGAGCTTCATCTCGCTGTTCGGCATTGTCGCGCTCTCCGGCGTGGTCGTGAACGACTCGCTGGTGCTGATCGACGCGGCGAACAAGTACCGCGCGGAAGGATTGAGCAAGCGCGACGCGATTATCCGGGCCGGCCAGCGCCGTTTCCGCCCGATCGTGCTGACATCGCTGACCACCTTCCTCGGGCTCGCGCCGATGATCATGGAAACCTCGGTGCAGGCGCGATTCATCATCCCGATGGCCATCAGCCTGGGCTTCGGCATCCTCTTCGCCACGGTGATCATCCTCATCCTGGTGCCGGCGATCTACCTCGTCATCGAGGACTTCCGTCACTTCCTGACCCGCCTGTTCGGCGGCGCCGAGCATCCGGAAACCGAAGACGAACTGGCGTAAAACCGCCCGGGCGGCACAGTAGTGCGCCGCAACATTGGCTTGACTGCCGGTGTCGACAAGGCAGCCAGGGCAAGGACAGCGGGCATCCCGAACGCTAGTGTCCGTGCCTCACGCATTGGCTGACCACGACACATGAGCATTGCAGATCAGAGCATGGCGCGCGGACTGCGCGTACTGAACCGCCTCGCCGGCGGGACCCTGCTCGACCGCCTGGGCGTTCGCAAGCAGAGTGAACGGGCGATCTACCACGCCTCGCGCACGGGATTCGGCGTCGCCGCCGCCGCGGCGCGCAGCTTCAAGGGCGGCCCCAAGCCGGACCGCGCCCAACGCCTGCCCAGCGCCGGCGACCCCGGGCTGTTCGATCTGACGCCCAGTGAAGACCAGGCCATGCTGCAGGATGCCGCGCAGCGCTTCGCCGACGAGGCCCTGCGACCCGCCGCGGAAGAGGCCAACGAGGCCTGCTCCGCCGAGAAGGATTTGCTGGACATGGCGAACGAGCTGGGCATCGCCATCCTCGGCATCCCGGAAGAACTGGGCGGCGCGGGCACCGAGCGCAGCACGGTCACCAATGTACTGGTCGCCGAGGCGCTGGCTCACGGCGACATGGGGCTGGCCTTCGCCTGCCTGGCGCCGTCGGCCGTCAGCAATGCCCTGGTGTTGTGGGGCAATGCGGAACAACAGGGCAAATACCTGCCCGCCTTCGCGGAGGAGACCACGCCGGTCGCCGCGCTGGCGCTGTCCGAGCCGGTTCCGCTGTTCGATCCGATGTCACCGGCAACCGTCGCCAAGCCGGTGGACGGTGGCTGGTCGCTGAGCGGCATCAAGTCTCTGGTCCCGAACGCCGCCACCTGCGAGCTGTTCATCATCGGCGCCATGGTCGAAGGCGAGGGCCCGGCGCTGTTCGTCGTCGAGTCCGACCCGGCGACCATGTCCATCGCTCCGGATCCGGCGATGGGCCTGCGCGCCGCCGCGACCGGGCAGGTGCAACTCGACGGCGTGGTCGTCCCGACCGCCGCTCGCCTCGGTGACGGCGCCAAGGCCGCGACCGACGCCTACACAGAATGCGTCCGCCTGAGCCGTCTGGCCTGGTGCGCCATGGCCATCGGCACCGGCAAGGCCGTGCTCGACTACGTGATTCCCTACGTCAACGACCGACAGGCCTTCGGCGAACCGATCAGCCACCGCCAGTCAGTGGCCTTCATGGTCGCCAACATCGCCATCGAGCTGGAAGGCATGCGCCTGACCACACTGCGCGCCGCGAGTCTGGCCGAACGTGGCAAGGCTTACGCCCGCGAGGCCGCCGTGGCCCGCCGCCTGTGCGTGGACAAGGGCATGCAGATCGGCTCCGACGGCGTGCAGTTGCTCGGCGGCCACGGCTTCACCAAGGAATACCCGGTCGAGCGCTGGTATCGCGATCTGCGCGCCATCGGCGTCATGGAGGGCGGCCTGCTCGTCTGAGCGCCGCGGAGAATACGATCATGATCAATCTCGAAGTCCCGAAGAAATTCACCGGCCTGGTCCGCCAGGCGCATCAGGTCTCCAAGGAAGTGCTGCGCGCCAACTCGCGCAAGTACGACCTCGCTGAGCACGAGTACCCCAAGGAACTGGACATGCTCGCCGCGCTGGTCGACGGCATGAACGATGGTGGCGGCCAGGGTGCCGGTGCCGCCGGCGTGCGCCGCGACAAATCCGACGACGGCAGCAACAAGAACGGCAGCAACCTGTCCACCGCGCTGGGCATCATCGAGATGTGCTGGGGCGATGTCGGCCTGCTGCTGTCCATGCCGCGCCAGGGCCTGGGCAACTCCGCGATCGCCTCGGTCGCCAACGACGAACAACTCGAACGCTTCGCCGGCCGCTGGGCCGCCATGGCCATCACCGAGCCGGGCTGCGGCTCCGATTCCGCGGCGATCCGCACCACCGCGGTCAAGGATGGCGACGAGTACATTCTCAACGGCGAGAAGATCTACGTGACCGCCGGCGACCGCGCCGATCTGGTCGTGGTCTGGGCAACACTGGACAAGAGCGTCGGCCGCGCCGCGATCAAGTCCTTCGTCGTCGAGAAGGGCACGCCCGGCTTCGAACTGGTGCGTCTGGAGAAGAAGCTCGGGATCAAGTCCTCCGACACCGCCGCCTTCGTGCTGAAGGACTGCCGGGTGCCCGCGGAGAACCTGCTGGGCGACCCGACGGTCAACGTGGAAAAGGGCTTTGCCGGGGTCATGCAGACCTTCGACAACACCCGTCCTCTGGTCGCGGCGATGGCCATCGGCCTGGCCCGTGCGGCACTGGAGGAAACCCGCAAGGTGCTGGAAGACGCCGGCATCGTCATCGACTACGACCAGCTCGCGACCAAGCAGACCGCGGCCGCCGCCGACTTCATCCGCATGGAAGCGGACTTCGAGGCCGCCCGCCTGCTGATGATGGAAGCCGCCTGGATGGCGGACAACCGCAAGCCGAACTCGCTGCAGGCCTCCATGGCCAAGGCCAAGGCCGGACGCTCCTGCGTCGACATCAGTCTCAAGTGCGTGGAGCTTTGCGGCAACCTCGGCTACAGCGAGGACAGCTTCCTGGAGAAGTGGGCGCGCGACAGCAAGATTCTCGACATCTTCGAGGGCACGCAGCAGATCCAGCAGCTCATCATCGCCCGGCGCCTGCTGGGCAAGTCCTCGGCCGAGCTGAAATAGCCGAACCCGTGATGGATGGTTGACCGGCATGCCCGCCAAGACCTTGGCGGGCATTTCGTTTGCGACGCGAGTTTGCGTTTCACCTCTGCAAGACTGAGCCGGCACTCTGCTGCTCGCGAGCTCTCGATCGACGGGGTCCGTCTGTGCCATTCAAGACGATGCCTCCCCTGCCGATAAGGACAAGGCACCCCAGAGGTCTCACGCCATGTCCGCCGAACAGCTGCTCACCCACGCCAACAAACTGCCCACCGTCCCGAAGGTGGTGCACGAACTGATGTCCTCCTTCCAGCAGGAAGACGTCGAGACCGCACGCATCGCGGGGCTGATCGAAACCGATCCGGTCATCAGCGCCAAGGTGCTGCGCCTGGCGAACTCGGCCTATTTTCACCGCAGCCGCAGCATCGGCAGCATCGGCGACGCCGTGATGCACCTCGGCTTCGAGCGGGTGCGCAATCTGGTCGTCGGCTGCGGCCTCATCGGATCGATGCAGACCCCGCCCGGCATGGACAAGCCCGGATTCTGGCGGCACGCGGTGTTCACCGCCGTTGCCTCGCGTGAACTGGCCAGACTCGGCCAGGAAAGCGCCTCCAGCGAAACCGTGGAGCCGGAAATGGCCTTCGCGGCCGGCATCATCTACCCGGTGGGCGAGCTGCTGCTGCGCTGGGCGAAGCCGATGGAACTGTTCCAGCTCGACAACGGCGAACCCTACTGCACACCCGCCCGCGCCGAATCGGAGCGCAAGATGCTCGGACTGGATTTCGCATCGACCAGCGCGCTGCTGGCCGACCACTGGAAGTTTCCGAAGGAACTGTCCGACGGGCTGCGCGCCGCGGGCGACCCCGACAACACCGAACCCTTCTCACCACTGGGCGCCATCGTCGCGGTGGGTTCGGTGCTGGCCGCGGCATCGGCAATCCGCATGGAGCCTCCGGTCAACGGCTACACCCTCAACCGGGTCGGCATCCGCATCGATCAGGTCTGGAGCCTGCCGCCGATCAACGAATTGTCCAACGGACTGGACACGATGCTGCTGGAATCCTGATCGACGACGCCCGACTCAGGACAACCGACGCGGCCCCTGCTGGGCCACCAGCGCAAGTATCCAGGCGATGCCGGCTGCTACCACCCCGGCCACGAACAGCGGCACGTATTGCTCGATCCGCCCGTACCAGCCAGCCATGATCGCCGCCCCGCTGGCCTGACCAATCGCGAAGGCCACCGTCGCACCCGCCCACCAGCGGGCATGCGCCGCGGCACCGGCGATCTCGGCCAGCGCCGCAGAGGTCATCGACACCGCGCCAGGCACCAATGCGCCGATGACCAGACTGGATAGCGTCAGCGTCACCGGATGGCCGGTTACCACCGGCACCACGACCGCCAGCGCCGTGGCGGCGTAGCAGGCCTGCAACATCATCGGCACGCCCACGCGCCCGGCCATGCGGACGATGACGGTGGGCCCGATCAGCGACCCGAAGCCGACAATCCACCACTGCACGGCGGCGAATCCCTGACTCATCCCACGTTCGCGCACGAGAAAGTCCACCCAGAACACACCGTGCGGGACGATACCGACCGCCTCGAATGCGTAAGCGCAGATCACCAGGGTCGGCGCCAAAAGCCACCAGCCACGCGAGGTGACGCCTTGCGAAGTACCCACTTCGGTCGGACGCTCGGCCTGCATCACCACCCACCCGCGCAAACCGATCGCCGCCGCGATACCAGCCAGCCCGGCCATCAACAACCAGGCCGTGGCCGGCCCGATCCACGGCAGCGCGGTGGCGACCCCCGCCGTCAGCAGGGTTCCCAGGCCGATTCCGGTGAAGGTCACGCCACTGACACGCGCGCGCTCCAGCGGCGACACGGCCGTCAGCGCCGCGCTAACGCCCCTCACCATGAGCCAGGCGCCTGCCATCCCGCAGACGAATCGCCAGGCGTTCATCCACCAGAGGCCGAGCGGAACGGCACAGGCCAGAAAACTGATGACCACGACCACCAGTGCCGTCGGAATCAGGGAATGACGTTCCGAGCGCGGCGCGACCAGCGTCAGAATCGCACCCAGACAATAACCGACAAGATTCGCGGCGCCGGCCTGCGCGGCCTCGGCGGGTGTCAGCCAGCCCGCTTGGATCATCTCCGGAATCAGCGGCGGATAGGCGAACCGTCCCAGCGCGATTCCGACCAGCGTGGCGCAGAACCCCAGCGTCTGAGCGGCCATTCGTTGGCGGCGGCTTGTCGCTCGCAGGGTCATCAAGAGATCGGGTAATCGAACAGGGCGGCGGATTGTCGCCGATCCCGCCAGCATTTGCCCGTCGTCAGGTTGTCCGCCGACCTGTCCCGGTCGCGAGGAATCACGAGCTGGCGCGAGGATCGCGAGCCGATGGGCCGCCCTTCAGCCGGCTTCCTCCTCACGGGCCAGCTTGTCCCACAACGTGCCGGAGCGCTCGCCGGACTGATCATCCACAGGAGGCAATTCATCGGTAGGCGGCGCGGAGTCCTGGGTGGACTCCAGCACGGCGCGATCGGAGGCCTGCTCGTCGATGTCCTGACGGTAGGCGACGATGATTTCCACGCGGCGGTTGCGGGCACGGTGCTCGGGCGTGTCGTTGGGCTCCAGCGGCCGTGACGATCCGTAACCACTGACGACGAGCTGTGACTCGTCGATGGAACCCACCTTGACCACTTCCTCGACCACCGACACAGCGCGCGCGGCCGACAGATCCCAGTTGGACGAGAACCCGCCGCCGCGATGCACCGGCACGTCGTCGGTGTGACCGGCCACGGTGACCTGCTGCGACTTGGCGTCGATCAGGCTGACCACGCGATGAATCAGGTCGCCGGCACCGTTGACCAGCCGCGCGCTGCCGGACGGGAACGACACATGCTCGGGAAAGCGGACGACGACCTGGTCGCGGTTACGCTCCAGAATGATGCGACCGATCTCGATGTCCTCCTTCAGGCCTTCCTTGAGCTTCCTGTATAGCGCCTCACCGGCGGTGGTGGACACCACCTTTTCGACGGTCCGGACCTGCTGGGTTGGCATGCTGTTGTGCCCGGTGCCTGAGATGATTCCGGTCTCCAGGCCCTGCTGGGCGTCGTCCCGCTTGCTGATGTACTGCACGCCGCCGAAGGCTTCACGCATCGAGCCAACCACCGCCTCGAACTTGGAGATGTCCATCTTCGCCTGCGCGAACAGCAGCACGAAGAAACACATCATCAGCGACATCATGTCAGCGAAGGTCGCCATCCAGAGCGGGACCTCTGCCCCCTCGACGGTGTTCAGGCTCAGCCAGGGTCCGACGCTCATGTCCCCTCCGTCCGGTTGCGAACGGTAGCAGCTTCTGGCTCGACG
>ENA-OWNT01004578-OWNT01004578.1-seawater-metagenome-genome-assembly--contig:-NODE-4578-length-12009-cov-3.977372_pt1 | contig 12009 bp, 9 predicted proteins | sample MGYA00238136_ERZ651165 | MGnify/ENA primary metagenome ERZ651165 (study PRJEB26861, sample SAMN08777766) | seawater metagenome | isolation source: coastal seawater | place: USA: Florida | collected... | reverse complement strand
CAAACAGTCAGCTTCAACTACCGGAAACCAGATGTCTACTTGTAACGTCTTGTTGACAATCAAACAAACAAACGAACGAACGAACGAACGAATCACCAATGTATCTACCTGGCACGAGTTCGTTGTTGTTGAGGACGAAATCAGAACGACAACAAACGAAGGAAGGAAGGAACCAAGGAAGGAAGCAGCGAACGAACTTCGAACGAAGGCATTGACCGACCGCTCCTCACTTCGAGAGAATTGGTGAGCAAGTGAGTGAGTGAGTGAGTGAGTGAGTGCGGGGGCGGTCCGTGGCTGTGAGGGCAGGGGACAGCAGCAGCACACACAGTCACTGTCACTGACTGCCACACTGTCACTCTCATCCACAGTCTCACACCCACAAACGATTTCACGATTTCACATTTTGCGTTTTCAACTTTTTGTTTCCATTTTGCATTTTGCATTTTGCATTTTTCAGTTTTTTCGTTTTTTCGTTTTTTCTTCTTTCACGGTTCCTCAGTTTCCAGTTTCTCGTTTCTCGGTTTTTTTGCAGTTTTCAGTTTTCAGTTTTTCGTTTTTCAGTTGCTGCAAGGTACCCGGATTGTTTCCAGCTTTTCAGGTTTTCAGGTTTTCAGGTTTTCGGTTTGTAGACGTTTTGACATTTTGACATTTTGACATTTTGACATTTGACATTTGACATTTTTGACATTTTGCATTTTCCATTTTCCATTATTCATTTTTCATTTTTCACATCCTAATTGCTTTTACAGACTCACTCACTCACAGTCACTCAGCAGAGCTCAAACGGACGAACGAACGAACGATCAGCATCTCTGTCCGTCATTGTTTTCGACTTCGACAACGTTCGTTCGTTGGTCGTTCGTTCGTTGTCCGTTCGTTCATTCCTTGTGCGTTGAGGTCTGTTGCTCGGTATGTTTTGTTGTTGTTTGTTCATTGGTCGTTGTATTGTGTTCTGTTCTGTTGTGAGTTGTGAAACCTAATCGTTCGTGGGTTACGGTACATGTATGTGCTTTGATCTGGCAACAATCATAGTCTGCAACCACAGTCAACAACACGAAGCGCAACGTACGAATGGCGAATGTTTTACTGTCAAAGACCGCAACGTCGAGGACGGCCGCTCGATTGGCGTCAAGCGACTGTCACAAGTAGCGAACACGACCACGGTCAGCGTCATGGCGTCAGCTATGATGTGAGCTTCTCTCGGTGTTGCAAGTTGATTGAGGCAACAACACTTGTGCGAAGTCTAACTGCATAGTCGACATGGCCGCGTTGCTTTACCCAGAAACAGCAGTTGCGTGTGCCGCTTTGTTGTAAACTCTTTCTGGCCAGCCCAATTTTGCGCGACCTTTTGAGTTGGGTGATGCCCAGCACAGGAGAAGCGCGAGCGCTCGTGAGCATTCCTGCTAATGGAAGCATGACGGTGTTGTAGCTCCTGCAAAAATGGCGTATTTAGTCGAGTCGTTGACAACCGGCGAACTTTCGGTGGCGAAGCCAACGTTTTCGCCGAGCAAAATTAAGTTGTTCAACGAACTGGTGGTGACCGTTCCGAGTTTCAGGACTGTGGAGGATCACACTGAGTACGAAATTCAAACGTGCTTACCGCACGGTGTGATAGGACTAGGATGCATACACACAGTGTGGAAGCGGTTCAAGGAGTTCAAGCAGTTTCACTCAATGCTTTGGTCTTTATTTGCCGGGACACCCGACCTGCCTGCACTCCCAGTGTCAGGTGTGTTGTCAATCCCAAAGCGAATATCGAGTAAAGTGTTTGGTGTGGGGAAAGCGCAGCTGATTGAGAGCCGCTGGCAACAACTCGGTGAATATCTGAATTCCGTGGTTAAGTTTGTCGTCAAAGAAAGGCACATTGCTGGCTTTCGTCTTGTGGAGGAATTTCTTGAACTTCAACCGCTGGAGGCGAATGCTCCGATCACGCTTAAGCACGCAGAAGGCGCCCTTCTCACACACCCGCAATCCGCCGCGGAAAGTGTTGTTGCGTTTGTGCCAGAAACGGTGGCAGAGATTGATCAGTTGCGGGCGGAGCTACACAGAGCTCAATCAGCGAACGCTGCATTGCTAGAAAAGTCGAGCGCTTCGAGCGTCACAATAGCTATCCAGGAGCTGCGGTTACAACTCCAGGAGTCTGAGGCACGCCGAGCCGACACCGAAAAGTCGCTGCGCCAGATGACAAGTCACGCGGCTGAAACGGAGCTTCTCATGGCACAGGAAGAGGAGAAACTTCGTCAAGAAATCGTTGAATTAAAAGAGCAGCACAACGTAAAATTGCAAAATGTGATGGAGACGTCCAAGCAGCAAATTTCTGAAATTCAAGATCAAGCCGCGACTCGCGAAAAAGAATTGAACAATGAAGTTGCGATGCAAACGCAACTTTTAGCAGACCTTCGAGAGAAGTCAACAACCGAAACGTCAAACTACGAACGTGAGATTGGGCGCTTGAACAATGCCGTCGCTGAATTGACCTCCTCCAAACGCAAATTAAGTTCTTTGGCAGCTGCACGGAAAAAGAGTCTTGATGATGCAGAACAACGAGCGCTGCAGTGGAAGACGCGCTGCAAAGAAGAAGAAGATCAAAAATTGAGGGCAAGTCAAACCCTTCTTGAGTCCACAACGAAGCTTCAGGCGGCGGAATCTCAGATCACCGAGCTGCAGAAAACTCTTCATGAAAGGGAGCTCCTGTTTAAAGTGCAACTGGCCCAGCTGCACGCCAACGCCGCGTCATTGGAGGAAGAAGTCGCATTTCTGCGCGAGAACGGTTCCAACGCTGTTCAACAGATATCGCCGGTTCAGCGCCAAGGCAGCCGAACGCCGTCATCACCACGTTTCACATTGCAACTGAGTAACGATGGTGATGGTGAGGTGAGCGCACGTGACGAAGCTGCAACAAAGCCGTCGCCGAGTGAACACGAAGCACGTTCCACGATGGCGAGCAAAGTTACATCAGAACAGGACAGACCTCGCAGCGAAGATAGCGATCGCGCTAGGGCTGAGGTTGCCACAGACGTAGGTACTGAGTCGTTGCCAACACAACCATCATCGTCGCAGGATCAAGTGCTCTCCGACCAGGCGAACGTTTGCAGAAATTGGGCACAAACTGGACGGTGTCGCTTCGGCTCAAAGTGTCGATTTCGCCACCCCAATGCCAACGAGAATGGCGACGCAACACATTTGCTGTCCTTGCCGGGTTATCACAAGCATCCTCTGGGCCCGGACACAAAAAAGAGTCGCAAAAAATTCTTCTGCGACATTTGTGGACAGAAGGCGCGGGATCGCTTTCGGTGTGCCGAAGGTTGCGATTTTGACGTCTGTTTGCAGTGCGTGACCCGCGCGGAGTCGAGCAAAAAAGACGTCGAAGCAGCGAGTGACACTGTGGTTATTCCTGCAATTGACAACGTGAAGCAGTCGCAACGAGACGGAAATGCCCCGCCATTGGCGGATGTTTCCAGGATCCAAACTGTGCCTGCCACCAGCAGTCAGCATGAGGATCGGCCCGTCGAACCGAAGCATCAGTCTGAGTCTTCCAAGGACACGAGAGCAGCAACGGACGTAACTGTATCCACAGCAGCTACAACAGACGCAGAAAGTCCCACGATTCAGGAAGATGCCACAGGTGCCGAAAATGCTAACCATGCAGAAACTGTGGAAGATGCAAAACATACTCAAGCAGCCGAATTTTCAGAAACAGTCGCCTCTTCAGAAGCCGCAGACGCCGCTGACGTTGCAGAAGCTGCCCAAGCCACAGAAGCTGCAGAAGCTGCCCAAGCCACAAGAGCTGCCCAAGCTGACCAAGCTGCCCAAGCTGCAGAAGCTGCCCAAGCTGCAGAAGCTGCAGAAGCTGCAGAAGCTGCAGAAGCTGCAGAAGCTGCCCAAGCTGCAGAAGCTGCCCAAGCTGCCCAAGCTGCCCAAGCTGCAGAAACTGCCAAAGCTGCAGAAGCTGCCAAAGCGGCCCAGGCCGCAGAAGCCGCGAGGAAAGCAGAAGCTGTCAGGAAAGCCAAACTTGCCCAGCAGAAGAAGGTTGCCGACGCTGCTCGGCAAGCACAACTGGCCCAAGAGCAAAAAGCAGCGAAGCAACGCCGACAAACAGGCTTCCGTGGGCAATTGATTGCTTTTTATCTGCGTCACAACCCTGACAAAGTGGCGGACGTGGATTCGCTTCTTGCGCGGTACCGTGGTCGTGAAGAAGAGATGATGGCAGTGTTGAAGCGCAAGTACGGTGTGCAGTAGTTTGTCGCAATGTGACACACTGAAAGTACCCGCGGTACCGACGTTAGAATCAAATTCCATGTAATTTTTATTTATTTTTCGCACACATTCATTTCAGCTTCTTGATTTCACGAGAGAGCGAAGTGGACGACGACACATAGATGGCACATATTGCACGGTTAGTCCCACTATTGACGCAAGCAATCAAATTTCGTGCGAGCATTTCTCGCAAACTGTCACACTGCACACATCCAAACAACAGGCACAACATGTCATGCACACAACACACGGATCTTGTTCTCAAAGCTCACATGCCACATGCCAAATGCCAAATACTAAATGTCACCCAATGACTCCACAGCCAAGGGGTACAGCTGCGCAGCTCCGAGCGCAATGATTCATGCGACATCAACACGTACGACGCTCATCGCCTATCATCCATCACCCATCCACGTCAATCACTCCCTAACTGCTCACAGGCTCACTCACCGCCCACCGTGCACAGTCGCCTGCCTATCCAAACACCGGCAGGCCCATCGCCGTTCCTCCTTCCAGCGAATGAACGCACACAAAGGAAGAAGGAAGGAAGGAGCAGCGGCAAGAAAGCGGAAAGGGAAGCTATCATACAGTGAGTGAGTGGGTGACTGGGGGCCACGGGCCACGGGCCACGGGTGACTGGGGGCCATCAGCTCACCTGCTGAGTGGATCCAATCCTCCACGACATACATCATATCCTTTATCGAGACTTTCCGTAGATGTTCTGTTTTACCTATGGCACATGGGAGGAAACAACGGAAGTCCTGATAATGGAAGACAGGCAGTATGCAACAGAAAAAGAGGACAGCGAGACGGAGTGAGTGAGTGAGTGAGTGAGTGAGTGAGTGAGCGCTGGCTGCTCGCTCGCTCGCTTGGTGTTGGTCGTCCAGCGCTGACTGTGAGTGAGTGACTGTGAGTGACTGTGGGCGGAGGAGATACTATTTCACCAATTGTGGATCACTCACTCACTCACTCACTCACTCAGTGGGAGGAGAGAGAGGCCAGCCCAGTCCACTCACTCACCCACAGTCACACAGTCACACAGTCACACAGTCACACAGTCACACAGTTAGTCACACAGTCACACAGTCAGTCAGTCAGTCAGTCAGTCAGTCAGTGTTACTTCGTGTTGAAGTCTTGCTGCTTCGTTGTCGTCGTCGTTGTTGCTGCTGCATGTTACGTACGTGCTGTGCTTTGACATGACGACCAACTATAGACAGTGCTATTATCCGGGACGCATGTCCGACTCAAACCTATCGGCACCAACGTCGCATTCCAAAAACCATCGACGACGCGCAGGTTCACCTGACTAGAAGGAGTTGGTGGGGAACTGTGTGGTGCAGTAGCCAAATATGTGGAGGACGACGACTTACACCAGCTGAAAGGTTGTCACGACGCGGCAGACGGAGAGCATGTGGGTTGGAACGGGGCAGAATCGAGGTTTGTTTGGTGTCTTTGCGGCCAAAATATCTTTTTGTTTCTTTTTTGAGGTGTGCTGCACTTCGATTTCGTCACAATGGAGCGCCGTTTCAAGAAGGGCCTCGAGGATGATCTCATTCTCCTCGAGGAAATCTCAGAGAAGGAGATCGTGGACACTTTGCACCGCCGTTTTCAGGATGGAACCATCTACACGTACATTGGCGAAGTACTGCTTTCCGTCAATCCCTTCAAGCCCATTCAGATTTACTCCAAGGATTTGATGCATAAGTATGCTTCGCGCTTTTCTTACGAACTTCGTCCGCACATTTTTGCCACGTCCGAGTCTGCATACAAGGCAATGCGTCGGGGTGACAACCAGTGCATTTTGATCACCGGTGAATCTGGTTCCGGTAAAACGGAAGCATCGAAGAAGGTAATGGAATTCATTGCTGAAATTTCTGATGGTGGTGGCGACACAGCGACCCAAATCAAGGAAATCATCTTGCAAAGTAACCCGTTGCTGGAGTCGTTTGGCAACTCGAAAACTGTGAGAAACAACAATTCCTCGCGTTTCGGAAAGTACATGGAAATCGTGTTTGATCCGTCTGGAGCTCCGGCCTCCGGCCGTGTGACAAACTTCTTGTTGGAAAAGCCACGCGTTGTGGGGCAAAGCCAAGAAGAGCGATCATTCCACATCTTCTACCAAGTTTTGGGTAACTGGCGCGATGGGTCCGGAAAGAACACGCTGCCACCGCAAGGGTACACTTACTTGAACCAAACATCATGCTACGCTGTCCCTGGGATTGATGATGCTGCAGATTTTGAGGACACTCTCGACGCAATGAAGGCTGTTGGATACGATCAAGTCGAAGTCCACGACATCCTCACGACTGTCATCGGTATCTTGTGGCTGGGAAACATCGACTTCAAGAAGGATGGTTCTATTGCGGATACGGAGGGTGTGCAGCAGGCTGTTAAGGCCACCGCTGCGTGCTTCGGAGTTGAGGAAGGAGCGTTGGTGCAAGCTCTGACAGAGCGGACTTTCGTGGCTGGCACCAACGAGGGAGTCCAGAGCCAAATGAACTATGAGCAGTGCCTCTACACTCGTGATGCTCTCGCCAAGGCAGCATACGCCAAGCTCTTTCAATCTTTGATCGATCAGCTCAACAAAACGCTGGAAGCGCAGGGCAGCTGCCCGAAAGATGCGAAGACCATTGGAATCTTGGTACGAGTCCACGCGTGAAACACTTCGTGTCTTGCATGCCAAATCACGAATTGTGCTGCTGCCGCCGATATGCTCGATTGTGCAGGATATTTATGGTTTCGAAATTTTCCAACGCAACAGCTTCGAGCAATTCTGCATCAACTACGTGAATGAAAAATTGCAGCAGTTGTTCATCGAGCTCACCCTGCGCAAGGAACAGGCTGAATACGTCGCGGAAGGCATTGAGTGGGAAGCTGTTGACTACTTCAACAACAAAGTGGTTTGCGACATGATTGAAGTTCGTAAAGGTGGAGACATTGGGCTCTTCGCTCTGATTGACGATGCCTCCGCTCAACAACACAATACGGTGCGTTGAAAATGTCCGCTACCAACAAATTGCGCAGTTTGTAAACGCAATAGTCATTTGTGGAATCGTTGTTCTCAGGATTCACAACTTTTGGCCAACATGGGCTCCTCTTTCCACGATCACCCCCACTTTAAAAAGGGCGTGAAGAATCGTGCCAAGACGGACTTTACCATCGTGCATTACGCTGGTGATGTCAGTTACACAATCAATGGCTTCATTGACAAGAACAAAGACACGCTGTACCCGTCTCTTACCAAGATGATGTCCGAGAGTTCATGCAGCCTCATCCGTTCGCTCTTCCCGAAGGTATTGTGCTGTCGCTGTCGAGCATGTCACCGTGAAAAGCTTACTGACTGCTATTTGTGACATGCGCAGCCAAAGTCATCTCGCAAGCGTCCCGATACTGCGGGTACACAATTCAAAAAGCAAGTCAAGCGGCTTATGGACACATTGCATGAGTGCACTCCACACTACGTGCGGTGCATCAAGCCCAATGATGACAAGAAGGGTGGTCTTTACGTCAAACCACGCGTTGCCCATCAAGTGAAGTATCTTGGTTTATTGGAGAACGTTCGCGTCCGACGCGCCGGGTTTGCCCATCGTGAACCATACATTCAGTTTTACAAACGCTACAAGATTGTGTCTCCGAAGGTACGTCGCAACGCCTGCAAATGTTGCTGCCCCTGCGAGCGGATTGCCACAGTTTGCTCACCTCCCATTATGACATGTCTTTGCTCTCAGACTTGGCCGAGCTACAAGGGTAACGGTGGCGCCAAAAAGGCTGCTGAATGCATTCTCGACACCGTTGGAGTGTCAACTCAACCGTACGATCAAGGTGGAATTATTGCATGGGGCAAAAACCAAATTTTTATGAAGAAGCCGCAGACACTCTTCTCGTTGGAGGCTGCGCGCGAGCGTAAGCTGCCAGCCATCGCGACGATCATTCAGGTCGCGTACCGAAAGTATGTTCACGAGAAATTTTTGCGCGAAATGCGTGAGAAAGCACGTGAAATTTTTGGTGGAAAGAAGTGCCGCAGGTGTGATACGATCGTCTTGTTCGTCAACATACATTTGGAATGTGTTTGCTCACCATTGCCGTCGTGCGCTATTTGTTGTGCCAGCCGAAGTTTGGATTTCACCTTCACCGCGGATTACCTCGAATTGCGGAACTCCGACATTGTCATGAACGCCTTGACGACCAAGACCTACACTGACAAGAAAATCTTATTTGACGACTCTGTCACCAAGTTCAACTTGAAGCTGAAAGATCAAGAACGCGTATTGCTTCTGTCAGAAAACGCAATTTACAACGTGAAGCCCCCGTTGACGAAGAGGTGCAAGGTTCAAAGGCGCATCCCAATTCAAGACGTGAGTCGCATCAGCATGTCGACATATGGTGACAATTTCATCGCGATTCACATCAAAGAAGGAGCGGAAGACTTCAAACGTGGCGACACCTTGCTGTCAATGAAGCGTAAAACAGAGTTTGTCGCCACCCTTATGGATGCCGCTGCAGCTTTGAATCACACGATCGACCTGCACTTTGACGACCGCATTCGCGCCCGTTTGTACCAAAACGAGCTGGAGGTCCAGGTCGTCGAAGACGCGTCGCTCCCTCCACGTGAAGAGCAACTGTCGCTCATGTCCAAAGTCCTGCTGAAGGTTTCAGTTGGCGCAGAGCTTGGCTCGAGGGCACCGGTCGGCAAGCAATAACGTTGCTAGAAACCGCAACTATTTGCATTCAGGCGACAACATCGAGACTAGAAGAAAGCAGCATTTTTTTGCGCTCGAGGTGGCGCCCACTCGCCTCCATCACGCGATCAAGATACATCATATTTTTATAAAACAAATGGCGATAGTGTACATTTTGTGAAGAAACGTGTGCACAGCGTTGCGTCGGTGTCAACTGTGAATTGTGTGAGTGCACTGCGTACACATTCTTTTCTGCTGTCACTTCCAGGCAACGTTATATTTACGACTTCACAAAGTTTTTGATCAGTGCCACGAGTTCTTTCGGTTTCTGGGTCTGAATCCAGTGTCCGCAGTCCAATGCGTGATGTTCGCACTCGTCCAGCTTGTCAAGTTTGTCCAGCCAGCGTTGAGAGAAGAATTGAACACGCTTCCGCGTTCCGTACACGAACATAGTTGACACGGTCTTGGGGAAGCGTGGCGCAGCCTTCTTGTCCCACCAAATTGTGATCAGCATCCAGAAGTAGGGATAAGTCATGAACATTTTGAGATCTTTCGGCTTCGTTGGCATGTTGTACTCGTGCGGAGTTGGTCCTATCCACTTCCATGGATACAGTGCGACGCAAAGCATGGCTAATGCGCTCCCAAGGAAAGGAATCCGTGACAAGATGAAACAAAACGCCAATAGTATTTGGTACCCCAAGATAATGGGCATAGAGCCCAGTTTGGGTGCGCCGTAGCCAACATCCAGAACGACAAACTTTTGCACCATGTCGGGATGGGCCTGTGTAAATCTCTGACAGATATAAGAACCCCAGTCGTGCGCCACTAGCGTAATGCCCCCGCCCAACAAGTGCACTGGTTTCAGAACGCGGAGTAGATCGTCAACGATGGCGTTGAATGAATGGCCCAGAAACTTTGTTAACTTCTTTTTTTCATAGTCGGGCATCACGCACACAATGATGTGGTGTGTGTCAACAAAGTCACGAGAAACTTCGTCAAACGAGTTGAATACGTCGGGGAAACCGCTGAAAAACACCATGGTGGGAACGCCTTCTTTTAGTGGAAGGCCCCTGGTCTGCGGGCTCAAAATACCGACTGACATTGTGTGTTGAATCTTGTCGCTGCCTCTTTCAAACACAACAAATCTCGAACTTTCACTTCAAACTGAAACCTGTCCTCAAATTTCTGTTGTCATTGCGCATATCCGTCGCTCACAGTTTGAATAGTGTGCCTGGTCCTCGAGGTCTGTAGAGCCGTATTCACTAAACTCTCGTGTCTCAGTCTCTACTTACTCCGTGACGACGGAGATATCGTGGCTGCTCGAGTTCTGACCTCACTCTCGTACAATCATTGCCGTCAGGTCCCTCGACCCATAGCCCCGCGACCCCACCACCACGTCTCTTTCTTTCTTCTACAATAACGGGTCAACAGCACAACAAGACGGTCGTGATCAATCACCTACTCTAAGAAAGTAAGTCAGTAAGTACTACGCAAGTTCGTCAGGAAGTCCGTCGCGAAGTTATGCAATGACTTCACCACCTCACTAACTAACTAACTAACACCGTGGTGGTGTGGTGGTCGTGATGGATAATGGTGTAGTGGTGGTATGGTGGTGGCCGATGCGTGGACGGACGGCAGAACGAACGAACGAACGAACCAACCAACCAACGAGTATCCGAACGCAGGGTCGTCTCGAAGATGGCCCCCTCGAAGATCCGTTGTCGTCGTCATTCATTCACCAAGTCAAAATTGTCCAGTCACCACTCTCTTCAGTTGCTGTCTGTCTGTACTACCAGTACTCCGCCCCAAACTCCATTGAACTTCATCATTAGTACTAGTACGCTTAAACCGGCATTCCCTACTTCACATGATGTATGGTATGTACTGTGGGTACACAGTATAGTACCGAGTACTACGTGAAATAGACTTGTTGTAGGTTGAGTGAACGAAGGCGAAGGCGGAGGGAAGGGTGGGACCGCTGCGACGCTGTGACGCTGCGGCAGTGAGTGAGTGAACGACAGAGTGGGCGGGCGTGGGGGTGGGAGTGGGAGGGAGAGAGCGACGTTACTCTGTGGCGGAGTGAGTGGCGGAGCAAGCAAGCAAGCAAGCAAGCAGCAGCCTGCCGTGTTTTTGTTTGGCTTTGGGGTTTGGGGTTTGGGGTTCCTTCCGGTCCAAACACGTCACACACACAGTCACAAATTGCAAAGACGACGCAACGACGCAACGACAACGCAACAACGCAACGACGCAACGACACACAGTCACAAATCGCAACGACGCAACGACGCAACAACAACGCAACGACACAACGACGCAACAACAACGCAATAATGCAACGACGCAACGACGCAACAACAACGCAACGATACCACGACGCAACGATAACGCAACGACGCAATAATGCAACGACGCAACGACGCAACGACACAACGACACAACGACGCAACACACCTCCTACCTACCTCATAGTTCGCCCTTGGCTTGCAAAACCCTCACGAACGTGCACGAGAACGGGGAGAAGGTCTGTGACCAATTGACATCACTGTCTTGATTGTCATACTCTAGTACCGTTGTGATTATGTGTCGCTACTGCTGATACTTGCTGTGCGTCCAAATGCAAACTGCTTTGACGCGTTGACAGGTGCGCCGCGGAGACCAAGGCGGGGTTCGCGAAGTCATCGCCGAACTGGCGTCGAGCAGGAGTCGTTGATTCCCATTGGCGCCGTCCTTTCCAAATAGTGCTCCTGTGGTTCGGACGTATCCACCATACAGTCAATGCAGGTTCGGGTTAATTGTTCCCGCAACGTTGAAATAATAAGGTCGCGGTTGCACAAGCTATTCGTGGGCGATTGAAAAGGCTTCAATCAGTTTTGCTGCAAACTGCAGTTTCCTGCAATGAATGCAGTTCCTTCGCAGAATGGCAGTTAAATAGGCACTTGTGACGGTAGCGCGGCGAGTGCGGCGCGTGCGTTGGTGCTCCAGCGTGAGTCACAATGGCCAACATATGGGAAGCCGCGGAAAGCGGAGACCTGCACTCGATTAAGAACTACGTCGAGAGCGGGGGTGATCTCGA
>ENA-OWNT01004577-OWNT01004577.1-seawater-metagenome-genome-assembly--contig:-NODE-4577-length-12010-cov-4.408950_pt1 | contig 12010 bp, 10 predicted proteins | sample MGYA00238136_ERZ651165 | MGnify/ENA primary metagenome ERZ651165 (study PRJEB26861, sample SAMN08777766) | seawater metagenome | isolation source: coastal seawater | place: USA: Florida | collected... | reverse complement strand
GCTGCAGGCGGAGATGGACACCTTTTGTCTGCCTCAATTCAAAACGCGACGTGGGCTTCGTATATTCTCTTCATTGACCCTGGCACACAGACGGGCTTGCGACCGTCAGTCGAAGGACCGTGGGTATTGGTCGTCGCAGTGTAAGTACATTCTTGCGAGATTTGCACGTTGCAGTCATTTCATAATCACCGCTGAATATTTGTGCAGAGTTCAATCAGTGAGCGGATTCTTGTTCCTTCTCGTCGTTCTTGGCATTGTTGTTGATCGCGTGCGCTCATTGTGTGCTCGATATCGAGAACTACACTTCCGCATTATCCAAAGAGATCACGTGTTAATTCTGGGGTGGAATGATAAAACACTCTTCCTCATTCGGGAACTCTGCAACATGTACGACAGCACGACGGACCACAGCCGCAGGTTGGCGTTAATTGGTTCATGTTATTTTCCGTACCATGTCGATTTGTCCAGTGCCTGCTTTGATGATTCCACTTCGAACGTAGGCATTGCAGACCTTGCTGTCATTCTCGCGCAATGCGAACCAGCACTGGAGAAAAGGTGAGTCAGCTCGGCTTGGACTCAGACTCTCAACGTTATCTGAGTGATTGTTGACACACACTGTTGCAGATTTTGCCAGTCATAATTGTGTTGTCACAAGTTCGAGAGGAAACTTGCCTGCAGCAGCTACGAACAGCGTTTTCAATTCGATCCGAAGGATTTCGCGTCTTTCTACAGGTTGGGCTCAAGTATCTCTGACTCGATCGCCACTCTGAGTTGAACACACATTCTGTGCTTTTCGCCGTCAAAATTGAAACAGGGCGTGGAAATCATCTTTGCTGAGGGTAATCCCACCGAGCCCGATGCACTGCGCAGAGTTTCGCTAAATTCTGCTCGATTCGTGATGATTCTTGGAGACTCCGCAGACCGCTCGAACACGGCCGATCAAAAGACATTGCGGACCGTCCTCGTACGCTAGCACCGAGACTTGCTATTGTTTTTGCCAAATTCACGTCAACACTCACAGAAAAAAACCTATTGATGCACAGGCCGTACAAGCGACACTATCGAAGCGGCGTCTTCAAGTCGTGCCTCAGCGTCGGTTGGGCATGTTCGGCCTGGATGGTGACAGCAACACGCAAGCCGCAGAGAGCTCGGCTAGCATTCTACAACGGCAGCGACCTCCAAATGGTCGTGCGAACTCGTTGGCAGACCCCACACAAACAACTTCCTTCACGGGAACACTCATTGCTGAAGTGAGAGTTAAAGAAAGTGCAGACGTTATCAGAACAATTGGACGTGGCATGGATTTGAGGGTGTGTTGGTTTGAAAGTGCACTTCTATTTGTCCCGCATGCAAGTTTAATTCTTGCACGGATACAGGTAGTCTCCATGCGAACAACCATCAATGCCACGTACGCATTGCATGCTCTGGTGCCCACGTTGGGTAAGCAAAGCGTAAAGATTCTATGTTTTGAGGTGACTGCAATCGTTATGAAGTTTGTATTCGTTCAAGGTCAATTTTTTGCCGAAATCATGAGATACGATGGAAATGAATTGTATTGTGCGTAGTTTTTGCGCGTGGATGGTGTTTCTGTTCAAATTTTGATGCACCGTATTGTCACCACACAGGTTCGAGACCACTTGCAAAAGTTTTCCATGGGGGGTTGATCGGCCTCACTTTCGCCGAAGCATGCTCCACGTTAGGCAACGAAGCGATTGTCATTGGATACGTTCGAGCAGCGACTCCGCAATCTCAGGTTTTGTGCCGTCGGCAAAACCGCATATCAGACAGAATACACTGATAGGCTGTGTCAATGCTGCAGGCCAAAATTGTTCTAGCACCAGCTTTTGCGAGTCAACGGAAACTGATGGCGAAAGACAAGTTAATCTTTCTGGCGGCAGAAGTCGGTGATCTGACGGTCGGCGACAACGCCAGTCGTCACCTACACAAAGTAGAAATCAATGTGCCGCCACGAAACCAAGCCATGGCGAATGAAAACAAGCCTTCCACTGACAATGAACCTCCTGCTGAAAGTACTGCTACACATGAGCAGGCCGTGAGCGCCCCAGATCATCCCCAAATACACCGGAAAAGATCTTCACTCTCCGTCGGAACGACCACAAAGTGAGGATGACAGTGTTTGCCAAAGTATGTTATGTTGTCATGCTGTCATCACTAGCTGTTGTTTGCAGGTACACCTCTGAATTGTTGACTCGTCAGAGGTCATTCTTGATGATTGGGTATCCAACTGACATGGGAGACTATTTGGACACATTCAATCGGTTTTTGAGGGTACGGGTTTCAATTGTTCGCTGATGACACCACGGCGGCGTTTTGATGTTCGCCTCTCCTTCCAGTTGCGAACGGTCTTGAAACGACATCGTCATGATTCTCCAGCTTTTCAACTATGGATGGACTGTATTGGGAGGTATGATAGTAGCATCATGATGTGATGCATTTAACATGTTTCAAACACTATCGTGGTAACAGGCAACAAGCGCGGTGTGCTGTCAAGGAAAGCCTCGTTTATGAAACATGCGTTGAAAGTTGGCAATCAATGACGGAGTCTGAACGTTACGAATTTGAGCTTGAAGCAGATTCACTTGACAGCACGGCTTCAAAACCAGCCGGTAGGTTCCTTTTTGTGTTGAGTGGAGCCACATTTCATCAAATAATATTTTGTGATCCTTGTAAGGTGCTGGAGCGCCTCCGCCAACAACAGAGCCACCACCGGGCAGTGCGGGTTACGAGGTGAGTGTGGACGAGGATTTGACTCTCGCATACCAGACCCTAGGCTGATGCTCCAACCTCAATATCAGGTTCCATTGCGCGACTCTGAAGCTCACCACATCTATGTTCTCTCCGACAAGTCTGCTGAATGGCGCTACTACCGTTTCTTAGCTGCGGGCAAGCGGCACTATCGTCGTTGTGCAATCACAGGGAACGACAATCTAATTTTGAAATTTGCGTCGCTGCGCGATTAGGTCGACCCTGGAAAGCAGTCTCCTTTCACCCGTTCGACGACACGTGCGCGGATGGGGAGTGGGTTCCTGATGCTGCCGAAAGTGTTGACGAGGTTCGTGCGTTGCTCTCGCCAACTTCTGGCCTGGGTGGGGTGTGCTGATATTGGATCGTTCTTCAGGTACTCCGCCGAGGCGGAACCATCACCACGAGGTTTGGAGACCTTCTGATTCACCACCTGCACGGAGATCCTGACAGTGCTGCGGAAATTGAGGAGGTGAGTTCTTTGTTTGCGATCTCGCAGTCGACTACTTGTTAGAGCGTTGGGTTGAAACAACTGTATTGTACCTCCAACACAGGCCATTATCTTTGTCACGGAGACCAACAAGTTTGGTGCTGGGAAAAAGCTTGACGCTGTTTTAATATTGGTGAGCAAAGTGCTTTCCAAATAAGCTTCGTAACGGGTGGCATCTCAACAACACACATGTCGCTGGTGTGCTTGCAGGCTGACTGCGATGACACGAACTCCCTCGTGTCGGATTCATCGACCTTAACGTCACTTTTGCATGTTCGAACATTGGCTGAGACGTTGGTCACAATTCAAATTCGTGTCCCTGAGGGTCAAGATGACACAGCTGTCGCTCGACGAGCCATTTTAGAAGATATCGTAAGCTGATGGTTCTCTCGCCAGTGAATCTGCCCCACCATGACGCACATGTACAATCATTATGTAGGTGGAGCATTTAAACGGCCGAGCAACTGGGTTCGATTCTTCACTCTTGCGTTTCACGCCGGACCCTACTGGAGAGTTTAGGTTCATCCGCACAGCCCTGAACAAAGAGGTAGTTACGTTGGTCGACCTGCGCATTTCGTTGCGTGGTAGTCACAATTTCGTGTTGTAGGCTTGCGCAGCTCTGAGGAATGGCCTTTTCCGAGACTTCATTGCAGATATCATCCCTGTACGTCATGTCGCCGGTGCACACGCGTTGTGTCCACGTTTTTTCTTCAATTATGAGCTGTACTTAATTGTCGTACCAGGTTTTGCAGCATTGGCGTGAAGGGGGGAACGAAGTCTCCAGGGTTGTGACAGAAGTGCTCGACATTGACACTGACCGTATTCTCCGCAACAACCCACTTCTTCGCTCAAAGTAAGCTGCTTGTTTTCTTGTTCTAGCGCTGTCGTTGGCGGATTTAGTCACCCTCAAAATGCTGCATAGGTCGGTGTTCTTCCCCTCGAACTTGTTGGAAACTGGCATGTTTGCTTTCAATGCTCAAAGTCAAGAAGTAAACGCTGTGCTTCACTCTCTCCTTGGTTCGTGCGAAACCCGTGCGTGGTGTAGTAGCTGTTAAGTATCATTGTAACAATGACGACTTGCTCGGGCAGGAAATATTTTGTACAACGCTGACATGTCACAACGAAACCAGTCCGTGCCAAGTCGCGAAGAGAAAAGTGCCCGACCAGTGAGCAACCACTTTACAGCGTTTCATTGTATAGCCTTGGTCACCAAATGCATTGCATTTACCAGGCCATTTATCCCATCGCTTTCGGTCTTCTTTCACGAGAATTGTTGCAAGGTGTGTATCCGTGGTGTCGCGTATCAAATTGCGTCGACGGTCACCCAAACAATATGGTTTAGGTCGACATGTTGCCAGCTTTAACGAGCTCCAAACATTGATACGAACCCAGGACGCCGTTTTACTCGGCTGGAATCGGAGGGCTGACGAAGATGCACAACTTGGGTCCGTGGATAATGGGCCCTTTTCACCTAATTCCCAACCAGGAATAGAACAGAAAACCTCGTTGCTCGAACGTCCCACTAGCACGAAGCGCAAAAGTCCGGCAGGCGACCGCATTCTGTTGAAACGATCACGCAGCAAAAAGCGTTCGTATTTGTGACTGCCCGACTACTCGTGTGCGGTCTACTTCCCACGTTGTTGCCGTGGTGCTATGTTTTGGAACAGATCCGCAGCCAAGGAGACGTTTGTGCATTAACCCTGACAGTAAAGATGAACCCGTGGCGTTTCGGCAGGACGATGAACTAATAATTCTGCTAAGGTGGGTGTTGTGTAAGCATGTGTTACCCGCCGTCGACTTTTGAGTCATTTTACACTGTCGACAGACCAAATGCGGGAGCTCAATGAGAGGCTAGTTTTCAGAGTTTACTTATTAGCACAGCCACAAAGCCTACGACTTCTTCTCACGGATACTGCTTAAACTAACGTACAGAGAAAGAATTCGATGCTGCACTCACTCGTCGCCTGCAAACCCAAGGATATCGCCTGCGAAAATGTCGGATGTGATGTCAGCTGGGGGCTCTTCACCGCCTCGAAGAGCACCAAGAATCGTCCTCATCTCCGCATCACTAATTTTTTCGCCTTCGTTCTGCAACCTATATTTCAGTTCAGACCACGGAATCGACCCACCCGTGGACTCATCAGCTCCAAGCGTCTCCAACGCAGCAGCAATATCAGAGTTGCTGACTCCAAACACAGGCCGATGGTTGATGTACAACCGTACAAAGTCGTGGAGTCCAATGTCCTTAACTTCTCTGTTTGCCGCCTTCCCTCTGTGTGATTGGTTGTCTTGATTGTCACTGCCCGAATGGCCACCGCTCAGTTTGACTTCATCAATCATGCGCTCAATTTGTTTCTTTGATGGGTAAAACCCAAGTGCGCGGACAATGTTGGGGATTTCATTGAGAGAAACTCTTCCACTGACCTTTCGTTCGTCGATCGACTTCTCGCCATGAGTTCGCAGTTGTGAAAAATAAAAGTAGTCGCGGAGTTCGTCATAAGCTTCGCCGCCACTTTCGTCGTCTCCCAAAAGTTTCAAGTAGGGCTCAATACCAGCGGAGTCGCGAACTTCCTTGTCAATCACTGACGTGTCGATATCCCAAATCCCAACAGTCATGTCTGCACGGCCGGATGTGATCAAAGTTTGACCATCAAAGCTTGCTGCAATACCACTAATTTCGCCTGGGTGGGCAATGATACCCATCGCTTTCGTTGGATTTCCATCTAAAGGAAACTTAACCAAACCAACGACCTTGTCAAAGGTGGCGTACGCGAGGTAGGACGAATTCGCTCGTGGCAACGTGAGCATCTGGTTCACAGGGCCGGCGTAGGCTGGCGCCAACGCCGTTTTCAAGCACTTGGCCTCAGTCGTGCTCCACATCTCGAATTTGAATGCTGTTGTTGCTGTGACGACAACGCTTTCATCTGTACGACTCACCCCAGCGGGGGATGCTGCCCACAAGCATGCTGTGGGTGTCTCGGTGTCACCCACTCTCAGTCGATCCCTGCGGAACACGACACCTTTGGCCACCGATGATGAGTCCAGGTCGTACTCAGCCAAAAATTGATCTTCCGACACGGATACAAGATACAAATGCCCGTCGCCCGAATTGTGAAACTCGAGCCCGGTAATAGGCGCGGAATGGGATCGGTTTTTGCCCAAATAGATCCATTCCGGCCCGTCCCCGCTCACAGCATCACCCTCCTTGAAGCGATAGATACCGACGCAGAAGTCAACGTCCGCGACAGCGACGAACACGCCATCGGGTGAAAACTTGATATGGGAGATTCCCTTGGTGGTGTTACGGCACCTGTGCAATGGTGACAGCTGTCCTAAATCTAAAAACATCAACAAGCCGTTTTCGAATCCTTGCGCAATGTAGCGGCCCTCAGGGTCAAACTCTAAACACGACGGTTCTACTTTTTCATCTTTGAAAGATGCTACCATCATCAAGGCTCTGTGCTCGATATTCCACATCTGCAGGGTTCCAGAACCAGACGTGACAGCAAACTCTTGCTTCGTCGGGTTCGCGGCAAGTCCTTTAATATCGTTGTCGATTCCCTGCACCAAGAGCACACCTCGTCTGTTGTCTTCTTCGACCTCTTCGAAAGCAGAGGCCTCCACGCCGACGACAAGGGCCAATCGTGTTCCCACAATGAAATCTGGGACAGAAAATACGTCTGGGTTGCTGTCACCGGGGTGTATGGGGCGGTTGGACGCAAATGACACAGATGTGACAGAGCCGGCGTTCAAGTCCTCAAACCAGGCAATGATGCGAAATCTGAGATCGTAAAATCGAACCGCACCATCTGACGTTCCGCAGACGACGTAGTCATCAATGGCGGCCAGATAGTTGATGCTGTGACCTTCGCCAAGTCGAATAATTTTCAGCGCTGACCGAGGCTTCACAGCAGGCGCCGCAACACCAGCGTCGGAACCATCTGGTGGATCTTCGAATCCCACATCCCATTGAACGACATCACCATCCACAGTACCCGTGACTGCTGAGTCCGCACCAATGAACGCAGACGTGGTGTACTCAGCAACGCTCTGCTGAAAGTCTTTGGCACTCAGCTTCGGTTGATACGAAGTCAGTTCTCCGGACTCCCAGTTCCAAAAGAACACGTGTTTTTTGCCGTTGGTGATGACGTCGTACTCGTTTCGGGGGTTCACCTTCAGGCAGTGTTGCTCACACTCAGCGTCTACTGTGGCAGAACACAACGGTTCAGAATTTGGAGCAGTCCACTCCCATATCGATATGACCTGACCCTCGCCCGATCCGCCTGGAGAAGACAGGGTCACCAAATACGTGGCATCGAAAGAGAAGTCCATGGCGACAATCCCCTTCGGGTGCGGGTCGAAGATGGTTTTCACTGGAATTCCTGTCGAAGAATCCCAAATAACAATGAGTGACTCATCGCCAGCGTCAGCGGTTGCGATAAAACGCTTATCTCGAGTCACGCAGCAGCATGTGATCGTGCTGCTGTGACCCTCGAGCAATTGCTGAGTTCGACGTTCATAATTGTAAATCACCCCGGTGTGGCCTGCGGGATAGAACAACGCATTTCGAGCGCTAGTTGCGAGGCTCTGGACGCCACCAATAGCATCCTTGTTGAATCCATATGTCCAGCGCAGGCGGAGAGCTGACTTTGCGTCTGCCGCCATTGCGTCCACTACAGCGCGCCGCCAACCAAAGGGAAGTCTGACTCGTCACAAGTCGAAGCGACAGTGTCACAGCGTCGCGAAAGACAACAACAATTCTTGAAATATGTGCAAGACACCTAATATTTTTTTGATTCGATAATACACTTCTGTGGCCCCCACTACCTTTAAACCTACCATTCAAGTGGAAGCCGACTTCGCCATGTAACATCATTTCATCCGTCCGCCCGTAAACCTACCGTCCAGCCAGTCGGCATTCTGGCGCCAACTTTTTGTCATTCAATCAGGGTAGCACCTCTCGCATACACACATCTGCAGTCCAATCTCGGTCTTGGTTTCCGTCCGTCTTCGTGTGCGTCTACGTGCTCGTCTCTGTCAACGTCTACGTCTACGTATGCGTCTGCGTCTATGTCTACGTTGTTCGTCTGCGTTTCATTGTTCGTGCGGTCGATCGGCTCGCTAGCTGTGGACGTCGTCAGTCACAAACAACGTCCGAACGTCCGTCCGTCGGAACAGCAGAACAAACAAACGTCGACAGCAACAGCAAGTCACACACAGGTAAGCGGAGTGGGAGTGGGAGTGGGAGTGGGAGTGGGAGTGGTAGTGGGAGCAGAGACGAAACGGCAGCCGGCTCGCCCTCTCCTTCCCACTCACAAACTCACCCACTCACTCACTCACCCTCCTCAACGCTCACTCTCTCCCTTCGACTCACTCACAGCTCACTCACTCACTCACTGCTCACTCACTCACTCACAGCTCACTCACTCACTCACAGCTCGCAGCTCACTAACCCAACAAAATTTCAAAATTTCAAAATTTCAAAATGCCCAATTCACCAATTTCTAAGTTTTGCTGCCTCAGTTCTCAGTTCTACACTTTGTGAGAATTTGTCTGAGAATTTGAGAATTTATAAAACGTTTTCGCAGTTTTCGCAGTTTTCAGTTTTCGCAGTTTGTTGTTGCCGTTCGTTCGTTCGTTCGTTCGTTCGTTCGTTTGCCCTCACACTCACTGTCTGTCACTCACTCCCATTGTCACAGTTAGTTGCACTCACTCACTCACTCACTCACTCACTCACTCCTCACTCCCCCTCCCACTCCCACAGAGACAGTTGGGTGAGTTTGTGGGCAGTTCGTGGGAACGCAGGGAAAGAAAGAATATTTTCATATTTCCGCATTTGTATGTACTAGTACGAAAGCGTGATACCAGGTACAATGAAATATACGATTGTTTTGTTTGTTTTGTGTCCGACCGTTTTCATCTCAACGAGTATTCAACGACAATTTTTCGTGCTGGACGCTCAACGCTCGGTCGCTTGCGCGGTTCCCGCCACGGCACGGAACACCAAAATGGAACACTGTAGGCATTGACAATTTATTATTTACTATCACAATTGATCTACGATAGGTCGTCGCGCATGCGTTTCGCTTCCGCAAGAATGTGCTCGAGTGCTATGTCCACGTCCTGCTGTGTCGTACGCGGCGATCTACGTACAGAGAATGGAGAGTGTCAGAAAGACAAAGCAACATTTGGTGACAGCACGACACAACGCGATGACTCATGCAAGGCGCAAGGTCGACGCACGCACCCGACACAGAACCGCAGAATCTCACGACCCTCCAACTTCGTGTGGACGAGCATCATCTTTCCGGAATCGTTGAGATTTTCAAGAAGTTGGTGATTTTGCGCATCAGTCCAACCAATGTGACGGAAGCACACCAGAGACAATCCGTTGCGAGGGGCCTAGTGCCGCGAGCATGCAAGCTGAGTGTCCCAAGACGCGGTTGCCAATTGGTTCGACACTTTGCATACGCACCACAATTTCGAAGTTGGGGTCGCTCGAAAGTCCTGTTTCGAACCGCTCGGCCTGGATTCACAGCGTCAACGTCAAGCGCTGTTTGAACAATGCTATCAAGTGGCGGAATGCTGTCCCTTTTCTTTGAACTCACCAAAGCACAATGTCGGCGAATCGCGGCGCGCAGCTTCTCCTTGCCGTACGTCCGTAGGACGAACCACAACTTCAACGATCGAAATCGACGGCCGAGTGGAACTTGCCAATCCCTGTAATCGCTTACCTGTAGCAGTATTGGACAATTAGTCACGAAGTTTTTGCCATGCCGCCGCACTTGTATTTTCACGTACATATCCCGCATCGTACTCCTTCGAACGAAGGTACTCTGGAGTAATACTTTCAATCATCGCGCAACATTCCACATCGGCAAGAGCAATAGACGTAAGTTCCTCAAACTCAACACGCAAACACAAGACAGTGTTGCAATACCTTAATGCGTTGATCGTATGGGCGCGCTCGCGGAACCACATCGCGCAACAATCGAAGTTGGTGAGGAGCCATCTGCGTAAGACAGGAAGGTCAAGTGCATGGGAAGCATTGAGAGGTCGACAACGCAAATCACGAAGCAAACCGCGAGACACCTACTTGTGAGGGTTGAACGCGAATGAATCGACGTAGTCGATTCCACCTCCTTCCTGCAACATCCATTGATGCTCGTCGCAAATAAGGGCAGACCCCGCCCAGGCTGCGTCGACGTGCAGCCACAAGTTGTGCTTCTTGCACACCTAGACATCATGCAACCACAAAAGTGAATCCGAGAAGGTGCATACTGTTGCACGCCGAGCACTAACAGCCAAGCGTACCTTTCCTACTGTGCTGAGCGGATCGACTGCAGCAACACCAGTAGTGCCAACTGTCGCAACACAAATTGCGGGGATGAGATCCTGTTCGAGATCTTGTAGAATTTGTCGTTCAAGATCCTCGGGATCCATGGCAAACTTTGTGGAGCGATCGGCTTTGATAGAACGGTACTGCGACATGGACATGCCGGCGATCATTGCGGCTTTTTTAACGGAAGAATGTGCTTGTGCACTTGAATAAATGACAAGTTTTGACATCATGGCTGCAACCGTGTCGTCCGAAGCATCCGATGGTGCGCGTTCGCGTACTTTTTGACGAGCAGACAGCAGGGCGACGAGCGTGGCCTCACTTGCCGTGCCTTGAATCACACCGCCGCCGTTGGTGCTGCTCTGAAAGCCTTCAGGGAGGCCAACGAATCTTGCCAGCTCATCCATCACAATGGTCTCCATTTCGGTGGCAGCAGGTGATGCTATCCAAGAGAAGGCAATGCAATTGAACATGCCGGACAAAATATCACCACACAATGACGACGGTGAAGTGTTCGCTGGGAAGTAAGCAAAAAAATTCGGATGCTGCCAGTGAGTCACACCGGGCACAATGTACTTTTCCACGTCCTTGAGCACATTAGCAACATCGTCTCCAGTGTCCGAAAGAACCAGCTTCGAGTTCGTACCAAGTGGGGTTTTGGCGAGATAGCCCGGTTTCACTTGCGACTTCACTGGGTATGTTTTCAACTTTTTCTGAAAATAGTCAGCAACGAAATCGATGATCATTTTCCCGTTGCGGCGGAAATCCTCCCAGTCTGCATCTGATCCTGGACCATCAAGTTCCACAGAAGACGACGACGACGCTGATGGAAGTGCCAGGGGACGAGCTGGGCGCAAATAACGCGCAATGATTGCGGCTGCGGTGACTGCAGTTAGAAATCCCACGCCTGTGGCTGTTGTGTTGGTCTTTTCATCTTTGGGCATGGTGCTGAGGCAAGAAACGAAAGCAACGTACAAATTCTCGCCAACAACAAAAACTTAAACTGACACCCACATGCAATGGCTCAACGTTCAGAAGCGGTCAAAGAAACTGAAAATTGAAGCGAGTTGCATGTGGACAAATTCGATGTTGTGCACTACGTTCGGAGTGACTGTGAGACTACCAAGTTAACAATCTTTCTTTCTCGCTTCTCGCCCGAAGGGCAGTCTTGGCCGGGAACGATGTCCACGACTGTTTCCAAACATGCCGAAGGTTGTGCACGAGATCCGTGTTGGGTTCAGCATCGCAAGTATCCCACAAGTCGTCGCGTGCAAGTCGCGTGCAAGTCACATGCAGGACACGAGCAGTCACAGGTCACGGTTCACAACACGCGCGTCACGTCACAAGAAGGCACAACACCAAGGAGTAGTCACAAGAAAGTCGCAAACAGAAAGTCAAACGGAAGCCGCGAGTCACGT
>ENA-OWNT01004576-OWNT01004576.1-seawater-metagenome-genome-assembly--contig:-NODE-4576-length-12011-cov-4.189459_pt1 | contig 12011 bp, 10 predicted proteins | sample MGYA00238136_ERZ651165 | MGnify/ENA primary metagenome ERZ651165 (study PRJEB26861, sample SAMN08777766) | seawater metagenome | isolation source: coastal seawater | place: USA: Florida | collected... | reverse complement strand
ATCGTGCCGGGCTGCTGCGTCCACTCGCGCACGCGAGGGGTTGCGGCGGTGCCGTTGTTGTAAGAGAAGTCCGCCCACCCAATGTCGTCGCCGAGAATGAACAGGAAGGAGGGCTGTGACGTGTCGGCGGCATTGGCGCCCGCGGCGGCGAACGTAAGGCCGGCGAAGGTGATTGCGGAGCGCATGCTTGCACCACTCCGGGCCCCAACAGCAGTAGATCCCAACCACGCGCAAAGGGAGGAACACACAAAACGTGGGCAGAAATCGTCACACCAGAAAACTTGACGGAACGACCACACTGATATGAATGAGAGCAAAGAAAGGCTCTTTATCCCGAATCAATGTGTGAAATAGTGTTTCTTGCACGTTGTCAAGTTGCGGAGTAAGTGAGTAAGATCAGCTCCCCGTTCGCGAATTGTTTGTCTCCATTCTGCATGCGTCCATGCAAATGCTTGCGCGCACGCCGCGGTTTCACAAACTTTCCAGAACACGACACTACCACGCACTGCACCAAAACCGTTCCCGGTCACGTGCTATGGTGTCCACCACCATTCGTAATTGGTGGTGGCTAACGTCGTCACCGTAACTGTCGAACGCGAATTCGTTGCAACGTCAGCGAACGACGAACGACGAACTACGAACTACGAACTACGAACGACGAACGACGAACGACGAACGACGAACGCCCAACAACGAGGACAGCGAACGGCGAACGGCGAACGACGAACGACGAACTACGAACGACGAACGGCGAACGACGAACGGCCAACGGCCAACGACGAACGACGAACGATGAACGGCGAACGACGAACGACGAACGGCAGCAATGAACGAAGCGCAACACCGCGCGCGAAACCGCGAAACGTCAACGAACGAACGAACGAACGAACGAACGAACGAACGACGAACGACGAACGACGAACGACGAACGACGAACGACGAACGAACGACAACAAATCCATTTTCTGAGTACTCGTACGAAACTAAGCTACTAAAACGTCCTCGCCTTTGTAGGCGTTAAAGTATTTCGTAATCTAATCCATTTATTATGATACTTTCAATGAAGGTACTATCAAAACTGGTATTATTCAATGTCGTTCTTTATGTAATCATGCTTCTATTGTATTTTCACAAAAACTTTGATTACGACTAGTACCGTGCTTTTCTGTATTGATCAAAACGCATCTATTCGCACTGCCCAACTGATTACAACCGCAGGACGCTTTCTAAATTTAAACCGTAAACCATAGTACCTGATTCAGATCACAGTACAAAGTTTGCAGTGATAGACTGACTGTTTGCTCGCAGCCGTCGCCAGAGGCATGCTGCCGGTGGCTCCCGAAAAAGCACAGAATGTCATTTATGGAAGACATCGATTAAGTGTAATTACCCAGTGTTTACATATCTACAACAAGGACTTCCACTCAACAGCAGCCTCCACGGTCGACACATTGGACGAATTATATCTATAACTAGGAATAACTGGATTATGATATAAGTCTATAATTTGAATAGTACTACGGTACTAATGAATTAGTTAAATAATAAGTGAAAATGAGGACACTGAAACATCATTACATAGTAATGTATATGTGATGATTACTTACTCACAGCGTGATATCGGAGTAATGTCAAAAACGGAATATATGGAAATGGAAGAAAGGCCGCACTCACTCAGTCAGATCGGTGAATGAGTGAGTGAGTGACTGTGAGTGAGTGAGTGAGTGATTGTAATGATCTTCGTTGGTGTTTGTGCACTCACTGTCACTGTCATTGTCACTCATCACTGTCGTCGTCGTTCGTCGTTCGTCGTTCGTCGTTCCTTTGTCGTTCGTAGTTCCTTTGTCGTTCGTCGTTCCTTTGTCGTTCGTCGTTCCTTTGTCGTTCGTCGTTTGTCGTTAGTCGTTCGTCGTTCGTCGTTCCTTTGTCGTTCGTCGTTCGCCGTTCTGTCGCCGTTCGTCGTTGTTGCTGTTGTCGTTGTTGTCGTTGTCGTTGTTTGTGTCGTTGTTGTTGTTGTGGGGTTCTCAAAGCATTGAGTAAACTACGCTGCGCTGCGCTATCACTCACGCACACCGTCGTTGTCGTTGTTGTCGTTGTCGTTGTTGTTGTTGTTGTTGTTGTCGATGAGGACTTTTGATCTCTCCCTGAAGTGTTGCTGTAACGCCCTGGCACGTGGATTGCTACTTTGTGGAGGTTGGCCGTGGTGATGCAGACGTCGATGGCATGGAGGCTGATGGAGGCATGTTTCGCGGAGTCAGGAACGCACCGGACTGTCATCAGCAAGCAAATACAGTTTGGAACTTGAAATCTGTGGGTGGTTTGGGCTGTTTCGTTTTTCTTGTGTTTTTGCGCTGCGGGTTCTCGCGCGCGGCTCTCTTGTTCGTCTTGCGGTGGCGACATAGCTTAGCTGTGCAGTTCATTCAGAATAGGCTTCACAAGGAACCCGAACTGACTTTCCGAAATGAGTTGGCGCGCGTTTCTGGGCCGTCGCCTTCGCGAGGTTCGCCTGAACCTTTGCGCAAAGTCTGAGAGCAGTGCAGGACTGCGGAAATATGTGCGTTGTAGTATTAGTATCTCATCGTTGAAAGTTTGTGGAAACTCATCTCGTTTGGTTTACCTTGTATTGGCATTCCCCAGGTGGATTCTCACTACGTCGACATTAAAGCTTTGAACCCAAATTTGCCTTTCCTGGTCCGAGCGGTCGATGATGTGGCACCCAACGTTGTTGCCACCTACGGTACGGAATATGTTTTGTTGCAGTCCTTCGCGCAAGCGTAAACAATTCACTCTTTTGACACTGTGCAATGCGTTGAACCGAAAAATACACAGACTACGGAGTGAAAAAGATTGTGGACGTCTCCAACTTCTCCGTTGACAAAGTCGACGAAGTGTTTGAGGACTTGGTTGCTGAGGCAGACGCTCTCCAGCCCAAGTTCGACCAGTTGAAGGAGTTGGCAGAACAGGTATGTTTGCGCTGTGCGAGACTGCGAATAGGCAATAGATTGTGACGTGCATCGCATTTCGTTCTGTCACAGATTCGTGTTGCCGAGCTGGCTTCGTTGGATTCTACTGAGTTGGTTGATGAGTTCGCGAAATTGCGTCTCGAAGTAGAAGAGTGCTGAGTTGGAAACTCGTTAGCTAGGCCATTGCATGCGAATCTTTTTGGGTGCGATTAATTTATACTTGAGTAGAGAAATGCGTTATATTCTGCAGTCCACAGCCCAACGAGAGGTGGCAAGTGAACTGACATCCCAGAGCCCTCAAAAGTACGGACCGACAGGCTGGATGCAATCAAGTTTGCAGCTCTTGCACGAAACGTCGAAGCACTTTTGCCAATGAGTGTCTGAACACTATGCACAATATTACTATTCCTGCTTGAAGCACGAGTCCTTGGGCAGCTCGCCCAAACCTCGCTCGAAGGTGTCGCACCCATGCAACTAGTTGAGCAACACATGCCAGCCAGAATTGAGCCGACAGAGCCGAACCGGACGGCATTGGCTGATCGCGGAAGAAAAAGACTTCCTTCCAAGTTCGGCGCGCCACTTGACCTTTTGCCAATTCGTTGCTCGCAGCAAGTGCTGCAACAGCGTCGCTATGTATCACGCTCTCTTGATGAATTCCATCGGTATCATCAGTCTCCGCATGTTGGGGTGACGCCGGCTGGGCGGTGGAGGTCTCAGTACTGGGCTCCTCCTCGGCTTTCGGAGTCGGGTTGGCATCTCCGCTGGTTGAGCTCGCGCCTTCGAACCACAGAGATTCTGCCTCCACCTCCTTTTCAAACCGGACCTTGTCCATGGTACTAAGTTTGGACTGTTGAATGATTTCGGCAATTGTGCTCAATTCAGCCTTCGACTCAGCGATGCCTTCGCCTTCGCCTTCGTCTTCATTTTTCCCTTCGCCGCCTTTCTTCTGAAGAAGACTCTTGTGAACAATATCGTGCACCAAAATAGCTAAAAAGCTCCGATACCGTTCGTAAGAAAACTGCGGGGTCCCATAAAACTTCAGCGACGATTCCAGCGAGGATTCAACGATTTCCCGCACTAACGTCTCGTCGCCTCCCACGAAAAGTTGAAGGCGCACCCACATCAACCCCAGATCGTATGGCATCAGTCGATGTGCTTTGCGGTATACAAGCATGACGAAATCACATATCTTAGGATCTTTCAGCTCGAAGCTACATTGCAGTAGCACTGCTGCGGCTCGTGCAACAAACACATCGCTTCCAGAAATTGGTTGTTGGGTAAGGTCCACACACCCACACGGCTCACCTACGCCTGACCCGCGAGCTTTCTTAAAGTGTTTTTCGAAAAATCGCTCAGCTGCACTCTGAGCTTCAGAAAACTTTCTTTCCACGAACAAGAATTCGATCTCTTCGCACTCTTCTTCGGCGACGACATCTTCCGACACAAGCGCGATAGACGCTGCGCTGTCGTCCATGGCGATGGTGAGCTCAATTTATGACATCGCGGATTTCACTTAGAGAAAGTCGTTTCCCGATCAAAGGACGTCACGGTTTGTCGTTTCGCACAGGCGCCGCTGTCTCATCCACATCCCATATTTTCCACTTTATGTAAAAGTTCTGTGGCAATTACTGCTTTCTGTGGCATTCTTTGACCATGCTTATTGTGTAGTCTCGAAAACACAGCGTCCACTCTGTGCTCACCATCGAATACACTGTGCGACATCACGTTTCCACGGCGTCCGAACCACGGACATCCAACATCCACACACCACACCAACCAACCAACCATCACCGTTTGACAGACCATCGTCCGCAATGAGTTGTGTGTTCGTACATTTCGTCGTCGTCGGTGTCACTGTCGTCGTCGTCGTCATGGTCGTCGTCGTCGTCGTCGTCGTTGCTTTCGTCGTCATCGTCGTTGTTGTCGTCGTCGTCGTTGCTGTCGCCAACACACCACCACGCATAAATGAGACCTGTACACTTTGTGTTGTTGTTTGTTCGTCATTCCGTTCTCCGTTGCTCTACAACAACGCAGCGACGATGCTGCGAACAAGCAACGAAGATGTGCACATACATTTATTTTGGGTGCAATGTTCAGTTGTAGTATTACCACGGACGATGGACGCATGCATGCACACATGTGCCCGTGACCATGATATGGATATGGTAATAATACCATAATGGTGCGATGGTGTTCAACGACTTTATGGAACAAAAAACGTGACCGAGACTGCAAAGAATGTCGGTGTCGGTATGGGCATCAACTCAGTATCTCAAGTTTGGCATTGATTGTTGTCGCATGCCACCCAATGTCTGCGGGTTGTGGATCGTGCTTCGAACTCCGCGGAATCCTGTTGGTGTTGCACTCCTTGATTGGGGCCTGGATCGGTCGGGCTGGGCAAGGCCGTCGCTTGCAAGAACCAAAGGAGAGGCTTGACTGGAATACTGGTAGAAACTCTGTGCGGAGTCGCACCGTGAGTACCACTCCTCCATCATGGATTGCAACACCGGCGTCTTCTTTCTCCGCCCGATGTGAGCCCCTCTTGTAAAAATGCTGGAGCAGGTTATTCCGGCCAACTGCCGCACAGACCAACGCAGGTGAGGCTTTTTTATGAGTAAAGAATAATCGCAGAAAGCACGCGACTTGCCTGCATTTGATCAGCACAGAAGTCCCCTGCCTGACTGGCGTCTTCGACCGACAGCATGTACTCTTTCAAATACGCATACCTACAAAATATTGTGGTGTGGCGCACATGTCAGCGTCGCCGAGACATGCGGGTGCAATAAGATAATATATTTCATACATGTAAGCGAGCGTCGAGTTAAGCTGCGTTTCTTCTTGTGCCGTCTTTGATTCTTCCGCCATGTCTTGCATGAGTTCAAAGTACCTGGCAAGCACAATTGCTTAGCGACGACGATTGCGCGGAAATGCACGCACATGAAGACTCACTTCACAAAAAATTGCTGAATGTGATAATAGTAACGGTACTTGAATCGAGTTTCCGTGGACAGAGAGCTGAGAATTTTTGCTTGCTCGGACCGTGCACGTTTGATGCTGGCAGAGTTGCTGCCGCTCAATGCAAGCAGTCGAGCTTTGATTGAATTTTTTGAGCCTTTCTTGGTCACTCGACGTGGAGGCCTGCCAGTCGCATGTACAATGTCAGTTCAGCACATTCTTCTCCATCACATGTTGTAACGTACCCATGCAACAAGTCGCTTGCGGTCGGCAACTTCGGTGGTACGGGCAATTCAGACAGCGCTGATGCATTTATTGCCGGTGTTGAAGCAGAGTGCGTCGATGCGAGACGTGGTGGAGTACTTCCTTTCGGCATCTGGGAATGCTGCGGCGTTTCGGCGGCAGCAGATTGACTTGGCTGAGGTGTCGACGCCACCGTCGCCAACTTAGCCTGCTCCGCAGACAGAGTTCTGCGAGGAGGCCCTTGCTGGTGGCCACGCTGCTGTCAAACAATCGCAACTTGTCACGATAAATACAAAACATCAATACGGCAACGTGACCAAGCCCAACCTTTGCACCGGCAGCGACCGAGGAGGGTTGTTTAGTGCTTTCGCTTTGGCCTGCAGAGGGACTCGGGGACCGATGGCTATGCACGGGCTTGCCAAGTGAAGACGACGAGAAACCGAGTGGCTGCTTTCTTCGTTCCTCTCGAAAACTTCGCTCGCGTCTTTCTTTTTGGTCAACACTGTCACGAATACACGTCGCGCTGGTCACATGACGTCGACGTAAGAGCGTCCAACCAACAGAATCACGCACCGATCGAACATGCGGAAGTATGGAACATATTGAACCGGCCTCACTGGCTTTTGAGCGCGAAGTGCCAGGTCCGTTTCATTGTTCTGCAGCCGGTGAAGCGCAAGCGTTTCGTACCTATTTGAATGATGTGCAAGCAACCAAGTTACGACGAGGCGACAGCAGTAATGACAAGGAACCTGCCACGAACTGTTGAGGAGGCGGGATACTGAACACTTTGTTCAAATAACTGGCTTCGACCAACAACATGGATCCGTCGCGACGACGTTGACGGTCGGAGGCACTCCTTCGCCCGTTTCGGCGACGACGTCTTGCAGCTCGAGCGTGTTGATCCTGACCCAGAATGGACACACCGTCTGTGGTTGTGGCGACAATGAGACTGGGATTGGCTCCACCACGCCGCGAGGGCGAACGATCGCCTCCATTGTGCTTGCTCAAACCGCGCTTTCTGTCGCGTCCCAGTGAAGCTTGAATGGTTGCGATCGGTGTGTTGCTACTGTTAGCGAGTCCCTTGAACACCTTCCTTGCATCTCCATAAATCTTTCTGATGCGCCCAACCAACTTTCGTTGATGGAACTCGTCCACCTGCTTAAGAGTACTTTCTTCCATACGGAGATAGCTTTCGTACTTGTTCTTGTCTTTTTGAGGAGTCGGTGCAGTTGTGGCTGCTACCAACCGCTCCATGTTGGCTCGCTCCCGCGCATCATCACGAGCCGCGGCGGATCCCTCTCTCGCCCCCGAAGTAGAACCGGATGAGCGATGGTAAAGGCGCTCGTTTGACAGCAAAAAGAACGAATCAGCGCCGCGTTCTCTGAAGCGCCGCCGATCCTTTGGAGTGCCGAATCCAGTTCCGGCCACAAAGTTGCTGCCGTCGGTCGACATACTGTGAGATGACAACCCACGCACCAGCGAGGCATTGCGTTGTAGCACTGACGGTGTCCGAGACTGCGGTGGTTCGTGCTCATTAAGTGACGCAGTCTTTGTTCGGCGAAACCCATACTCGCCCGCAGCGCCATCCCCAGGCACGCCAATGCAGGGATCGAACGAGACGAACTCTTTCAAATGCTGCTCTTGCAGCAAGTCATCAAACTCAGTCAATCGGGGGATGTCACAGACTTCGTGTGTTCGCAGAAACTTATAATCTTCAGATCCGTTGTCGAATTGCGTGATGACTGGGCCTGTCTTAAACGTCCCTCCGTGCCGTGGACGCCACAGTCTATTAAAGCGAATCAATCGCCCTTTCTTCCCAAGCTGTGCAGGGCTACGCAAGCTGCGCAACAGTCGTGAATGAGGCATTGGGGGGCCAGGCGTTTGAAGGCATTGAATGGAGCTCAACGGCGACCTGGATCCCGGGAAAGCGCGGTGCGTCAATGTTTGCACACCTTTCAGCGTCAAGCCCGAGGGGTGGTCCAGTGGAACTAACGCCGTCTCCGGGATATCGTGGTCAGAGGCATTGGATCCTCGCCGTGCCCGCACAGCGTCGTTGGAGGGTACAAACGCACTCCGATAACTTGCAATTGGAGCTAACCACCACTGTCCGGGGTTGTAGCTGTACATTTCACAAGCCCGTCGTGGTCGTGTTACCGCAGTGTTGTGAAGGTAGTAATCGGTGTGGAGTGTACCTTTCAAGGCAGGTAGCTCCCATAGGTGCGGATGAAACTCTCCTGGCTTCGTCGCCTCAAAAGATCGGATCCGTGCTTGCAGGGCCGATTTGTGCTTATCCCACACCGCCGCACCACGTCCAGTGTAGGGTTGATACATACCCAAAAATATGTTGATGGCGTCCTGTTTGTTGACGTCAGTGAATGCATTGTGATAATGACGCCGAATAGATTCTTTGAGCTTGTCCGCTTTCCCGGCAATCCCGCTCTTGCCGCCGACTTTAATTTTCTTCAATTTTTGCTTCATTTTCTCTCCAGACTGTGCAGGCGACAGATTGCCAGCGTGGGGATGTCGATGACGGGCATCTCTTTGAACTTGAGGGGAATCGTCCAGGCGCGCGGCCATTGAGTTCTCTGACATGGCCTCGTCCACTGTTTCAGTGACTCGCCCCGTCAACTTTTCGTGAGCGGCTGAACCACCGTACCTTTGCAGAATAATACCAAGCATATCTTGATAAGTTGGGTCAGTTTCTACGACAGTGAATAGACCTATCGACCAAGGAGCATATCACATCTGCTGTACGTACTGTATCGCAATCCGATTGCCCACAGCATTGTACAGTTCATGTAAAATCTGCACGCACGGGCGGTCTGAATGATATGACCGGTACCCTCGACCAGTGCCACGGTACCCTCGCCCTGGTGCCTCTCCCATGATGTGGCTCATCAGCGGTAGCCGTTCGCCGACGTCCACGGGCACTTGACCGGTCTTGGAGAAGTACCTGTCATTATACAGTCACACAGACAGTTTACGGTGGTGAATCACACAAACACACAAGAGCATCCACTCATTTCACATGCTACGAACGTGTCGACTGCAGCATCCGGAATCACACCCATGGTGTACAGCTGGACCTCAAGAGCGTGAATACCCGCTACCTTTTGAGCCAAATTGGTTCGATCAAGACAGTCAACACAATTGACTCGCCAACAACCTTGTTGCAGCAAGTAGACTGGCAATTCGCGTCCATCTTGCTCCAACCCATGCGACGGCGTTGATGTTGTCAAAGTGGTGGTGCTGCTGGCGTCACCATCGACACCAAGACTGTCACTCTCATACACGGAATGTGGAGCATACGTATAGTACGCAATCTCTCCGGCAGCGAGTTCGATATTGGTAGCCGAACTTGCTCTGGACCTCCCCGCGCCATTGGCTTTGGATGGGGCATCAATCAGAGGTATTGGCCCATCATTGAGCTCTTTGTCTCCCGTAGAATCACCAGCTTCGGCGGCAAGAACGTTGTAATATGAACGATGAAGCTTGCGCGGCCCGGAACAAAAGAAGCCAGTCTTCCGCAGAGCTTCGTCGGCCGACGAAAACAGCTTGTCGAGTGCAATTTGATCTCCTTGCTGCTTCAAAAGGTTTGTGACGTCGACTGCCTCATACGTGAGTGCATCTTCAGGTAATCCACAGGCATGAAAATATTCAATGCATTCTTTGAATCCGCTGCCAATGAGCTTCTCGCGGTCTTTTTTCTCCTTTTTCTTCACGAGGTTCATGACCTGACAAGGTGCGCCGTATCGTTCAAACATATCCTCAAAGTGAAGTCGAGCTCGCTCAAATTCGGGTGAGCGACTTTTGATGATGATGTCAGGACGAACAACCGTGGCGGACGGCTCCTGTGCCCAGAACAACGGGATGGATCCGCGCATTTGTACAAAAGAAGAAAAGTGCCCATTGCCATCTTCGACAATTTGTTCTACCTCCACATCGTTTGCGACATCTCCACTATCGCTGGCACCACGCTTCAAGTATCTCGTACCAGCATACCGTCGCGAACGTCTGCCGATCACAGTGACTGTCACAAAATTGCTAAACACGTTGCACGACTTCTGGACTGCACAACCAAGACTGATGGGAAGAATCCAGCCGCTGGTAGCAAGGTGCATGAAGTCTTTCAATAAAAACTGGTTCCAACAAAATCGATCATCAAACGTAAGGACGTTGGCGCCAACACCCTTCGCGCCTTTTCCATGCATAGCTGCTGCGGCCGCTGAAGCACTTTCCGCAGTGGCAACAGCGGCCACCGAAACGCAGTTTTTCTGCAAGTGCTTTGTGGCGTCATAACTGTAACTGAAGAAAAAGTCTTTGGACAATTCGTCGAGCGCGTGATCAAACATTGCAAGATATTTTTCTTCTATGGCGGTGTAGTGCGGCGTGCCAACATTCATCAGACTGCGGAACCAGCTGGACTTTTTGCGTTGAAAATCGTCGTTGGAGACTCTAACAACCTCAGTGCCTTTGACGGAGTAAATGGCGTGGCCATCAACACTGCACACCAGCTGGCGTGATGTGATGATAACAATGCTGTATCCCAGGATGAAACGCATGAAACCAAGAATTCCGACACCAACATACTTTTTCACGTCACCTTTGTTGGCTCTCTTGATCATGTCGAGCGTGCGGCTCTTTTCGAGTTCAGTCTGCGTTCCTTCGTCTTCAACCATGATGTCTCGAAGTTGCAGCTTCTTTCTCGGGTCCCACTTTCGGTCGAGCCGGATGAGTCGGACCGCCCCCTCCACTTCGCGACTGCCGAAGAGGTACACTTGTTTTGGCGTGACATACACTTCGATGCGGTCGAACTGTGGCCCGTAGGAGACGGGAATAAAGTGGCGTTGGTGCAGCTTGTTGGGAGATGGGCGAGTTTTGGTCCGAGTGGAGACTGGTACGTGTTGCTTGGGCAGTCTCGACTTGCCAAGAATATCAACCGCATCACTGAAATCTGTCTCCGCACGCGTCCGCAGCGGGTTCGAGCTGGAGCTCATGGTGCCTCCTCCGCCAAAGCGGCGGACTGGTGAGCTAGAGAGCCTCCTTTGCGAGGCGTTTCGGATGTCTCCCCGACGAAAAAAGGCGTGCTGTACCACGCAGAGTGGATAGTGTTTTGAAAACCGGAGAAACTAGCTTCGATATTTTGTTTAAGTCCTATTGGACCCTACGTGCGTTTGCCCGTCCCAGATCGACACATGTTACAACATTGATTCCACCTTGACACCGTCGCGGAGGACAGACAAGCAACCTCCGAAGAAACAAAGAAGCGAACGGCGTTGTTGTCCGTCGTCTGTCTAGCGAACGTAACAAGCAAACAAACGAACGTGCGAGCCAGTGGGTGAAGAGTGAACGCGCAAAAGAACCAACCAACCAACCAACTAACGAACCAACCAACAACGACGACGACGACACCCATGACTCTGACAACCACCATGACGTTGACAACCACCATGACGTTGACAACGACGAAGACGATGAAGACGATAATGATAACGACGACAATGACGCCGACGATGGTGGTGAGTGCGTCAAGCACACTCTTTCTTTCAAGTACATACAAGTGTCACCTTGTGTCGGTGTGTGTTCTATCAAGTCATCCAAGTCAAGCGTTCGTCGTTCGTCGTTCGTCGTTCGTCGATCGTCGTACGATCGGTCGTCGTTCGTCGTTCATCGTTCGTCGGTCGTCGGTCGATCGGTCGTCGTTCGTCGGTCGTCGTTCGTCGATGGATCGTTCGTCGTTCGTCGATCGTCGATCTAAATCGATCGTTCGTCGTTCGTCGATCGATCGTTCGTCGTTCGTCGTTCGTCGTTCGTCGTTCGTCGTTCGTCGTTCGTCGTTCGTCGTTCGTC
>ENA-OWNT01004575-OWNT01004575.1-seawater-metagenome-genome-assembly--contig:-NODE-4575-length-12013-cov-4.281920_pt1 | contig 12013 bp, 6 predicted proteins | sample MGYA00238136_ERZ651165 | MGnify/ENA primary metagenome ERZ651165 (study PRJEB26861, sample SAMN08777766) | seawater metagenome | isolation source: coastal seawater | place: USA: Florida | collected... | reverse complement strand
TGACGAACGACGAACGACGAACGACGAACGACGACAGTAGGAACGACGACAGTAGGAACGACGAACGACGAACGACGAACGACGAACGACAACAGTAGGAACGACGAACGACAACAGTTGGAGTGACAGACGACAACAGTTGGAATGACGGACGACGAACGACGAACGACGACAGTAGGAACGATGACAGTAGGAACGACGAATGAACGATGACAGTAGGAACGACGAGTGAACGATGACAGTAGGAACGACGACAGTAGGAACGACGGCAGTAGCAACGACGAATGAACGACGACAGTATGAATGACGAACAACAACAGTCGGAACGACGACAGTAGGAACGACGACAGTAGGAACGACGAACGACGGCAGTTGGAGCGACGACTGTAGGAACAGCGATAATGATGACGACGGCGGCGGCAACACGAACGACAACCAGAACGACAACGAACATGATGACGACGACTTATCATTGCAGCGACAAACGACATCGACGACGACGACGACAATTCTCAGCCTGAGCCACGGCGAAGGGGGACGAAGTTGGACGTACTTTGCAAAACAACAACCGAACGTTTTTGTTCGCATCATCAGCAATGCGACGCCAGGCTGCGCTCTTCAGACTGCAGTAAAATTTTCAGCAGTTTCTTCAAGATGCACTGTTGCTGAACAACTCGACTCGCCCACTGAGTGCGACGATGCCCTCCCGCAGCCCGAGCCCGAGCACCAGCCCCAGGGCTGCTGCGGCGGCTGCGAGGCGGCGGAGGGCAGCATCTGGTCGCAAGGCCCTGTCCTCTACTGAAGCTGACCACTCCAATCTCGCTTTACACGGCACCAGCGTTGGAGCCTCCGGCAGCCGACAGCCGAGCCGCGCACCCTCAGCTGCAAGCAGAGCCAGTTCCGCCGCGGCATCTGAAGGCGAGCATCCGCCTGACGATGGCCACCGTGGTCACCGGCGAAACCTCAGCCGCCATGTCACCAAATTCGCACCAACTGGTGCAGCAGAGATCGCCAAACTCCAGCGCCGTGGGAAGCTCGCGCTGATGCGGTCTCGAGTTCGCGGCCTTGTCATGATTCGGACCGTCACCTCGCAGATCAAGCACCGCATCATCGCGCACCGGCTGCGCCGAAACGCCAGTCCGGAAGACAGCTACATGCCGAGCTTGGAGTTCGTCCTCTCCGAAAAATTTGCACACTCCGTGGAGCATTTTCGCCATAGGGTCGTCAAGCGGCATGGTGGCACGTACCCATCCGTGGACAACGCCACCATGGCCGCCGTGCGGAAGGCCCCTGCGCGCCGCTCGGCAGTGGAGCAGCGCATCGTGACGGGGTGGCTTAGGGACGTGTTCGTGCAACAAAAGTTACTGAGCAAGGACACCGACCTGCGCGTCGACTCCCCGCAGCTGCAGGCTATCGCCCAGTGCTTGAAATGGCGCGAGCTGGACGTGGTCGACACTCTCTACGAGCAACACCAGACGGCAAGCACGCAGTTCATTATTCTGCAGGGCGAAGTCGGCTTTTTTCGCAACACCGGCGCCTCTAAACTGATCGACCACGGCGACCACAGTGACGCCGTGGTGCAGGCGGTGAAGTTGCACGGCCACAGCAGGGCCACGGAGATTGCGGCCGCGGAACAAGCGGATTCTCGGCGGGCGAAAGCCAGGGCCGGTGACCTCCTCCAACGCCACGAGCGCACCTTCGGAGCCCTCGTCGGGGTAGGACTGCCAGCCACGCTCGCGCAGAGGTTGCCGACTCGGTGTGGCGCCCCTGCATCGTGCACAGGAACGCACACGTCGTCCGTGCAGTGTCTCGGGAGGGTTGTCGTTGCCTACTTTCCATCAGAACTCATGGATGTGCTCGTGGAACACGCCAACGCGATGCTGCAGCGGAAAATTGATTTCCTGAAGGCACTGTCGCTAGTGCACGCGGATGCCGGCGGCAGCGCCGCCGCGCACGGTCAACACCCGGCCCACTTGGAACCTGCTGGCTCCGAAGATGTAGAAGAAGGCCCCGAGAGAAGTGAATCGGAGGATCACAAGTCCGACACCTCAGCCCACCACCACCCTGCCCACCACGCCGAGGTTGATCTGGACGACTCTTATCGCGTCTTGTTGAGTCACTGCCGTGTAATTCCGGCGACGAGGCAATTCGTCGTCGACTTCCGACCTGGAGGGAACTTTTCCCCGGACGAAGTTGTCATTGTCTTTCACGGTGAACTGGAGCAGGTGCCGGTGTCTGTTGATCTCGACTCAGCTGCCGCGTCACACAGCGCATCTGGGGCAGCAGCGAGCACCAGGGTGAGTTCCGAAGCCCACCGATCGACCGGTTTAGTGGAGGCGGAGGACAACAACATGCTGCGAGTCGCAAGCCGTTTCCAGCAAAGTGCCGAACTCCAGCAAACCTACCCGATGTTCGGGACGTCTCTCACGCAGACCAACAACGAAGCAGCCAGGCGCTTGGTCGAACATGGGCGGCGACAAGCCCAGCGACAGTTCGAGGCAACATCGCTGCTGACCACACATAGTGGCAATGCGCACTTAGATGCCGGCGGGGGTGCGAGGCACACTCCTCGCTCAGCCCTCGTGCTCGAGAACGACGATGCACCTTCAGGGTACAGCCCGTTCGTGGCCGGTGGTGTTGTGGCGACGCTAGGACCCGGCTCCATTTTCGGAGCTTGTGACGTCTCCGGCAAGAGCCGGTTGTCGCCCACGCACGCAGCATCGACGCATGAGGTAGGGGGCGGTTTTCCCGAAGAGTCCGGCAACGCACGTGATCGTGGCGAAAGCGAAAGCGACAGAGCAAACAGCGCAACCTGCTTCTCGGTGTTCACAGTCAAAACGGCCACTGCTGTCCTCCTGTCAATTCGACCCCAGCACGTCAGTGGTGGCCACGGCCTGAAACAGCACCAGCACTTTCTCGACAAGGCCACGCGCCGGCTTCAAGCCGTGGCTCGGCAACACCAGGAATTTACGGCCGATCGGGTGGCCCAGATGGACGGCATGCATGTTAAATTGCAGCTGCTGAGTGCCGACGCTGCGCACAGCGGCAACGGCAGTGGCGTGCGTGAGGCAAAACAGGCTGTTTACAACCGTCCTCGAACGTCCGCCGGCTTAAGAGGCAGCCTGCCCGTACCCAAGCTCTCGCGGGCGGGTCCGCGGCGTGGCCACCGCAGGGTTAAGTCGATGTCCAACAGACTTCCCAGCGACTCGCTCAACAGCCGCTCGTCCAAGTCTCGACGGCCAGTTGCGCTGAAGATGTCACAGTTCTCAACCAGAGCAGATCCTCGCGCAGTCGCGGCTGCAGAGGCCAAAAACGCCGTGCAACCGTTGCCAGAGAAACTGTTGAGCATGTCCGTCATGAACGACTTCAACAAATGGCCGGCGAGGAACAAACCTGGCTACTCCGATGCCGATTATCAAACTTTCGACTACGATGTCGGGCAGAAGCAACTGCTTGACCTCGTCAGCGACTACACACAGAAGCAGCAGATGGAGCGTAGGCGGCAGCAACAGAGGTCACAGCGACCTGGCACCAGTGGGAACCCCTTCGGTCCCAACCCCCAAAGATCTCAAGCACGGCACAAGAGACCGACGGACACGCCGATGTTTCCAACATTTCCCGCAATGGCCCGACCACACACGTCACAGGGCTCCATTCGGGGGCAACGCGCTCTGCAGCCGTCTGCGGGGCGGCAGTACTCGCCACCGCGGCTCCAGCTGAATGTCAGCCGCACACCCAAGGTCAACACAACATCACCAACAACATCGCCATCGCACCGCAGCCGCCGCCGCACGAAATTCTCGCTGGAAGTCGTCGGTGACTTCCACCGATGGACTTGCGTGTCGTCGTCTGGCGGCGTTTTCTTTCGAGCCTCCGCGAACTTGAGCGACAAGCTCACCGACGGCGTCGCCCATGGCCGACACATCGTCGCTGCACAGTCCGCATCCAATAATGCCTGGCTGCGAACCAAAGATGGCCGGTGGTTGCCTCTTTTTCTCGAACTCACAGGGGAGGTGTTGTTTGAATGCGAGGATTTGTCCCAGGACACGTACGGTGGGCATGGCGTCGATGCGCTTGGCGAAGAGGAAGATGGGCGTGACGACGAACGACGTCGACGACGGGCAACATCGGCGCGTCGGCACCGCGCTCCAAAGCACACAGTGGAAGAGAAAACGGATGGGCGGCAGCAAGAGATCGAAGATCGTGTGAGTAGTCTTGTCGCTCTCAAACAACAGTTTCCGACAACCCGGATCATGTCTTTTGCTGACTGCAAGTAAGTGATCACGCAACAGCTTGACACCAAGTGCACATCACCAGTCCGAACGGCATTCGAATATCAGCTTAGTTTTTTTAACAGTTTTACAAGAGTCGCAATTTTTTCTTGTGCCATCACTCATCCCATGGGCCCGTGTTCCTCGTCGGAGGAATTCTCATCACCAAGATCCATGTACTGATGCCCTTCAAGCTCGTCGTCACTGTGCTCAAAAAAGCTGTCTTCAGGGGGCAGAATGTCGGTGAAAGTCACCACTCTCTGCGGCGTGAACTTCGCGCACACGCGTTCGAAGCTATTTCGAATGTAGTCCGCAAGCGCCAGCTGCTTCGTCTGCGCCTCCGTTTCGCTCTCCGTGCTTGCTTGCGCAGCGGTGTTAAAATTGGTGCCGTCCGCAGAGCTAGCTTGTGCAGAAACCGATGGAGTTCCCGGATTACTGTCGGCAGCGCTCCCCTTCACGTCGGAAGGCACCGCACCCACTTTATTTTGCTGTGTGTCCGTATCAACGGCTTCTGTCGCACCTGCTGCTCCGGTGCTGTCGCCAGATGCTTCGCCAGACACACCTTCGCTCGCAGACGGACCCTCGGCCTCCACATCGCCGCCGCTGGATTGCGGCTGGACGTCAAGGTCGTGGTCCATGACGATGGCTGACTTTTTGCGGTCCTCGCCGCGCCTGAAGACCACCAAACAGTTGCGGAGGTGTTCTTCTGTGTCCACCCTGTGCATCTCGATCAACCTGTCAATTTCTTTGCGCGTGCGCCGCATCTCTTTCAATGCGGCTTGGCGTTCCCGCCGCTTCATGGGTTCGTTCTCCTCAAACATCCGCTCTTGATACGCCAGCTCTTCTTTTTGGGCCTTGATCTGTTTCTGCAGCGCGGTTTCCACACGAGGCCCCATCACAGATTCTACAGCCACTTGCGTGGCGACTGCGCCACATCCTAAACGCGTCAGCATGAACTCGATGGCATTGACGATCGAGTAGAAGCCATCGTGGGCACTCGTGCGCTGAGTGGTCAAATGGTTCATCACTAGTTCTCGACACACATTGGACTGCGAGTCGTAGTCGTAGTAGTCGTCCGGGTGGAGATCGCGGCGGCCGTTCGCAAGCCGACTCGCCTGCCACTCGTTGCGGTGTTCTTCTTCCATCTTCGATATCGTCGCATACATGCTGTCCGCATCAAACTTGACGCGCAAAAACTGCTCGTCTGCGGCGGCGAGCATGTTCTTGATGGTCATCACGCGGACACCAGCAAGGATGGACACCACAAGCGTCGTCTTCTTCAGCTGCCCGCGAAGTCTGCCAATCGCAGTTTTCAACTGTGCTGGGAGGCAGGCCAGAAACACAATGCGCGACTTTTTGAAGATGAAGGCATTGTCCTCGATGCACTGCACTCCCAGCCGTCGATACTTGCCGTATATTTCTGGCCTGCGGGACGAGATAATGATCTGATCAGGCTTGTGCCCGATTTGCAACAGGCCGTCTACGATTCCGGCCGCAAACGCGCCGCATCCGATAAACCCCACCGTATAACGCTTGTTCACGAGGTGGTGGTTCATTGCTAAGCGCACGCATTCGGCGATGAAGATGGAGCGGTACGCCGTGCAGCCGCGAATGACCTTTTGCAGCCGATATTGAACGTCGACATTGGGGTGCACGGGAAACACTTTGTCAAAGCTAAGGTTGTGAAACACGGACGACTCCTTGAAGTAGTTGGTTCCATCGTTGAACGGCATGGTCGCCACGCCAGTAGCTCCGAGTGCTTACAACGGAATCGGCAGCGGCATCAGAACGTCATGGCACCGCTGACTGAATGTGCGAAGAGAAAAGCATACGTGTTCTGCGACACGATTTTATTCTTTGTCATAAACTTGGGTGATGAAGTAGTGGCACACTATGAACGAGCAATCCCAGGCTTCGACGCGAAGTATTTGACTTCCAGTTCGAGTGAGCAACCCAACGATCGATTGCCCAAACAAGTGTTTGACTGACCAAACCAACCAACCAAACCAACCAACGAATGAATGCAGGGTAAATTGATCCAAGCGGACGATCTTCGGAACTCGTCCTTTAACTCGTTCCGGAGCGTCGGCATGAACGAATGAACGAACAAACGAACTTCGCAGCGAACAAACGAACGAAGCTTGGGACGGCGTTTGGAACGAAGTTCGGAACAAACGAACGGACGGACGTCGGAACGAACGGACGGACGTCGGAACGAACGAACGAACGTCGCAACGAACGAACGAACGTCGGAACGAACAAACGAAGAACAAACGAACGAACGTCGGAACGAACGAACGAACGAACGAACGAACGAAACGTTACAAACGAACGAACGAACGCAATGACGGCGGCGCGCGGCGTCGATGTTTCAATACAATTCCAGTGAATACTTTAAGTACACACATTTTAGTATTTTCAACCTTCCGATTTACTTCGCATTGATACACTGAACAGTATCCCAGAAACGGCATTGTTTTATTCAATATACTGCAGTACTGGCCGTACGGATGTACGTTGAAATGCACGGGCTGCGCTGCCGTGGTTCTCTGAGGATTACCCAAACTGCGCAGCGTAAGCGCCATACATTGATTGTGCCTTTCGCTGTACTGTACACTGCTTGTATTCAAATCAGCAAACATTGTGGTACCGTAGTACGGCGTCAACGCGCATTGATGCGTCATATTTCTGACCGGAGGTAAGGCGAAAGCAGCCAGCCTCATGCCATGCAATGTTGTACTGTGGGTACGGACTATTTCGGAATTACTGTATGATATGGCAACGGGTTGTGGATGATGCAACAAACTTGCTTGCTTGCATGCATGCATGCATGGATGTTATGTATGTATGTCATGTAGTTATCTACTGAACTCAGGGGCCTTCGTTCGTGCGATTCGCTCTACCATACCATATCGAAGCTGCGCGATATCGTGCAACCGCAGCGCGACCATCGACGAGTGTGATTGACTTGGTCTAAACGCAATAAATAAGTCTAACAAAGGAGACGCCCCGCGAGAGCTTCTAATCTCTTTGGTCATCACAGTGATCATCATTTCGTTTGATGCCAGCGTTGATGTTGACGACGACGGCGGCGACGGCGACGACGACGACGATGACGACGGCGACGACGACGACGACGACGATGACGGGCCGGATGAGGATGAGGAGGGGCTGGGACCGAAGTTATTATGACCAACTTTGATGGCTAACTTGCTTGGTGACCATAATAGTGACGACTGACATGCATGATGATTCATGGGGACCTCCATGCAGGCTGAAACTTGAACACGCGCGCATGCTTTGATAATCACTGCAAAAGAAATTGATTGTCAAGGCCTTGAACATGGCGTTGAACACAACGTCGATGACTTGAAGGGTGACTCGCAGGGTGACTTTTAGAGGGGGTGAATTCGACTTTGATAATTACGATGATGATTGCTTTGATGACAGTGATCATGATCGCAATGATCGTGACGACGTCGACGACAACATGGCTCTTTCAGTTACAAAAGTATTGTTCGTCTGGCGCGTCATTGCGAGCCATCACTATCGTCACTGCATGGAAACAAATACCACAAGCCGGTGATATTCGCTTACTCCACTCCTTCTTTCTTCACTCTCCGTGCCAGTTTTCGTGCGGGTTGGGCTGTACTAGCCGTGGCCGTTTCTACTGTTGGATCTACACTCGCGCAGTGACGATGGTCGTGAGTGTTCGGGCAGGACTGGAACTCCCGCAAAGGTTTCGCCACTAGCTCAAGGTCCTCTTCGCTGCCCTTGCCTACCGCCGCCAGTAATTGTAGTGGTGTCTGCGAGTTGGAGTCCTGGGCAGTCACATCTGCGTGGTACCTGATAAGGAGTTTGACCACGATCGCAACAGTTTCGGACGCGGGTTGCGTCACAGCGACGTGTAGCGGGGTTCTGCGCTTGCAGTCGCGAGCGTTGACGCGCGCTTTGCTGTCCAGCAATATCATCGACAATGCAACGCTGCAGTGCATGCTCGACACAGCACTGTGCAGCGCAGTGGAATTGTCCAAACACTGTTGATCGATGCTCGCTTCATGCGAAAGGAGTGTCCTCGCCATCGCTGTCGCAGCAGTTGCATCCTTTCTGTGGGACTTCCCCAAGATGTGCAAGGGCGTGCGTCCGGACGCGTCTTGTGCGTTAACGTGAGCTTTGTGTGCCACCAACGATCGCGTTAGCAATTTCACAGCTCTGGCAGGGCATCGGTTGAATTGTGCTAGAATGTGTAGCGGCGTGCGGCCACGGGTGTCCACGGCGTTCGCATTCGCCTTGTGCGCTGCGAGCGAGCGAACGATCGCTGACACGGCCTGAGCACCGCCGTTGCGTCGCCGGGCAACACAGTGCAACGGTGTCAAGTTCATGCGTGTTCTGGCATTTACCTGCGCTTTGTGCTCCACCAGTGCATCAACCAAAGTAGACACATTGTCCGGTCCACTGTCGTTGAACATAGCCAAAAGGTGTAGCGGGGCACAGCCAGTGTCATCCGCCTCGTTAACGTCGGCTCCATGTTCCGTTATGTCGCGTACCAAAGTAGATACAGGGACACGCCACCACTTCATAGTAGCAGCAAGGGCGTGCGTCGGAGTACGGCCATGAATATCTCGCGCACTGACTTCAGCCTTGCTCTCGAGCAGCAATTGTACCATGCCGTGAGTGACGCGCCGGCGGGTTGTTTGCGGACCGAAAGTAGCGTGAAGAGGAGTTCGCCCCTCATTGCTCGGAGCCTGCACGTCTGCTTTATGTTCCACAAGCAGTCGTGCCAACGCCAACATGCTGTCGCAGCACCGCTCAGCCGCCAACAAGATGGGCGTAGCGCGAGCGCAGTTGACTGCAATCGCATTCACGTTGGCCTTGTGACGGAGTAAACTTGAAGTCAATGCTGTAACAGTCTCCGCAGGACCCTTGTTACGTGCGACGTCATGCAACGGGGTCAGACCACGGTTCCGCTGAGCATTGACGGTGGCTTTGGACTCCACCAGCAGTTCCACTAACGTCGTAACGAGCTCAACACGCCGCGGGTGCTCTTCGGTGGTTAAGCCACTGGCGCGTGGCTGGCATCGGGCGTGGGTCGCTGCGGCATGCAATGCCGACCGCCCATTACGGTCACAAGCGTTTACTTGTGCATTGTGCTCCAGCAGCAACCGAACCAACTCGACGCTGTGTTCGGAAACGTCGTCACAGCTGGCGGCACACAGGAGAGGAGTGGCATTGCGGCAACTCCGAGTGTTGATGTTGGCCTTGCAGGATATGAGTACACGTGCCATTGCAGGTGCAGCCTCTGAATGAGCCTTCTTAGTAGCCAAGAGGAAGAGGGGCGTGCACCCGGAGGAATCTTGCGCATTAACTTGCGCTTTATGGTCAATCAACGATCGAGTTAGCGATTCCACCGTTGCGGCGCTGCCCTCGTTTGACTTGGCTACGAAATGCAGTGGGGTGCAGCCATTGGTGCATGTCACGTTCAGCTTTGCTTTGTGCTGAAGTAGCGATCTTACCATCGCTGACACAGTTTCAGGCGACCCTCGGTTGAATGACGCAACGTGGTGCAATGGCATCATCTGAAGATTGTCTCTTGCGTCGACTTGCGCCTTTCGCATCACCAGGGCATCAAGAAGCGCGGACACGCTGGCAGCCCCAGCCATATTGTGTGAGGCCGCCATGTGTAATGGAGTCACACCATTTTTGTTCTCCGCCACCACTGACGCCTTACGTGTCACCAACGTACGGATCAGCAAACGCAGGTCTTCGGGGCAGAGTCTACTGCTCGAAGCGACATGGTGCAGGATCGTGCATCCGTCGTTTGACCGAGCATCTATGGCTGCTTTATGGTGGAGTAGCAACTTCATTAACTGCAGCGGCGCATTTAAGGTGGTGCCAACAGCACGGGCTGCAATAAGTAACGGTGATGCGCCACTCGAAAATTGGGCATTCACGTTGGCTTTGCGCTGAATCAGAGCACGTGCTGCGGCGAGCACGCCAGGTGTCAAGCCACCCTCGGACGACACAATACAATGCAGAGGTGTTCGGCCGTTGTTGGTCCTCGCATCTACACACGCTTTGCGCGAGGCAAGCTCGTGCACCAAGGTTTCCAAGTATTCCGTGTTGTGGGTCATGCCATAACCAACCAAGTGCAGAGGAGTCATGCACGGGTTTTGTATTGCGTTGATCCGAGCCTTGCTGTCGATCAACAACCGAATCATAGCCAACCGCGTGTTTGGCCGAAGCGCGAACACGCAGCCTGGTATTGGCGACAGTGCTTTACCGTACACTGCGACATGTAGAGGAGTTGAACTAACACAGTTCTCCGCGGAGACGTCGGCTTTGTGACGCAGCAACAATTTCGCTAATGCAAGACTGCTTTCCGAGGCCAGGAGAGCCGCAAACCAGAGTGGCTTTTCGAAAGTCGCCAGTGAGGGATCCACCTTGGCCTTGTGCCGGAGCAGAGCTGAAGCAAATGCTGTGACAGTTTCGGGGGCGGCGGCGTGATGCTTGGCCACCAAATGCAAAGCCGTGCCGCCACCAGAGTCCTCGTTGACGTTGGCTTGCGCTGCGACCAGTGCGTCCACCAGAGCTGTCGCGGCTTCGGAGTTGCTCGTATTCACTGCAGCTGCCCGTTGCAGCGGAGTGAGACCTCTGCAGCATCTTGAGACGCGCCAGCCGTGAGCCGCCAGTGTGTGCACGACTGCAGCCACAGTGTCCGCAGTGCCACTGCTCCACTGGGCAGCGTAGTCCAGCGCTGAGCGATGATTGCCATCGCGGATGTGGCGGGAGCCCGGCGATGCGCGTTGAGACAGCAACACGTGTACGCTCGCCTCCACAACAGCGGGGGGCTGTTCCCACAACCCCGTGCGCACCAGTTCGCGTGCAGCACGCCTCATAACACCGAAACGGGATTGCGGGCTTTCAGCAAGGATAACGTGCTCAAGTTTGACGAGCGCACGTCGAAGCGTGTGACTCTGGCGCACGACACTTTGTCCCACTTGTTCCAGTTCTTCGTGCGAACCGCCGCGTTTTGCGCGCAGCGATAAGAGGTGCGCGATGGCCCGGCCTGCGGCTGTGACATGTCGTTGGATCGTCGGATCGACAACAGGGACCTCGATGTGAATTGTGACCTTTGCAAACCTGTCGACCAGATCACTCACGCCGGCGAACCGGCTGCCGCGTTGTCGTCGCCACACCCGTCTGTGATTTCCGGGCGTTTGGCGCCGCTCCCACGCAGTCAATTCCGCGGGAGGAAACAACATGTTGGCGTTGGATGCCGAGGAAAAAAGAACGACGTCTTCGTGGAACTTACCGCTTCGTACACCTTATTTGCCAAGAGTTTACTTTGCCATTCGATTAATTCGGTGTTGCTGCTGTATGGCAGCTCGACGAATGCTGGTGGCACTGAGTGGCGGTTCGACGAATGCAGTCGACAGACCAACAAGCGGACGAAATAATGAATGGACGTTCGGAGTCAACGAAGTCAACGAAGGCAATGACGAAGTCAACGAAGTCAATGACGAAGTCAACAAAGTCGACGAAGTCAACGACGAAGTCAACAAAGTCGACGAAGTCAACAAAGTCGACGAAGTCAACGACGAAGTCGACGAAGTCAACGACGAAGTCAACGAAGTCAACGAAGTCAACGAAGTCAACGAAGTCAACGAAGTCAACGGAGTCAATGATGAAGTCAATGGCGAAGTCAAGGACAAAGTCAACGACGAAGTCAACGATGGCCGCAG
>ENA-OWNT01004574-OWNT01004574.1-seawater-metagenome-genome-assembly--contig:-NODE-4574-length-12018-cov-3.541663_pt1 | contig 12018 bp, 7 predicted proteins | sample MGYA00238136_ERZ651165 | MGnify/ENA primary metagenome ERZ651165 (study PRJEB26861, sample SAMN08777766) | seawater metagenome | isolation source: coastal seawater | place: USA: Florida | collected... | reverse complement strand
ACCACATCACACGTCACTATGACTGTGAAGGAAGCCCGTCCGTTGAACAAAGACATTTGTGGCTCACGCAAGTTGCGCGAGCTGTTCTGTATCTACATAGTCAGCGCTTTGTACATCGGGATCTCAAACCACAAAACGTGCTGCTCGATGAGGAGTGGAGGTGTCGTCTGACTGATTTCGGAATTGCAAGGGCAATGGGGGAATCGGGGTTCACTGCACAGCAAACTCCACTGACCATGGAGATGGGTACTTTGCAGTTTATGCCGCCGGAGGTTCTACGAAACAACTCTGCCGCCCGGCAGCCTCCGTCATTCTCGTTGGCGACAGCTTGGGACACATACAGTTTTAGTTTGCTATGTATTGCCGTGTTCAAGTGTTCAGTTGTCCCATTCCCAAACAGTGAAGATCGCATTGTGATGGCACAGATGGCAGCAACACATCTCCGACCAGAATTGCCCAGCGACATCCTGGGACCACAGTATTGTGCATTGATTGAGGATATGTGGAATGAAGATCCTCAGCTTCGACCAAAATTTTCTACCATCGTTGAGCGGCTTGAACAACTGGCGCCGAAGGTGCCAGACAGTAGCGACTGACTAGCAAAAGGGGTGTGCTTTGTTGCAAAATAAATTTACTGACTTATTGATCTAGATCTATTTTCACGACATCGTTCCAAACGTGTATCGTGTGATGAACTTTCTAGGATTTATCCGAAAGTGATAGTGGAGCGGCCTCCCGGGGGTGCATGAATGCGTGTTGTGCTGCGGTCAGTGATGACGTTTCCGCAGTTTTGGTTGCTGCCGGTAGCAAAGCGGTTTGAGGAAACTCCAGTCTTTTTCGCAACAGGAGCCGAGGATGCGTTGTGGGTCGTGGTCGGGTTCAGGGCGGGCTTCGCTTTCGGCGCTTCATAGCTGCCGAAGGAAATTTGAGAACGACCACCAGGGGGCGCGTGCACGCGCGTGGAACTTCGGTCAGTGATGACGTTGCCGCAGTTCTGGTTGGCACCGCTTGCGTAGGCATTGGACGTGTTCTTAGAGCTACGGACACCGTGGACGATGCCAGTGTTAGCCGGTGCGGGCGCAGCTGCCTTCTTGACAACTGGGGCGGGCGTCGGGTCGAAACCGAGACTGAGCGACGAGTTGCCGCCAGGCGCTGCATGGACGCGAGTGGAGCTGCGACCAGTCATGACGTTGCCGCAGTTCTGGTTGGATCCATTGGCATATCGGTTGGAACTGACAGGGGCGTCACTTGCGTTTCCCCCGAAAGCCCATCCCAGCGAAGATTGGTTGTGAGACATTTTTGGTTGTGGTGAAAGTCGTGGAGGTGGAGAAGGAGTACTAGCAAATGAGAGAATTAAGTTTCTTTGGTTGTGAGGATTTTTTCTCGCACGCGCAGTTTAATACGAACAGCACACGCGAGCCGTTCGCGTTTCATGTTTGCTGCGGTGAACGTCCTTCCAACTGTCTCTTCACCCCACCGTTGCATGCTAACAAAGGCAATGTCCTGCGGCGTCGCGGAACAGTCCAGGCACAGTCCACGTCGTTTTCGAGACACACAGTCACCCAACCAGGTGCCGGAGGAAGTAAGTCACTCACGGACGCGCAGCGGGGTGCACCACCGTGTGCACACACGCCGTTGGGGGAGCTGCATGCAGACAGATACGCACACAGACAGCCACAGTGCACACAGCTAGCTGCACCAGTTTTCGACGAAACACAACGGCGGGAAATTCCGCAACCAGTCGCTGGCTGAGCGCCGGAAGCACGTTTGTGCGGCTGGCTGCGTGTTCGGTGATTGATTAGTGGGGCTGTGTGGGGACGCGTGACGACGTGCTGCGCAAGTTGGCGCACACGGTCCCACGCGCGTGTCGCGCCAACAAACAACGCAACTGCAACTCTCAACTGGCACAAAAAGTCTGCGCACTCACTCACTCACTCACGCACGCTTTCATACCATACTACTGACTGAGTGACTGCGAGTTGGAGTGCTCCACTGTGAGTGACTGCGAGACCACTGAGTTTCGATGAGTGGCACTGTAGTACAGTACTGAAATAGAGATTCTAGATATGCGCGCGACAGCGAGGAATTTCTTTGCATAAAATGTCACAGTTGGAAATTCTGCAATTCTGAAATTCTGACTTTCTGACTTTCTGACTCTCTGATCAGGGTGTGTGTCTGTGTGTGGGTGTGGGCGAGTGAGTGCGTGGGCACAGTGCCGACCTTCGCCCGACTGATTAGTGTGGCGTGGCAGTGAACGAGTGAGCCGCCCCGACCTTTCACTCACTCATTCATTGTCCGTCACTCCCTCCGTCAGTCAGTCAGTCAGTCAGTCAGTCCTTGGCCGCACACAGCTCCCACCCCCCACCCATCCACTCACTCACTCCCGTCCACTCTCACTCCCAGTCACTCAACAGTGAGTGAGTGAGACAGTGAGACAGTGAGTGAGCAGTGAGTGAACAAAGGATGGCCTCACTCACCGTCCTCCCTTCCCCACTCACTCACTGGAGAATCAGTCACTGCCACGCCCACTCACATTCCGCAACCCACACACAGTCCTTCGTCCATACACACACACACAGTCGATCGACCGCCGACCGCACACAGTCAGTCACTGTGTCACTGCTGCGCCTGCTGTCCACTGTGCTTGCGCCTTGTTCGTTTGGACTCCTCCGTCTCTCCGTCACTCCCTCCCTCCTCGCGGCCGCGCTTGCGACGATGACACTACGACGGCGACAGACACTGTGAAACAAGCACCTTGGAGACTTACTTGGAGTTGGAGTTGTGTGGCCCGCGTAGCTTGCTTGTTCGCTGCATCCAAGCATGTTCGCTGCATCCATGGAAGCATGGACGATCGACACGGACAAGCGCATGCATCACGGGCTGCCTACCAGGATTACTGTATGCGCGGGTGACGGTAAGTGATGGCTTGTTGTGACGTATAAACGAAGGGATAAGTTAGACGGCCCAACATGCCACGTGGAGACACGCAGACACAGTTGGCAGTGACGCGAGACTTTCTTTGCCGTGGTGAAGAGACTGTGTTGGAAATTTCTGAGTCGTTTTTTTATTCCAGATTCTGAGCGAGGTGTGGCTTCGTTCGACAACCCAAGATGCACAGCAATAAATGTTATCAATTTCAAACGGCCATGCATGCCCTATGTGGCTGCGAACTCGTAAGAATGTGACTGTGGTTCTTGTGGTTGTGGTTAGTGCTTTGCTCGCTGTTGTACTGCTGTTGGTGCTGCTGCTGCTTTGTTTGAGTTTCGCCTGTCCCACCCCATCAACGCAACAATGCAGCGGTATCTAGCACTTCCCATGTGCCATATATCTCCAAAATTTATTGTTGCAAGATTCAGTGTCGTTTATAAAGTTTGCTCACAGGTCCGCTTAGCGTCGCTGTATAAACAGTGTAAACAGTTAACACGACGCGGCAATCAATGACCTTGTGGGTGAAACCTGCGGCAAAAATCCTGTAGAATGCACCCTCTATTCACGGACTTCAACTCGTCTTTGCGTGTTATAACTACCCTGAAGCTTCTGACTGGTGAAGCTGCAGAGCTACAATGCGCATACATTGGTGGTATCAAATGCTGAGGGTTTGAGCTTGCGCTATGAACTTCTCTCTGTAATGGTGCCAGAAAAATGATTTAGTGGAAACGTGAGACTCTGGACGTCTTCGGTTTTGAAGCTTTGAAGCGTTGTGTATTTCAGTCGCAAGCGCTTCCTCCATGAGCTTGTGGCCGTTTAATCAACGCGACAAGAATGCTACAGGGCTGTATGCCTTCCTTCTTGTCTCCACGTGTGGTGGGGAGGAAGAGCTAGTTGGCCTTACACGAAGTCTATGGCTTTGTCGGTGTTACCGCCCTTGTAATGGCAAACGCAAAACGCCGTCGATGCTGCTAGGTGGAATGATTTGTCGCATTTGTGAAAAGTTTCTATTACTAAAAGTACTGCTTGCACTCGCTACACAAGTACGCTGTTGCTACCTATTGCGGGACCAGAGAAACGGGCCTCCGTGTTTGGGGTGGACGTCCTCATGAGCGTGTGTGCTGGGGCAGCATTCGCGTCTGTAGGAGCGTCATTATTGGTGCTGGATGGGACGGTGTATTCGTCCTCGCTCTCGGCACGCATGTAGAACAATATGTATGCCTTCCTCTTGTTAATGCGGGTCAAGCCGTCGACTTGTTCGTCGTTGTAGAGCATCCATTGCTGAGTCTTGCTGTCGTCTGCGCCAAGACATTGACAAGTCGCAACATAATGTCCATCATTTGCAACGCCGATATGACTGGCGAATGAGTTCAGGTTGTAGAGCATGTGTTGCCGAGACGCCGCGTCACCATTGCTGGCTGAGCCCGCTGCGGATGCATCGTGGTCTGCAGCGCCATTTCTCCAAAACGGTGCCATATTCAGTCCTTTGAGAGGGAAGTCTATTTCCGCATTTGTCTTGTGGAACCGAGTCCCTCGCTGCGCAAATCTGCGCAGATGCAGCACCAGGACGCGCGGCGAGCGCCACACTCGAATGGTTTTGGAGCACACTCGGTGAGCTTTGCAATTCCCACAATAGTACATGTCATCGTCTTTGAGTTCTTCAGTTTTGGAAAATTTGGCGATGCATGATTCAATAGTGACATGCTTCATTTTGGTAATGGGTACGCTGAGGTTCCAAAATGGATCGAAACAAGTTGACACAGCTCCGCATTCACGACAAGTGATTGTAGAATGGAGCTGCCCGCAGAACAAGTCTTTGATGTAACTGTTGCTCCGCGCCTTATCGTACCGCCAGCATCGTTCAGAAAACTCGTCGGTTGATTCAGTCTCTCGTTTGTCAAGCTCTTCGTATGGAGTTGGTTCGTCTATTCTGTTGAGATCCTCATGCAATGCGTCCAGCAGGAAACACAAGAACTCTTGCGCGTCGTGCTGCTTGTAGCCTGCAAACTCTCTATTTAAATGACCCATGGCCTTTTTGAGACTGCTAGGATTGCAGCTGTGCGAGTCGCAGCCATACCACAGCATCGTGACCACTTGGGCGAATGCAAGTGCGATTCGTCCTTTCGTGGTCGACCTCTCTTTGTTCAAGTCCCTTTTGTACTCTCCTGTGAGAAAGTACAAAGCTAACGGCCGGATATGGGCAAGGCATTGAATTGCCACGTTCATGTAACATGTGTTCCCCATGTTGTTCAACCCAACACGGCCACCACGAAAGTACGACATTGCCCAGTCCCTCGGCGAGTGGTCGATATGTGGTCGCAGCCGTGATGCATCAGCGACGACATCAAGCCAGATATTATGCTGCTGTCCCCATCCCTCAAAAGAAATCTCAACTTTTTTGACAGCTGTGCTAGTGCCGTCGTACGCCACGACCTTGGCTTGCCTCCACTTCTCCTTGTATCGCTTTGTCTTGCGACTCACGAACTGATCCAGCACTTCCAGTCGCGCACCAACTGTGAAGAATGACGATGGGGCTCTCCGAACTCTAAACTGGGCAGTGGTGAGATTGACAAGAACTCCAGGTGTATTCTTTTTGGCTCCGAAAAGTCTCACCTCCAATTTGTCGTCGTCGTTGCTCCGCGACACACAGGTGACTTCGCCTGCCCACCAATGCCCGTCCAAAATGACGTACACTTGCAAACCTACTCGTGCTGCATCAGCGAACACTGGCGATCCCATTTTCCCGTGGTCGTCATCGTCGATTCTGCTGGCACGGGGAACAGTTTCTACGATGTTCCAGGGACGATCTGCCGCCTCGAAGTCTGTGACTAACTCTAGAACCACGTTGGAATCGCCGTCCTTGTGCCGTTCTCCACCATGCTGATTTACATCCGCAGTTCCCATTTGGCCGGAGCAACCAGAGCCCATTACTCCACCAGACAATCACCGAGTGGCGGGAACCAACCGCCTGAGTCCATTCACCTCATCATGTGCGAAGCCAAGTTGTGCGTTTGTGCATGCTTGCGCATGGTGAAATACGTTCCTGTGAAAGAAAGCCCAGCAAATAACACTCTTTGAAAGTCGAACTTCTGTTTTGAGTCTGCCCCACAATACCTAACTTAGTTCCAGCGGCCACCAACGTAAACGAAGTACACTCCATGGCCCATCGCTTATGTGGCAGAGTTGGATGTGTGAGAGCTGTGCGTCGTTGTGAAATCGGCCAGAGCAACTGCGTGCCGCAACAAATCGTTTCATTGCGCGATTCGGTGCCACTCCTGCCATGCGACAGCTCCCATCTCGTCATTCCCATGCACTGATGCAGTCGTGCAATGCCGCTGCTCGCTCGTTTGTCGACGTGGCCAAGTAACTCTGCAGCGTCACGCCCTCTGTCCGTTGTGTCGTGGCATGCAACTTGCGGCGAGTTGTCCACTTCGACTGCTTCGACCTAGGCTGCAATTGGTTGTGGTTGTCGTTGCACCCTGCACACGCCGACTCGAGACGCACGACGCCTCGACTTCAAAAAACTTGTAAACTGCTGCACTCACACGCCCACGCACGAACTTATGACTTCTCAACTGCACCCGTTGTCGTAACGCCACCGAAACGACGAACAACGAACAACGAACAACGCACAACGAACAATGAACAACAGACAACAAACGACAAACAACGAACAACAACGAACGCAACGAACAACAGTGGACAGTCAGTCGTCAGTGCGCCGTCGCCGAGTCGTCGTCAGTCGTTCGTTAGTCAGCCAGTCCACAAGCCAGCGCCACGCCGCCCCGCCCCGCCTCCACTCCCACTCACGGCCACCATCCGTTTCAGGCAGACGTTGCGCACGCACGGATGGAGCGTGTACTTTTAGTACTTATCATTGTACTTTCGGTATGCGATTTTCCAGGATACAATCACGGAGTGTCTTGTGAGGGAGGTACGAGGTGGTTTAGGACAATACACTGCCCAACTGCGCCGCTGACCAATGAATGGATGACCGACGATGAGTGAGTGAATGAGAGTGTGAGTGAGTGAGTGAGTGAGTGAGAGTGAGTGAGTGGGTGAGTGAGTGTGTGTGGGTGTGAGGGCGAGGGGTGAGTGTGGCCAGGTGCGTGTGGGGAGCAGTACTGGGGACGTAGTGCTGGGTGGGAGTGCCAGGAGGACGATCGTGCACTACGTACCCACAGTCAGTCAGTCACTCCGCTCACTCGCTCGCTCACAGTGAGCTCACTCACTCACTCACTCACTCACTCTCAGCAGTCAGCCAGTCAGTCCGATGGTCAGGTCAGGTCAGGTGGTCACCTTGCACGGCGGTCACGCACAGTCAGTCAGTCAGTCAGTCAGTCGTTCGTTCTGTCGTGCTTCCTGCGGCCGCCGACACAACTCGTCGACGCAACACGACCGAGCAACGGCGACATCAGCGAGTTGAGTAGTTCCTGGCAGCGAACAGGCACGAAGGCACCAACCTGCTTGCTGCTTGCCCCGTGGTCTGTCTCCATAAGACGCAGGAAACTGTGCCCGTCGACAGAGCTGCCACAATCTATGCACTGGACCAGCGTGGATGTGCACGACTAGCGTTGGGGCATACGGGGATATCTGAAACGCACCGATTAGTCCTGTCAGCAGGCAGACTCATATTGTTCACGTTGATGACCGCGACTGGACGAATGAAAACCAATTTGAAACGCCGCTTTTGTTTGGAGAAATTTATTGGGAAGGTTATTGCCGCCGACGAAAGTCAACACCCAATTTTAATTTCTTTTATTTTTTTCTCTCTTTCTTCTTCAAGAACTCAAGATGGCCAAGGTCAACCCCGAAATTCTGTCCCGCTCCATCGCGGACATCCTTGCTTACTCTCGCGGTGAGACTATCACCAAGGGTGGAGTTGAGCTCCCTGGCAAGAAGCGTAACTTCTTGGAAACCATTGAGCTTCAAATTGCTTTGAAGAACTACGATGCCTCCAAGGACAAGCGTTTCGCCGGTACCTTCAAGCTTCCGGAGCACCCCCGTCCCTCCCTCAACATTTGCATGCTTGCCAACGAGGCCCACGCCGAGATGTGCAAGGAGATCGGCCTTGATTTCTTGACTGTCGCTGACCTCAAGAAGTTCGGCAAGGACAAGAAGGTCATCAAGGCTAAGCTTGCCAACAAGTACGACGCCTTCCTCGCTTCGGACTCGCTCATCAAGCAGATCCCCCGTCTTTTGGGTCCGTCTCTGTCCCGTGCCGGTAAGTTCCCCACCCGTGTGCTTTCGGGCGAGAACCCCGCTGCCAAGATTGACGAGATCAAGGGTACCATCAAGTTCCAGCTCAAGAAGGTCTTGAACATGTCCATCGCTGTCGCCAACGTCGGTATGGACGAGCAGGCCATCAGCGTCAACATCCAGCTCGCTGTTAACTTCCTCATCACTCTGTTGAAGAAGGGCTGGCAGAACATCAAGGTTCTCTACATCAAGAGTTCCATGGGTCCTTGCTTCCCGATCTACTTCTAAGTGGAGATGTTCAGCTTTCTTGCGTTTGAAGGCGCCAAGTCGCCTTCAGACCGCTGCGTGTTTGTAACTTTACGACACTACGAGAGAATGTGTGCTGTTTCGCTTTATCATTGTGTTGTCTTGCATTGTAAGTAGAGCTTTTGCAATGGCGTGTGTTCAGATGACACGGACAGGGCAAAGTCCCATTGGTCCATTTTCACTTATTCACTTATTCACTGTCAAATTCACCGAAAAAATCTAATCCTGCTTGGCTTCGGCGCTCCCGGCACTGACTGACCATTTGAAAGCGGCCATCACCTGCTTCGCTGAACTAACAACATCGGGGTCGCTGGAGTCGACTAAAGTGGCAACCTGAGACAAGAAGTCGAAGATTGGTGAGTTGTGCAAGCGGCATTGTGTCGATGTTCAAGTTCGAACCAACCTTCGGGCGAATGGTGGTGATGGCATCCTCAGGATCTACCGTCTCGACCATGGTGACGAGCACGTCACAGGCGCAAAATTGAACATTGGGGACAGGGTAGTCGAGTGCCTGATCGTGGGCGCGGAGGAACCAATGAGGACAGAAGAGAACGCATGACCAAACCACCTGAACCCACGTACCTCTTTGACAGCGGGTAAAAGCTCCAACACAAGTTTTTCGTCCTCGCCACTCGAGCACAATGCTTTTGCGAAATTCAGAAATACAACATACCTAGCACAAAACTCAACATGTTACTCATCCTGGCACCGTTCATCACGGGCACAGCCACGGAACGCACTGATCAGCGTTGCGGGATTCAGTCGCGCCCAACTTTTCGAAGAGGCTTGGAAGGAATACTTTATGAAGCCATGACTCATCCAGTTGGTCGGCCAGTTCAACGATAGCCTCTACCGTCGATGCCCTAACTGCTGCCACTTCATCGTCGATGAGGTTTCGGAAAGCAGGAAAAAAATGTTGCTGGAACAAAGCTTGGCCTAATGCTTTGGCGAGAGACGGAAGCTGAGAGGTAAAAGCTGCTCTAACACGCCAATCATTGTCGCCAGCTACTCCTTGAAGCAACGGCAAGAACCGCTCTTCCAACAAACCGCCCTCAGGGCTCGTACTTGATCGATCGGTGAGGCGCTGAATAGCACTCATAATCTTGGCGCGAACTTCAGGGTTGTCATCTTGAAGTAACAAAAACGTGTCAACCACTAGCGTGTTAATTCCCTCACCACCGGAACTAGCAGAACGATCTCCTTCGTCGAGAGCCACGATGATGTCACTGCAAGATTCAGCGTACGCGTTTCGGACGACATGGGAATCATCTTTGATGCATCGCCCCAGCTTCGGGACAACACCCTCTACAAATGCGTTGTGGCCAACTCCGGCGTGGAGCTCCACGGCACCGCGGCAAGCATCGGCGCGAACGTCGCGCTCTGGGTCAACGAGGAGGCCCAAAAACAATGGCAACAACACTCCCGCCGAAGCCGCAGGGTCATCTAGCACTTTGCAAAAGGCTCCGAATTGACCAGCGATGATGCTTCGAAGTCTCCACGACGGTGATTCAGAACACCAACGAACGTAATCAAGGAAAAGAGAAGTAAACTCGTCAGCGGACAAAAGGGCAGCAACTCGTTTCGCGCTTTCAGCAATGATGTGTTGCACGGAAGCGGCGTCGTCGTGCATTCCAAGGTGTTTGAACTTTGGGACAATATCAGTCACAAGCATTTCCTTTCCCGTATCTGCGATTGCTGCCGCCACCTCGGCAAATTCCGCAAATACACGCGCAATTGCGCGCCGCACCATTGGCGTTTCATCGTCGCAGAACCGTATGAAAAGTTGGAGCAGTGACAGAGATGCTTCGTTGCTGTCGGATTTTTTCAACACGCTTGGCAACAGCCGGCACGCAGACACACGCGCAGTGAACCATTCATTCTGTGAGAGTCTGTCCAGCACAGGCAAAATCGAAGCGATACTCGCGCTCGGTGACAGAAAATCGAGAGTGTGCAGGATGCTATCCACAGCCTGGTCGCGGACAACAGTTTCTTCAACAGCACATAACTTTTCTAAGATTTCCAAAATTTCAGCCCAGCAATTCTGAGAATCTGTTGTGCCGAGAATGTCCGCGCATGGAGCGCCATCTTCTTTGAGATCAAGGCCCTTTGCTACACCGAGAAGCACTTCGTCATCACCGTTTGGAATGTACTCGCGTAGAAGGGGAAATATGGACTCTAGCGTGACATCTCGTCCAGCGGCCAGGATCACGGTCGGCAGCTTGTTAATGGCAGCAACCTGCTCTTCGATGCCCTCCTCCAAAATGGCTCGGCGAAACACCACAAACGCTTGTTGCTGTCCTTCCGCCATTTTCAAAGTACCTAACCTGACCTTGCAGAACGACACTTGCGCAGTGCAAAAGTGCGCCCGTCCGGGCGTCACACTGACCCGAAGCTCAACAATTCCAAGAACAAAAAATGGACACAATTCACGCACAGCAACAAAACACTTTTCAACCAAGCCAGCCTAGTCGCGGAGCGGAGAGGGATCTGTTACGAACAAAGTAGTTGCTTTACCCTTGTGAGCTCAATGACGAAACGGCTGACACGACGCTTGATCAAGGTGAACCTCATTGACGTTCAACTTTGCCGTTCGTAGTTGCGTTCGCCTTCGCGTGTCATAAAAGTACCATACACAAACGGGCCGGCACGCCAGACAGATGTCTCTTCGCTGCTATGCGTCTTCCTTACAAGTCACCGTTCGTGCGGTGAGAGAGAAGTAAGTAAGTAAGTAAGTGAGTAAGTAAGCAAGTGTGCAAAACGATTAGTCAGTGGTTGGTTGGTTGGTTGGTTGGTTGGTTGGTTGGTTCGGTTGATTCGTTGGTCGAACAAGACGAACGGATGGCACAATGAGTGAGTGAGTGAGTGAGTGAGTGAGTGAGTGGAGTGAAGGTGGAGGGAGTGAATGAAGGTGGAGGGGGTTTGTGGTTGGGTGGGCGAAGGAGGTGGGAGGACGAGTGTGGGTTTCACTCTCCTTCATCGTTGTTCGTTGCACTCACTCACTCACTGCCTGCTCCCGCCCACCGCCCACCGCCCACCACCACCACCCACCATCAGTTAGTTGGTTCGTTTGCTCACTGTCACTCACTCACTCACTCACTCACCCACCTCCCCACTCAAAACTCAAACCTCCAAACTCAAATCACTCTCTCTCACTCAAGTGGGAGTGGGAGTGGGAGTGGGAGTGAGCACTGAGTTGGTTTGTGTGGATGACGGACAGCCAGGCCGCTGCGGAAACTCACTCACTCGCACTCACGCACTCAACCTCACTCAGCTCACACTCACTCACTCACTTATCAACTCACTGCCTGACTGCCGTCACTCTTCATCAGTCCAGTCCGCTCACTCACAGTCTCACAGTCTCACAGTCACTCGGTGATGGATGGGGTCGTCGTCACAGCTTCTTCCTTCCAGCCAGTCAGTGTTCACACAGTCGGGGCGGGGCGGGACATTCATTCATTGACTTTCGTGCGATATTGGGACAATGACAATGGTGCACTATGGATACTTAGAGTACTAACACTAGTACTAGTACCAACATTAGCGCCATTACCATACAGCGTATCGCACATCGACGAAGCAGCCTGT
>ENA-OWNT01004573-OWNT01004573.1-seawater-metagenome-genome-assembly--contig:-NODE-4573-length-12018-cov-3.801608_pt1 | contig 12018 bp, 9 predicted proteins | sample MGYA00238136_ERZ651165 | MGnify/ENA primary metagenome ERZ651165 (study PRJEB26861, sample SAMN08777766) | seawater metagenome | isolation source: coastal seawater | place: USA: Florida | collected... | reverse complement strand
TCGTTCGTTCGTTCGTTCGTTCGTTCGTTCGTTCGTTCGTTCGTTCGTTCGTTCGTTCGTTCGTTCGTTCGTTCGTCATCGACGTCGTCGTGAATGAAACGGCGAAACGGCGCCGTGCACCACAACGACGAACGAACGAACGAACGAACAAACGAGTGAGTGGCACAGTACAGACGAACAGTTCGGATGCAACCACACGTCTGTACAGTACTTCGCAGAATGGTACTGTTGACTTTGCGTCGTCATCACCGTCGCCGTCGCCGTCGCCGTCGTCGATTCTTCTTTCGTTCGTTCGTTTGTTCGTTCATTTGTTCGTTCGTTGTCGAACGGTCGTTTCAAAAAAATATTTCGTAGCTTCGCAGCTTCGCAGCTTCGCAGCTTCGCAGCTTCGCAGCTTCGCAGTTTCGCCCGCTCGCTTGTTGGCTGGCTGGCTCGTTGGCTGGTTCGTTGGCGGGCTTGATGTTGACGTTGAAGTAGAAGTTGTATTGGCTTGGTTGGGTTTTACGTTGCGTCGCGTCGCGTCGCCTTACGTTGCGTTGCTTTCATTCTTTTGTTTGGTGGATTCGTTGTTTTGTTGGTGGGTTCGTGACGAAGGCATGATTGTGGTGGGGAAGCGACACACGACTGTGAAAACGATGACGGCGGAGGATCTGAAATAACACCATCACCAGCGGCGGGCGCATCGGTGTGGCGGGTGAGTAGAAAAGGTAGTAGTCGGACACAGAGAAACGTTTGTTGTCACCGAGGAGAGTGTTCAGTGCGACGTTGCGACTGAATAATTCGTTACGTTTGAGACATTCACTTTGAATCTAGCAAGGGAATTTCTTTCACTGGCACGACTCTTCATAGTGTTTTTCTCTTTTGGGAGACAAGACGATATAACTTCATCGTGACTTCATGGTGGAGTTTACCGACTTTCCAAACATGAATAAGCGAACGAAGCTTTGAGCTTCGCTTTTGCGTTCATGGGACTCAGCTTTAATTAAAGTATGAACTCAAAGTTTCGTGAATTGCGACTGCAGCAGCAACTTGTGGCTCAAAGAGCCCATGGCGTTACAGCAGATGCGCTGGACTACGCAGAGCAGGACTCTAGCGACGACGGCGACATGGTCCACGACAGCAACAGCCCTCACCGCACTCGCAGTCACAGCAATAGTTCTGGGGGATCAGAAACCAACAGCGAACTCTGGCGAGGTATTGAAGCAATTTCGCGGTTGATTAGTGTCGCAGTTTTGAACCGTGAGCTGACAGATGAGGCAGTGTTGGAGAAAGTCCCGTCGAGCGGTGCTGGAAGTTCGACTAATCGATCGAGACGCGGGGGCGACCATGGTGAACTCTCGCCCAATCGCAAGAACAGGCCAGCCGTGAGGGTCACTGGTCCTGCGGGAAAACTGAAAAACTCCAAAGAAAGCGCTGCACTGATCATGTCCTTTCGCAAGGCGAGTCGTGTCCAACTAGGGCCATTATCAACGCCTGCGCTCGGCGCCCAGAAGAAACTCGGCCGAGGTTCTAGAGTCAAGGACAAAATTGGCGTGAGCGGCAAAAGAGGTCGTGGTGGCCGTCGCGGGGGTCGCGGGCGTCGCGGGGGTCGTGGTGGACGCGGAACTCGCAAGTTGCGGTCGATAGGGAAGAACGGTCGATTGCCAAAATTAAATACGAGCAAGAGCACTTCGGGGCCGCACCCGGGTGTGACCAGGTCATCGGTGGGAAACATTAGTCCAACCGTAAAAAGAGCCGCAGACGCTGCTCGTGAACGATATCTTGCCCATACTGCAAATTTCAATCCAACTAAACCGTTGGAGGGGACCTCATCATTAGCACACGCAGCAGGCCCGTTGAAAACTGGGAGCTCAAACCTTGCTCGTGTTGACGGTACTGAAAGTCGGGGGATGTGGAGGTCGCGGACGCTTCAAACATTATCAACACTTCTGCACACGCATGCCCAACAAGAGCAAGCAGCGGTACGGCGACCAAGTGGCGACTCGTGTGTTACTGATTCTACGCTACTCATTGTGTCAGTTTTCTGTTTTGCCACATTCGCGTTGTGTTGCTTGTTTGCTTGTCCAGCGCGATGGAACGGATGTCATGCAAACTGCTCCCTTGCCGTCAGACATACATACCTATCACTTGTTACAATATCATGTTTGCTTGGCGCTTGCGCTAGGAGCCTCTAAAGAGCATGCCGCCGTTCTGCGATGCGTTGACCGTCTTGACGAGTTGCGACGCCGTGTTGCGGATGATCAGGTCGGCTTTGACTTGCTTCTTCAAGCAGCAGCCTCTGAACAGCATAAAAGGTCTCGGGTTGCAGGGCATCGCCAACGAGTCGGGGAATGGGAACATGATTTCTTCAACCAACTTCGTAATGAAGAAGAGTTGCGGCTGGTTGAGCGTGCCGCTGATCGTGCTGCAGAGGAATTTGCCGAATTTCTTCAGGTACAACATGTTTGCGTGCCAACAATAGACAAGCCACATGCGTTAAGTGAGTGTCGTCACAAATCCGTGTTCCATGTTGCAGACTTCGCGAGGGAGGGCGAAGTTTACAGCTGCCTGTGAGCAGGCAGAGCGGGATTTATATGCAATTCGACAGGTGCGGGTGTTGGTTGGGGCATTCACACCTCGTTGGAGTTGTTGTGTAACGTGCTCCACTCCTCAATTAGGTCGAAATCCCCGATCGTCCCTATGTTTCCCAGTTTGTTGCCGCATTATCTCAGTGCGCGAAACTTTTTCGCCAAAATATTGGAGTGCGTACGCATGTGTTTAACTCACTTCTGCATGGCGGCATCTTGATGACCTCTATTGTGAACGCAACATGCGTAGGCTGTTGTCCGGGAAAGCCCGAAAGCCAGCGACAAGAATCGCAAGAAGCGCAAGGGGACCAGAACATACGGAGCAACCGACCATCACGACCATCATCGCCAACACAAACATACATTGAGCAATACTGAGGCAGCAGCGGCTGCAGCTGGCATTACCGTACTGTTGCCGGACACGGTACGTGATGTTTGCGCGTGATTGCACCCAGCGCAATTGCTTGATGCAGTATTCGTCATGTACAGGCATTTGCATATGCTCTGGCGGTGACAACGCCACCACGATGTCCGCAAAGTGGTCATAAATATGCGAATCGTGACGATGTACGTTGCATCGTCCAAAACCGGTTTGCCATGTGCTAGGAAAGAGCGTGAACCAACGTTGTATTTAGGCTTTCTTGCACACACATCAAGCAATGGTGATATTTCGAGCGTTTGTTGAGCCACCGGTGGCGCCCTCGGTGCGAACCTGTGCGCAGTCGTATTCCTATTTCTTTATGTGTTGCTTTGACTGAACACGGGTTCTATGGGGTCCAGGTGGCACGATCGGCAGCTTTGGCGAGGCAGTCGACGCAGTGGGGTGCCTCAACTCTCGGGTTTTTGGATTGGGTACGTGTCGGTGTGCGTGAGGCGCGATCTTTTCGATTAACGCAGATCATGACGTGTAAACATCGTACTCGTACTCAGGTCGTGCACGGTACCGTGCCATTGCGCGTGCGCGCAAGCTTCAAGAAGTATGGACCTTAGTTCGGCAATCTTGTCGTTGCAAGTAAGAATGCTGACGTTCCGTCAATTCACTTCGCTGTCCTTGTAGGCCGCTGCAAGAAACTTTAATGGCTTTCCACGAGGTAGCTATATGGTGGACGTGATAGCGTTGTTCTGCTCAACCATTTTCACCGTGTTATTGGTGCGAATTGGATTTGTATGCCAGCACTTTGTTGCGGCTGTGATCGCACAACAGGCGACAGGAGGTCCCGATGAAGCACTGAAAGCGGGTACTTGTTGTCCTTGCAGTGCCGCGTTGTTACAGACACTGACTGCGGAGACCATTGACGGTAGGCGCGTCCGGTGCTCTTGTTGTCGACATTGGCGATCCGCAAGAACATCGCGAAGTCAAAGTTGTGGAAGTGAGTCGTGCTTGTCCTTGCTGTCGTTCGATTGAGGTGTTGCAGCAAACATATGACATCTCCGCGTGCCTGCAATGTCGTGAACAGCGAATGTTGGACGCAGTGAAAGAAAGCGCACTGCGGGCAACACTGGACCAATATCGATCGGCTACCAAAGTTCTCCTTGGTCGTCAGGTTCGCCTTCGCTGGCTTTGCGGACCACTGAACGACATTTATTTGCTCACCATTATGTGCGCGCGCGCGCGTGTGTGTTTTGAGTAGGTTGCTAAAATGAGAGTAGCTGCAACTAAGAAAGCGGAGGAGGAAGTACGTTGTGTCAAGTCTGCGCCATAATACGCAGCTGTTGTCTTACATTCTGTCACCTGAAGGCTCAAGCGGAAAAACGGGCTCGTGAGGAAGCTGACAAGGAAAGAAAGGCTGAGGAACGAGCCGAGAAGCTTCGCAGTATTGCGGAGGCCAGAGAACGCGCTGCACAAGCAGAGGTGGCGCTGTTTGTTGTGTGACCTATTTCTACTTTCAATATATGTTCTCACGGTTGCTCTGCGTGCCATTTCAAGGCCGTCATGCCAACATGTCAGCGTGGACATACCATGGACCTTAAAAAGTGGAAACCGGGGTGCGCGCATCACCATGGTACTTTTTGTTTGGTAGTTGATCGATCGGAATAATTTGTTCGTTTCAGGTCTCACAACGAAGCAGCGTATGTGCGGAGTTGGTCATGTGATCGTTGTAGCTACAGCACAAGAAGCAAAGTTGACTCGCTTGAGAAGGTACGCGAGCAGAGCGTGTCCATCTCCGTTTGGCAAGTGCCCATTTGAGAGTGTTGTGACAATATAGGCTACAAAGCGGTATCATTGTGCTCGATGTTACGTTGACTACTGCAAAGATTGCGGACACGCCATACAACTGGCTCGAATTGAAGCGTTGGCTGCAAAGCGATGAACAATCAACAGAACATCCTCGGTAACCCTGCGCAATGGGAGTTTTCTTGTTATTCTGAGTAAAAGTTATTTTGTGCTTGCACACGTGCGGCGGTGTTCCTAACGTTTACATCTCTGGCTCGTGGTGTGGCATTCGTGTGCCATACAGTGGGCAATAAAATTATTACTGGGACAATGGTCCTGGGCTTTTAAACCGCACGCCATGTCATTCCGCATCAACCGGTCGGGTCGGGTCCTCACATGAAGACGTCCGAGCTCAGAGCTCTGCTCGTTGCACTTAATTGCATTGCACAGGTCTAACTAAGGATTCATTGTCTACAAAAACTGCACTGAAGCTTCGGTGCTCCTACAAACTAGATTATTGCGAAAAACGTCGATGCGAGTGTCTGCATACCAGTGTACACCGTGAGCGCCGCAAAAAGGCAAAGGGACGCAACATGGTGAAGTGACTTACTGACGACCGTGACGATGTGTCGTGGATCCTGCAGGCCGCACGGCAGGATGATCGTCATCCTCGTCCCATGAACCCAGTGTGAGTGCTTCTGTTGAACGCAAAAATAGCACACGTTATAAAATGCTTCCAACAACTCAGCGACGCCACCAGTCATTTACCTGCAAATTGGCTGGGAGACATTTCGCCGCCTCTGGTGGACAACACAGCACTCCGGGCCCGCGCTAGAGCGATGTTGGATGAATCTCTACTGCCAAAGGTAGTGATTGGTACATCCGAGGCCGACCGGGCATTGACTTGGCTCAAGGGCATAACCTTAGCGCTCGGGGTAGTTTGGGCGCGCTGACTGTGGCCAAACGACACTTGTCGATGAGTGCTCGGGGCCATCTTGTGTTCCTGCTCGTGCCGTGCGCTGTTCGCGGCGGCGATTTTGGCTTTGCGAGCGCATTTCAGTACGACCATTCTAGAAATTTCTTCCAGCTTCGAGCAGATGTCATTGAAGCCTGGTCGAGCCCACGGTCCAACCGCTGTGCACATCCGAATCATGTTGAGCATCTCCACTTCTGCACAGCACAACATTGAAGTTAAACAACAGATACAGACGCCTGCTAAATTCCGAACAAGGACGGCAAGGACCAACACGAACCTTCTATGCTGTTGAGGTCGTCGGGAGCACCAATAATATCAAGGGTGTTCTCTTCAGTGTCGCGAGTCTTGGCATGAGCTGATACAATTCGGTAGTCCAGCCGACGAGATAAACGTTTTCGGAAAGCTTGTTGCTCTTCGACGAGAATCGGGTGAGCGTTTTTGACGGGCACTCCCACAAAGGCGTCAGTGGCTCCTGTTCTTTGTTCTGGCCTGGTGTCACCGAGGTTTAGGTGCGTGAGCTGCAATTGTCCTGCGCTCACAGTTTTCCGGTGCGTGGGAGTTGCAAAGCTGTCCACACTACCACCACTATCCCGGGAAGGGACTGTGGATGACAAAGATTGTGGCAGGACGAGGATGGACTCCAGCGATGGCGTTCTCCCTCCGCTCTTACTCTCTTCATTTCTATTGTTTGCAAGCGGTTGTTGTGCAACATTCTGGAAACTGTTGCTTCGAACTGTCGGGGCCGTGTTCAGTTGCTTCGCGGGCTTTGTCAAGTAGTCGGAAAATGGCAGTTTGTGGGTGTGCATTTGCCACAAAACTACACCGAATGAGTACACATCCCACTTGTATGGGATGATTGCATCTGCCACCGGTTTTGCGTTGTGGGAACCGGCCGTGTCAGCGCGATCGGCGGACTTGGGCGATGCTACATCGCTACTTTGTTCGGAACGCTGCCGCGCCGTGTTCTGTGGCGTTGCACCCGCGTACACGTTGTTGTATCCGTTGCTACCAGTAAATCCGGAGGAGCGCCGAAGTAAAACAGCGCCACCGTACAGCTCGTTTTGCAGGGCGTACGCGGCACGATGACTGTCGCTGTCTGAGTGCTTGTGTCCGAGGCGGCTTCCGAAGTCAGACCCAGCATAAGCGGGTGTGAACTTGATGGTAGGATGTCGACGCTGCATCACCTCACGAACGTGTCGATTTTCTTCAAACCTCAAGATTTCAGGAGGCATGTACTCAAAAGTACCTGCAGCAGGTCTGATATCTTCCCACCCGGCCTCACGTGCTCCACGGCGAAGAGGAGTGCTCGGCGTCGTTCTTGACGACATGGGCACCAATCTTGCAAGCCCAAAGTCTGCTATTTTGACGTGAATATGCTTAGCAGGAGTGTTCGCGCGAACGCGCTTCTTGATCAGCACGTTTTCTGGTTTCATGTCGTAATGTTCTAAGTGAATACTGTGAAGGTACTGCATGCCGTAAGCTATTTGTAGTCCGATCGCACAAATTTTGCGCTCGTCGAGTTTGAAGGCAGGATTGCTTAACAGCCTGTCAAGACTGATGCTGCAGAGCTCCGTGATGATTTGAAAGCGCTTGCCACTGCTGTCGCTTCCAGGGCCTTGTTCCTCGGAAGAATATCCAATGCCGTAGAAGGTCACAATGTTCGGGTGGCGCAGGCGGGCCAAAGTTTCTGCTTCTTGAAAGCTCTCTTCCATGTTGTTGTCCATCTGCGCGCTGTACAACTCCTTCACAGCCACTTTGAAGCCAGCGTATCGCCCTTTGAACACTTGCCCAGAGGACCCAGCACCAATTTTTCCCTTTTTCGATGAATCAACATGGAGACAGTCATGGACAATATTCGGTCGCTGGAAGCGAAGGTTGTCCTCGGCGCTGGCATACATAACTACAAACTGCTGCATGGCTCGCTTTTGAAGGATGCCGAAGGTGAAGAACATCGGCACGGAAGCCACGAAAAATACAATGACCCACAACAAAAATGTGGTCTGCATAAGGAACTCGACGTACTCGTGGCTGATAGAGAAAAAGCCGACCATAACTGCGATGACATCGATTGAGAGTGCTCCGGCCAACACGTAGTGAAATTCGATGTGGTTAACCACCATCAGGAAGAGCGCGCAAAACTTGCCGAACAACAGAATCACGAACATGTTCACTTCGTTCAAGTTTTCCATCATGTCGACTATCACAACGTCCATACGACTGGCACCGTTTTGGTGGTCATCGTCATCGTCGTCGCTATCGTCCTCCTTGTCTCCGTCCACGCCGTGGTGGTTGTAAGAGTCATCGCTGTCGGGTACGAACACGTTCCATGGCGCGTCCAGGGCAACAGCACTTTCACAAGACTCTTGCACCAGCTGTACAAACGAGGCATTGAGCGTCGCGTTCTCACCGCCGAAGTCCAAGAGTGTAACGTTGTGCAGCGCATTACATTCGACACTACCTTGCAAACAGGCTGCGACGCAGTCGTCAAGAACAAGTGTTGTAGCGTTGAACAAGGTAAACAGGAACTTCCGCTCGATTTGAAACAGTCCCATCTGAATGAAGAACATCGACGTACTGAAGGCGACGAAACAGATTAGAACGAGCACCAAGACAATGGGAGACAGGCCAATGTGAGTGCAGCTGTACAGCTTCTCCTGCAAGGTCAGCTCCGTTTCCATGGCCGACACAAATCGCGAACGTCGACTTCGCTTTCTAGTGAATTTGGACATTTTCTTGGACAGGGCTTTGCCCAAACGACTGGTGGTAGATTTCAACGTTTGCAGCTTCTGGAACGACTTGTGGGGCAACCTCTGCTTCCAGTATTCTGCGGTGCATCCTTGCACGGCGACGCACCACAAGAATACCAACGTGACGACAGTGAGCGCACAGCACACAGTTACTATCACCACAGCGATGGTTGGGTACACCGAGAAATCCATTTCATCTGTCTCGAAGAACAAGTGGCTTTTGGTCGCCATCGCCCAGTAGACGAACCCACAGAGGAGCACGTACACGCAGCCAAGCATGATGGTGATGTGTCGAAGGATCGAATTGAAGTGCGCAATTCGAACATTCTCTCGAAACTTCCGCTGCATGGCCTTGCACTTGACTGCGCCGGTGCACGGGTTGACTGTGACAGTGGTGGATCGCGGCCACCGGCACATGCGGCAGGACGGGTCGGCACACGAGCGTTCTTGATTCATGATGTCGACGCTGTGTCTGAATTGTTCGAGGATGGGCAAGTTCATGTGAAGCTGCCGCGAGATAAGATGCGCAGCCTCGAAGTGCAAGCTTTGTTCTGCGCTACTAAGTTGCAAACCACTCTGTCGTTTGGTTTCATGACCACTCGGCGATGGAATCTCGATCGCCTCCACTCCGTCAAGTAATGAGTCAACGGGTCCGACAAAGTCACCCTCACTACTCCGCGTATGTACCAGAGTCTTTTGGCGACTCGGAGATTTTGGCTGGACTTCTTCTTCAGCAAATGAAGACCCAGACGTGGCGCCGCTCGACACATGTGTCGCAGATTGAGCAGGGGTGGACGAAACACTATCTGGAGAAAACGTCGGGTGCCTCGAATGCACCTCCGGCATCCCTGTGTCCACACCTAGGCTTTGCATCCTTCGCAGGAGCGAGTATTCGCTCTCAATTTACGTCATTGCAGGGAGTTGCTCCGAAGAGCGCGCAAAGAGCGCGGGACGCCGGCAGGTTTTCATGAGCGTACAAATATCCAACGTTTTTTGTCCCACTTTTCATACTATTCTCGAATTTCTGTTGTCAACTTAGACGACCAGCGCGTGTGCAACCCAGTCACTGCGCTCGGCCGCACGCCTTGGAGTGGTGGTAGCTTCTCACTTTTCAGCACGCGTGGCATGGCGAGCAGTGTCGCAAAAAGCCCACGGAAGGCAACTGCAAGCCGGTGCTCTCGGCTCCTACAACAACTTCGTTGTGGACTTCGATATCCCCGACGGCGACTGCATGAACGAAGCGTCAACAGCTGTCGGACTTCCAGACATATCAAGTCCACCGAGAACCACACACACGTCAACAGCCTAACGTGCGACGTCGCCTGCCTTGTTCATGCCCTGTCAGCGGTGACAATGACGTCGTCAGAACGAAGTGAAGCACTGTACCCACAACCAACCGACTGGCCCGCTGCTGGGTGTTGTCTGTTTTGTTGGTCACAGACACTGTCGTCGCGCCCGTGGCCAGGGGGAGGGTACCTGAGCATTTCCCCGTGACCTTGCCAGCACTCTGACAAGCTGGCACGTGCCTGTGTGTCACTCCATGTCCTTTCAACGAACCTTTTGGTGTTGTCACTCCTTCCTTGCCGTGACGTGACTGCGCTGCTTGACTGCACGCAGGACGTCTGTTGTCTGCGCGAGCACGGTCAGGCGCTGCGGGCGGCTGACTCACTGCGGGACAAACAAACGTTCCAACCACGCGAAACGGCGTCGAGTGTCGGCATTTCTGGACGCACGAACGTACGAACGAATAACCGAACAACCGAACAACATAACAACACAACGCACCGACGCCGCCGCACTGCCGCACTGTCATTCAACACTGCGGACTGACGGCGCGATTGAGCGACCGCGTCATGTGTCTGAAGTGACCGAGTGACCGAGTGACCGACCCGCCCCGAGCCGACCGGACCGAGTGCCAGCCTTCCTGCGTGCGTGCGTGCGTGCCTACCTGGCTGGCTGGCTGACCGCCGAACGACCGACCGACCAAACTTCGAACTTCGATTGTGATGATGACGACAACAAACCTCAAAACATTGATTCACTTTGCAGGGGCGGGCACACGCTGAACAACGAACGAACGAACGAACGGGACGGCTTCACGCACGCACTCTCTCTCACTCACTCTCACTCTCACTCTCACTCTCACTCTCACTCTCAGCCACTGTGCCGTCGTCTGTCTGTTGTCCGAAACTCCGACACATGCGCCTGCACTGGGCCTCCGCGCTTTGCGCCCCCAGTACATATCCACATCCAGGATTCCATGGTTACGCCACGTTCAGTATCCGGGGAAAGCGTAGAATCCTGGTTGTAGATACATCACGCACCCGCGAAAGCCAAAGCCCAAAGTCAGTCAGCGCGCAGCGGTTTCATCCATCGACAGTGAGTGACAGTGAGTGACAGTGAGTGACGGTGAGTGACGGTGAGTGAGTGACAGGGAGTGACAGGGAGCGACAGCGAGAGTTGTGACTCGTCGGTGAAGTGCGCAGCTGCGCACCAGCGAATGTTTTGGAGTGGGCGGAGTGAGTGGGGCTGTGAGTGAAAGGTGGTGTCATGAGGAGCGCGGCGTGGCAGTGGGCTACGGGTGAGTGACTGCGAAGTGCACTCCTCCCCTGGCGGATTGCTTGAGGCGCGGTCACAACGGACGAAATGTATTGTTCAGTACTGAAAGTCAGTTAATATTAGCGCGGAGTTTATGCTGGATGAAGGCGGAGATTGTGGAGCAGATGAAGTGGTGGATTTGCGGGGATGGGGATTTAGTGATTTAGTGAGCAGTGGACGCCGTTTCAACTTTGGGGGACTGACGTTGTTGTTGGTTGGTGGTTTGGAGGTTTTTGAATGACTGATTTGTGGGTGCTGAGAGTGAGTGAGTGAGGGAGCGAGCACAGCGATAGGTGACACAAACGAGCAAACGAGAGGTGTGCTGTCATTCGACAGTGCCAGTGCTCCGCGGCTACCACGCCCACTGCAGTGACCATTTCTCATCAGCGCCTGCCCCAGTTCCTCAGTCAGTCAGTCAGTCAGTCAGTCATGCACTGTCACCCACTGTCACTCACACAGGAAGTGAAGGTGCGGACTCGAGAATTTGGACTCACTCATCAGTCAGGAACTTGGAATTTGGAATTTGGAATTTGGAATTTGGACTTTGGGAATTTGGACACTTCAGAATTTTGGACTTTGTTTGGACTTTGGACTTTGGACTTTGGGCTTTGTTTGGACTTTGGGCTTTGGAATTTGAATTTGGAATTTGGAATTTGGAATTTGGAATTTGGAATTTGGAATTTGGAATTTGGAATTTGGGCTACCTACCCATAGCGGTGGGAATCCTAATAGCCGACCCGAAATTTTAGAAAAAAATGTTTTTTCGGTACTGTAGTGCAAAAAGTTAGAAAAATATAGAGTATTATTTTCACCTCCACACGTGTTGGTGTCGTGTAGTCGCTGGCCCTGAGAAACTTGATATCGGGAATTAGGCAAGGACATCGGTGTTCGCAGCCGTCGAACAGCATGTCGCCACGAGAGGCAATCACAGCTCTAATTAATTGCTACTCGACAGCCGTTGGCTCCACACTCGAG
>ENA-OWNT01004571-OWNT01004571.1-seawater-metagenome-genome-assembly--contig:-NODE-4571-length-12026-cov-4.160934_pt1 | contig 12026 bp, 9 predicted proteins | sample MGYA00238136_ERZ651165 | MGnify/ENA primary metagenome ERZ651165 (study PRJEB26861, sample SAMN08777766) | seawater metagenome | isolation source: coastal seawater | place: USA: Florida | collected... | reverse complement strand
CACCAGCAAGTGCTGGCAGGTCGTGCTGAGCGTATTCTGATCGTGGTACCTGAGACGCTGCAGCATCAGTGGTTGGTGGAAATGATGCGTCGTTTCAACCTGCATTTCTCTATCTTCGATGAAGAACGCTGCATCGAAGCGTTTGCTGACTCTGATAACCCATTTGATACCCAGCAATATGTACTGTGTTCTCTCGATTTCTTACGCAAGAGCCGCAAACGTTTTGAACAAGCACTAGAAGGTGAGTGGGACTTACTGGTTGTCGATGAAGCGCACCACTTAGAGTGGAGCCCTGAAAAGCCAAGCCGCGAATACCAAGTGGTTGAGGGTTTAGCTGAGCGTACGCCAGGTGTTCTACTGCTAACGGCAACGCCAGAACAGCTTGGTCGTGAGAGCCACTTTGCTCGTCTGCGTTTGTTGGATCCAGACCGCTTCTATGATTACGAAGCATTCGTTGAGGAAGAAGAGCAATACGCGCCTGTAGCGGATGCGATTACTTCACTATTCTCAGGCGAAAAGCTGCCTGATGAAGCGAAAAACCAGATCACTGAACTGTTGTCTGAACAAGACGTAGAACCACTTTTCCGCATTATCGAAAGCAACAGCGATGAAGAGGCGAAAGCATCAGCGCGCCAAGAGCTGCACACTTTGTGGTGTCCGCGAGCGCTGGGGAGGGTGGTTGTCAACCCACAATTTGTGTGTGGTGAGTCTTTGTGTATGTGACCAGTAGGCGTGGTGCCAAACCTTTAACATCGAGGTTCAATGTGCAACAGGGATCCTACGAACTTGCGAGTGCACGATCGTCTTCGCTTATGCCACCATGGCGAGCAGGCTGAGAGCAGAACGGGCAAAAACGACGCCACTGTGCACGCTGTCGATGTGTCACCAGATGGCATTTGGTTAGTTGTTGTTTATCAACTCCGAAAAGATGAATTGTGGAGCACAATTGCCGTTTTCAAAAACTTGTCAACGACACAAGGGCGCCCACGTTTTGAGTTGAAATGTGCCCCGTTTCCGGTCGGATGCGCTCAGATCCTAGCTGTGTGTATCAACAATGATGGGTCCATTTACAGTGCTGGAAAACACCATGCAGCACACTGGACGTTGTGCGGCAGCACAACACCCGTGCAAGACACTAGTGTGTGTGCAGCGCAAGTTTACCGCGAGTTTCCGTTTGCTGGGAAGGGATTCTGCGAAGTTCATAGGGTAATGTGGTCCAGCTTGGCATGTGTGGGGTCTGGTAACATGCGCGAGTCCGATGCAACGAATGAAGTCGCACAATGCTTGTATCACTGCAACGACGGTCGCGGTCGAAGTAGCTTCCATGTCACGTACGTCGCTGAGATACGTGCTGCCGATGACGGGGAGAGTTCGTGTGTGTGATCGTGCATGCATGGCTGTGGCTATAGGTACACCACCAACTACGACTCGCCCGGCAACATATTTTGCGTAGTTGGTCACCGCATTGTTGCAAAGTTTCGCGCGCACGACAATGGATTAGTGAATGTTGTCCCACTCAAAGGCCAGAGGGCACATGGCATGAGTGAAACTTCGAGCACTACAGTGTTTTGCTCGTGGTCAGGCATAGAACTGAAACTGTGGTGTGTGCAGCTGAGTGAAAACTTGGCCACGGGAGCATCGTCTCAACCGCGCTGTGTCGGTATCGTCACATCTCCGGATAACACGCCGCTCAAGACCATTGCATTGTGTCCACAACATGACACAATGACGAGCGTCGACGTAGTCTTGGTCACGGAACAGGCAGTCCACCATGTCCCTGGTGTGTCTTCACAGTGCAGCGAAACACCTTGCAGTCCACGTCGCCATGCGGGTGAAACCACTCGTGTCGCGTCCGTGCTACCCACGGATATTCGAGCGTTTGATGTTCATCCGAGCCGACCTTTGTGCGCCATTGGAACCGAGCAAGGAACGCTGCACTTTTTCGAAGCAAGCCGCAGCGTACAAAATGACGACCGTGCAAACCAGGCCGAATACTCATTTTCTTTGGCGAAAGTGCACAGACTTGACGAGAAACGCGCATCAGGCAATGGTCGGGCGCCAATTCGAGTCATGCGTTTTCACCCAAATGGCAGTCACATAGTCGTTTTGGTGGGCGGACATGATGAACATGGGCGCGAACTGGCGATGCGTCCAGGAAGGTTCGTGGTTTTGGACGTCGACTCAGTTAACACTGTCGCAGAAGGCAAAGCGGCAAAGAAATCTTGCAACAGTGCATCTTTCTCTCCCAACGGGGAGCTGCTAGCGATAGGTTCGAGTGATTGTGTTGTGTACATCCATGACACGGCAAAAGGGTATGAATGCATTCATCGGCTACGGTCTGGCGGCCATCAGTTTCCCGTCACGTCTTTAGACTTTAGTGCGGATGCAAAATACTTGCGTTCTGCTGCAACTGGCGTTTTGCCTACCAACGACACGGCAGCTGACATCGACGCAAGTGCAAACAGCCAAGTGCGAATGTCACAACCACTGTCCGCGTCAAATGCAGTAGCAGAGATTAGGTTTTGGAAGATTAGCACTGGAAAAGTGATCAATGATGGCCATACATCACTTCGTGACGTGCATTGGGCAACCCAAACTAATGTTTGTGATCCCTCCCTGTCTGGAGTGTGGCCTTCGTCTGCTGATGAACTGCTCCAACCCCAACAAGTCTGCGTAAGCGAGAAGCACGGAATGGTGGCAGTTCTTAGCAAATCCAGAGACTTCCGAGTTTTTCAGTTCCCATCAAATGGATTTTACGACAGGCCTTTCACATGCTGCAATTACGGACATGCCTCCACTGTTGCCGGGGTAGGCTGGGTCAGCGACAATGCCGGCAGTCCGTCTGGCAAGGTGATGTGTTCAATTGGTCAAAATGATGGTTGTTTGTTGGTTTGGGTGTCACGTCCCGCGACGCATGTTCCTGCAATCAATGACATGAGTGCCGACGACATGGCTGATACTGGCGTCGAAGGCAATACTGCATCAATTGTACCATCCGGAGAGCCGTTCTCTTTGTATTACCCATTTCACTTTGGTGCTGTAATGGCACCGTTGAGCGAGTGGTACCATCGTTGCGGATTCCATCGAGCCCGCTTGTCTTCAGCGGCATTCACGAGTTGGTGGAAACCCTTCGCCCGGCAGTTGTGCTTGGCGTTTAGTGGCACATTCGATATATTCGAGTGGTTCGGCGTATTGGACGCGCGTGTCCAGTTGTATCTATGTATGCTCGAAGAGCAACAACTCGCGTTGAAGCAAACAACGGTTGCTGCGTTGGCAAAGCACAAGCGTCCTTTCAAGCCACCTCGCTTGCGCAACAAGTTGGGGAAAATATTTAAAGCTGACACACCGGTGCAGCGCATTGCACGATCAGCTTTTGATCGCCGCTATGCGCGGGAGACAGCCGCCGTCACAGATCATGAATGCAGCCCAGCCGTTGCTGTTACACACCACCAACAAGTAGTAAGAGAAGACGCATCGCAGACAGTCCGTTCATGTGATTTGCGACTCCTGGATGTTGTTGGGTGCAGCACACAGTTTCAGAAGCAAAATACTTTTGCCGTGCTCCATGATTACAAGAAGAACTTTCACGAAATTATAGGATACTTTGGAACTGTATGCTTTGTGATGGTGATAAATGACGTTCAGCCGAAGCGTTTTTACGAAGGTGCGTGGCGTCATGGTGATTTCATGGTGTACCCTCGTGACATGGTGTACCCTACTGTGTGTGGTTATTCAGGTCACCACCAGTCAGTGTCGTGCGTGGCGACACACCCCACGCGGCGTATTGTGGCCTCTGCTGACATTTTCGTGTCGCCGTCGGTTCATGTGTGGGATCCGGACACTCTGGAGACCTTGCACATTGTTACTGGGGTTCAGGAATGGAGCATTGAATGTTTGTGCTTCTGTCGCAGTACGGAGCTTTTGGTGATTGCCGGGGGTGACGCCCGCGGTCGAGTTGCAGCTGTTCAATGGAACACCAAAACACGAGCTGATGTTTACAGAGCGGAGACCTCTCCTGCGATGTGGGGGCACGTTGGTTCCAAGTCGGTTGAAGAGGTCAGTACGCTTGCTACCCGTATACGCTGTGACCATTTCCTAACGTAGCAATGGGTGTGTGATAGTCCTCGACATCGCCAGGACTTGAGTTTGTGGTCGACCAATTCCGCGACATCCACGTGGAAAATGCTCGAGGTGCGTTTTACGAGTGGCAGAGCGTCGCCGACACTCGTATTCAAGCCCTGGACACCATCATGGTTGACGTCGAGGATCAGAGGTGGCTCCAAATTGCCTGGTTGTGCTCTACCTGTGCTGTGTTGGTGCGACTCGACAGTCCTCAGCGTCGGACTGTATTTTCGTCACCGACACACCACATCTTGACTGCGCTATGCATTGTCGAGGGCAGTCATATTGTCGTGGGCGACGTGCGCGGGAGTGTATCACTGGTTAACTGTGACGTGGGTCAAGAGTTCGGACTCCTCATTCATTGTGTTGAAGAGGCCCACCACAGCGCGCCAGTATGTGCACTTCAACGTTTACCGCTGCAGCCTTCAAGGTTTGTGTCAGCAGGCGGTAACAACGTCATCGTGTTGTGGGAACATAACGAAGGCACACTAGTTGCGCTTGCCGAGGTCGATTTACGAAAAGTGGACTTGGTGTCTGTGCATGGACTTCGCACCGTGCGTCTGTGTCAACAGGACCCGAGCACAATCGATATCATTGCTGTTACACGCGGTGGCGATGTTGTATCATCGCCACTTGTGGTGACGTCGAGCCCGAAGGGAGGAGACACTTCCCAAGTGGCACCACGCTCGACGACACAGTCATACTGCGTTTCCGGTTTAGGAGCGAGCACGACGAGTTGTTTGCTGCACGACGAGGAGAGGAATATTATTGTCACATGTAGTAAGGATGTTTGCGTGTGGAATGCATCATCGTTGGCTTTACTACGCAAGTGCAGTCTCAAGGACACAGCCACTGCACTATGTTCATCACACAACAACGCCATCCTTGCGGTCTGTGTTGGTGGGCGGAGCATCATCGGACAGAGGCCGCTCGGCGACCAACCGTTCCGCCTGGACAAGAGTGGTACGTGCTGTGTGTCGCATTTTTGTGCCCCTCCGGGGTTGTGATGACGGTGTGTGTATGACACAGGAAAAGATTCTTCAGCCGTTCAATTCATTCGACGTCCAAGTTTCGACATCATCTCCGCGACCGACATCGAACAATTGCCGTGTGCTGCACATTCAATCACGTTCAATCACGATGACTCCATGGTCGCAATTGGATGCGACAACGGAGAAATTTATGTATTTGAAGCCCCAGCTTCCCAGGACGGTACCAGGGCAGCTGACGGCGAGTGTGACGCTGATGATCAACAGTCACCAGACCCATTGTTTGTTTTGAAGCCAGAGGTGGACGTACTATCATCAGTCGTTCTGTCCGTCACGGACCTGAAGTTCTGTATCGATGGACGATATTTACGAGCAGAATTTAATGGCCACGGCACATGGAGTGGTGTGTTGCTGAAAGACACGTTCTCCGCGCCAGCCCTTCGTGTGTGGGATTTGTCCGTACGTTGGTTTATAGTTGTGTGGAAGTGTTGTCTGGTTGTCTGGGTATCGAGTTGCGTCAGATATGTTGGCGTGCTGCAGGTCGATGGAGGGCAGGCTGTTGAAATTCCTGATTCAGTGGATGATCAGTCTCAAGAACACGGAATGGACGCCAGTGGTGGTGACGAAGCGTCAACTCACAAATGGACTGAACCAACATGGTCGGATCCAACTTTTCGCCAACACCAACGGTTACGGCGGCGCTGCACCCAATTTCCACGGTTGGCTTTGTCATTCTGCTTGCATCACATTCAAGAGAGTTGATCTTATCGTCTTTGTTTCGGCATAGGTATGAACTTGGCCGACGCCGCGCAATTGATCATTCCGACGCCAAGCTACTTCCGTGTTTCGATGGATCAGATGTGGTCGCGACCGCGTGTTGCACCGTATCTCACACCGCTGCACCAACGAAGGCGGACATTCTCCATGCAAGTTGGGACGCTGCATATGTCAACCAAGTATTTTCTAGTGCTGCACACGTCACCAGTGACACTGACACAGCGGCTTTTGAAGATCTAGCTGCAGCAACACTTGAAGCCGGAAATCGATACAGTGTTTCCACTGAGGCATTTGACAGGTTGCGCCAACAGTTCGCATGTACTCGCGATCCACACGTTCACGCACCTGTTTCCATCCAACGTCAGTCTTTCATACAGTTTATGAAGGAGCACGTTCAATGCGTGAATCAACAAGCTGACGAAATGGCCAGAAGGCAACGCTGGAACGTGGACATCGGTGTTACAATAGATGACTTTGGCCGCATGTGTGTTTGGGAGCTACCACAGTCTTCGACTCCCATTCTTCTCTCGGAAAAGCATTCCTGTTTGGGTCGTGTGGCTGGTGCAATCATCACACCGGTTCCAAGCCGCAATGTTCCCGGCCAAGCGGAGGTGGCAATATTTGCCGTCGACTGTGCCGCAAATGTCTTGTTGAAATGGAGCGTTACAATCCAACGCAAAGAGGAGGCTGTCGCGGTTCAGACAGTGACGTGGGAACAACACGCCGAAGCCTGTTTTTTATGGGAACAACCAAAGGCGTGGCGGAAGCGTGTCCACAAGATTTCTGAGTACCACAACAATGATTCCGAGAAACCCATCGATCAGCTCTTGGCACTCGATTTCAAGCCCACGCCAGCAGAGAAGCAGCTCTCTTGTTCATCGCAAGCGCTGCCTTCTCAGCTGGTCGAATTGTCATGGATTTATGGACGGTCTTCCTTGGGATATCGTGGACCGTCTGTGTATGTGGATGCATCAGGTGATCTCCTTTACCCAGCTGGAAGTTTTATTGTGAGAGCGGACCGAGACTGTACGCGGCAGACTTTCCGATCCCCGCAGAACAGGTTAAGTGTCCAGGAAAAGATAACTTCATTCACAGTATCGCCGACTGGCCGTGTCGCTGCCGTAGGATACTCTGGAAAATCCAGCGTGTTGCACCATGGAGTTCGAGGGATGGCGTCTGTGGAATTGTTTCACTGCCAGTCGGGATCGCCTATCGCAGTTCTTCCATCAGTGTGTCATCATAGCGTGCTGCTTTTGCGCTTCAGTCGCGATGAGAGCTCGAGATATCTCATTGCTGTTGGTGGAACGCCGAATGGGGCGCAAGTGCTGGTGCTGTATGACACGCTCTGTGGACACAGACAACAATTCGACATAGGAGCGCGTGACGTTCGAGACGTGCAAGCTGCATTTCCTTACCCGTCCGTCAAGTCCAGAGTCCGTTTCTGCGCTGGCGGCGAAATTCTCCCGTACGTGGCCGTTGCCTGCACGCAGGCTGTTTTTGGGCTACATGCCGACATTCAACGTGTCGGGCGAAGTGCTCACGCTCAGTTCAGTCTCCGAGAAGCTCGGTAAGCGCGCTTGGAACCTCATGTTTCTGCGTGTGGAGTGATACATGACCTAATTTTGCGATGGCAGGTACACCCTTGGTAGAGACCCGGTCAGTGTGCAAGGTAGTAAAGAATTGTTTTCCGCAGTTGTGACCGTAAAAGCCGCATCAGGTGACAGTTGTGGGAAAGCTTTTGCAGCCACCGCCACGCCAGGTCGGCCGGGGTGTTTATACGAGTTCACGTCGGTGATCGCATCGACATTTGACCCTACGTTGCAGATTGCTGGTATTCACACTATTTCGGCTGTACCGTTAACTTGCGTTTCTGTCAATCGAACCAGCACCTTCATTGTATGCGGTGACGCAAAAGGCAGTGCCTGGATTCTCTCGTCGAGGTGAGTGTGATGTTTGTTGAGACGGCAGGAATGACAAAACATTTCTCGTGATGACAAACCGTTGTGTGGGATATTCTAGTGAACTTCGCCCCAAGCAAACAATCGATTTTGGAACACCGGACATTTCTTTGCCTATATCCAGTGCCCAACTGTCAGACGACTGCTCCGAAGTTATAGTGACTATCCCAAACGGCACAGTTGCCCAGGTGAGTGGGCTGCTGCTGGTGTTCGTGGTTCAGAATGGCACTGTCACTGGCGGCTGTCGATCACGTGTTGTTCTAGAGTTCGACCGTAATTCCGTCGCCGTCCACTATCATGGAGCCTCTGATCAACATCCCACCGGCACCTCGGCAAAAGTCTGGTTCTTCCAGCAATGCCGCCGATGCAGCGGTTTTACTCTGCCCGCATCCATCAGAACGTGAACTGGCTATTATTGGACGCAAGACCGGGCAGGTCATAGTTCAAGACACTGAGACGTCCACTGTAGTTGCCAGCAGCACTTTATTTGGCCGCTCTCAATTGGGCACTTGCATGGTGCGTAAAATTGCTTGTCGACATCCAGTTGTTGCGTGACCATCACGTTATGAATGAATCAATCAATGTGCGTTTTGTGTAGGCTGCGACGTATTCACGTGATGGGAACGCTATCCTCGTTGTTGTGCGCGCGATGCTGAGTGCAGATGAAAGTGCGAACATTGAGTCCCAAAGTTCACCGAAGAGTGGTAGTTCTGGGGATGCAATAAACAATGCCAACACCGGATCCGAACCGAAATCAATGATGCTGCAGCTGCATGGTGGCACCACGACTACGGCTCGGGCGTCACGGGTACCGGCAGAGACTTTGAAAGCATCACTTGCTTTGGACAGCGAAGAAAAGCAATCTTCGAACAACACCAAGCCTCAAGTTTGCAGTTTTGTCGCAATCTTAGATGCTGTCGATCTGCATGTACAGCGAAGAGTCGAAGGACCCGACGGCCTCGCCACATGTGTCGCCATGTCCCCGGACTCCAAGTTGCTCGCGATTGGAATGAAGGATGGTCGCATCGCCATCCTTGCCACGAAGAGAAACTACGAAATTGTGTTCATCTGTGGGCCCGAGCCCGACACAGGGAAGCCCGGCCACAGCGGGTGTGTATGAGCTGCATTTGTCGTTGCCGCATCATATGTGGCGTTGTCCTTAACCTCTGCTCTGACAACGTGGTACAAGTGCGGTGCGTGGTTTGGATTGGGACACATCTTCCAAGTACTTTCGAACGAATTGTGTTGCCCCGTCATATGAGCTGTTGTTTTGGGGCCAACAGCAAGCTGCTGGCAACGAAGCGACATCGAATGGGGACACATCGTCAAAATTGGTACGAATGGACCTGGTCACCTGGGCCAACACCGGGAAAACGGTCCACGCTGAGATGGTGTTTTGAATGATGCTTTTTGGCAGGCGATATTTTCGTCTTCTGCAGCCCGCAAAGGCGCAAAGAGCAAAGGGAAACAAATCAAATTTTGTCAAGTGACAATGGCTTCTTTGCTCTCGAGGCGGGTGGAATGGTCCACTGCCAGCTGTGTCCTTCAGTGGAGTACCAAAGGCTTATGGTGCGCGCAGCAGTGTCGATACTGCCGCAATCATTCATTGCCCGAACCTGAATTGTGTCGCTACAATGTTTTGTAGGCCGCTACACGACGATGGAACTCGACTGCAATGTGTGAGCGTCGCCGTCAACCAGCAGCTGGTGGTCGCAGGTGATGACACAGGGCGGCTAGTCGTACACCGTTACCCGGTTCCCACTCAGCAGAACGGTGGCATCGCGATTCCTGGTTTGTTGGCACCCTCCGCACATATTTTCGATACAATTTCTGGCTACTGTTGATGTGCGCGTACCGAACTTCATTCCCTGAGAGTTATTCTGGTTGTGTGTCGCAGGTCACTGGTGCAGCATCGGCGCCGCGTGTTTCAGCTCTGATGGGCAGTCGTTGTTCAGCACAACGTCGTTTGGCGAAACCATTTACCACTGGAGTGTCGGCCCCGCAGCTTCACATGATGAAGACGATACTTGACCAACAAGCGAGCGCTCATCGCAGCTTTTACTCCCAAGTGAGCGCACACATGCCACGGAGGGCACCAAACGCAACGACCGAAACATTCAGGCCAAGAAATCGAATCGCAGACCGCAGCGGCAACGACATCCCATTGAATTATTTATATGCTTGTATGCCTCTAACTAAAATGTTTAGGAGTGAATGGGTTTATCGTAGGTGGCCATTGCGGCTTCCTTGAAGCCCTCGCTGAGCGTTGGGTGCGCGTGGCATGTGCGAGCAATATCTTCTGAGGACGCGCCGTATTCCATACCCAAAACACCCTCGGCGATCATCTCACCGGCGTTTGAGCCGAGAATGTGGATGCCTAAGATACGGTCAGTTTTCTTGTCTGCCAGGATCTTGACCATACCGTCCGTATCGAGCACGGTGCGGGCACGGCTGTTGGCCATCATTGTGAAAGTGCCCTTGTTGTAGCTCACCCCTTCTTCTTTCAGCTCCTGCTCGGTCTTGCCGACGAAGGCCAACTCCGGGTGCGTGTAGATCACGCTTGGGATGGCATCGTAATTGACGTGTCCATGAGAGCCGGCGATGGTCTCCACGACCGCGATGCCCTCTTCCTCGGCCTTGTGGGCGAGCATGGGGCCGTCGATGGCGTCGCCAATGGCCCAAATCGAGGGAACCGACGTGCGCAACGTGGCATCCGTATCGATCATGCCGCGGGTGGTGCTGATACCGACCGTTTCCAATCCAATGTCGTCGGTGGCTGGGCGCCGTCCGGTTGACACGAGGACAACGTCGGCCACCATCTCCTCTCCGTCGCCGCCCTCCGCCGGCTCGACAGTGAGTTTCACTTGGTCGCCAGTGACTTCTGACGCCACGACCTTCTTGCCCAGGTGGAATTTCATGCCCTGCTTCTTGAGGGTACGGTGGAACGCTTTGTTGATTTCCTTGTCGACAACGCCACCGCAAATTTCGGGCATGAACTCAACGACGTGCACTTCGGCCCCGAGGCGTCGGTACACGGAACCGAGTTCGAGGCCGATCACGCCGCCGCCGATGACGACCATCTTTTCAGGCACCTTCTTCAAGGACAATGCACCCGTGGAATCCACGATGAGCTGTTTCTCGTTGTCGACGGGCACAGGCGGCAGTTCAGCGACGACGGAACCGGTGGCGACGATGATGTTCTTCGCTTGGATGCTCTGTGCGCCGCCGTCGTTCAAGCTGACATCCACTCCGTTGGGTCCAGCAATTTTGCCCCACCCCTGTACGTAGTCGACCTTGTTCTTTTTGAACAGCCCTTCAATCCCCTTGGTCAAACCGTCAACAGATTTGCTCTTCGTGTCCATCATTTTTTCGAAATCCACTGAAACGTTGTCGACAATGATTCCATGGTCGGCGAACTTGTGAGTTGCCTCCTCGTACAAGTGAGACGAATGCAGCAACGACTTCGAGGGGATGCAGCCGACATTGAGACAGGTGCCGCCCAGCACGCCACGGTCTTCGATACAGGCCGTCTTCAGGCCGAGTTGTCCGGCGCGGGGCAGGACCTCCAGCGTGTTGCGGAGCGCATCGACCGCGAGAGTCGTCGCGTTCCCGTCCAGCTGCATGGCGTCGTCCTGCCCGGTCAGGAACGCCGGGGCGTTGCGGACGACGACGTGGCGGCTGTCGACCCCCATGCTGCGGATCGTCGCGACGAGGTCGTCCGACAGCAGCGGCCGATGGGCCGTGATGAGGTCCTCCGTGAGGAGGCGGGTCTCCGGCACGGCCGTGGCCGCGGCCTGCAGGAAGACGGGGGTGGGGAGCGGCTCAGTCCACATGATCGATCGTCTCCGCACAGGCTAGGCGAGCGTCGTGCTCGGCGCGAACGTTCCTGCGACGCGGGCAATCCCGACAACGACGCGCGCGTTGGGCAGAATCATTGGATGACTCGAGCCTCGCTCCTGATTCTCACGAGCCTCTTCGCCCTGGCCTGCCCCACCGAGCCGCCGTCGGACGACGACGACGCGGTCGATGACGACGACGTCACGGGGGACGACGACGACTCGGCCGCCTGGCCGGCGATCGTCGCAGTCCACCCCGAAGACGGCGCCCAGGACCACTTCGCCTGGGACGACCTCTGGGTGGAGTTCGCCGAGCCCACGTCCACACCGACGCTCGAGCTGGT
>ENA-OWNT01004570-OWNT01004570.1-seawater-metagenome-genome-assembly--contig:-NODE-4570-length-12026-cov-10.645828_pt1 | contig 12026 bp, 14 predicted proteins | sample MGYA00238136_ERZ651165 | MGnify/ENA primary metagenome ERZ651165 (study PRJEB26861, sample SAMN08777766) | seawater metagenome | isolation source: coastal seawater | place: USA: Florida | collected... | reverse complement strand
GGTGTAAAAATGACACCCGAGCTAAAAAGCCCAGAAGTTAGCATGCCATTTAACGGTTTTAGCCAGCAAGATTATGCGCAAAAAATGCTTGATGAGTATCGGGATTTAGGTGTGAATAGCGATGATGTGTATCCGCAATCATTTAATCTTGAAGATGTGAAGTATTGGCTAAACAATCACCCTGAATTTGCGAGCAACAGTATTTATCTTGATGGCCGAGATGAGCAAGCAGACTTTGATGCGATGGATGAAACAACTTGGCAGCCATCAATGCAGGCTCTGTATGACGATGGAGTACGCATTATCGCACCGCCAATGTGGATGCTTTTAAGCCTTGATGAGTCAGGTAAAATCGTGCCATCGCTTTATGCTATTAAAGCTAAACAAGCCGGACTGAACATCATTACTTGGAGTTTAGAGCGCTCTGGTCCATTAAATAATGGCGGTGGTTATTATTACCAGTCGATTGCCCGTGTAATTAAACAAGATGGGCAAATGATGAAAGTGGTAGACGTCCTTGCTAAGCAAGTGGGTGTGATGGCTATTTTCTCTGACTGGCCTGCTACTCTTACCTATTACGCAAGCTGTATGCAGTATCCTGCCTCAGAGAGTTAACTGAGCATCAATAAATTTCAAGGGCTTTTACTCGTCCAAAAGGTGGGGCTGAGGTATTATTAGCTAAACCGTTTTTTACAAGGATAAACATGATTATTCAGCACCATAGCCACGACATAGCGACCAACACAGGCGCAATGCGCACCAGTATTTATCGCCCTGTAGAAGAAGGTAAATACCCGTGTATTATCTTCTACTCTGAGATTTTCCAAGAAACAGCACCAATTGCACGCTCTGCGGCAATACTTGCTGGTCATGGCTTTGTCGTGTTAGTGCCAGAAGTTTTTCATGAGTTAAATCCTATTGGGACAGTACTTGCCTATGATGATGCTGGTAAAGACAAAGGCAATGCCGACAAATGGGCAAAACCGCTTGAGAGCCATGACTCAGATACTGACGCCTTAATTGCATTTGCACGTCAGCAAGATTACTGCACAGGAAATGTAGGTGCGATGGGCGTATGTATTGGTGGTCACCTTGCATACCGTGCTGCATTAAACCCAAGTATCAAAGCCGCTTTTTGTTTATACGCGACAGATATACACAGCGATACTTTACCAGCGCAAGCGGGTAATAACTCATTTGAGCGCATGGCAGATATTAAAGGTGAAATTCATTTTGTTTGGGGTAAACAAGACCCACATGTACCAAAAGAAGGCCGCCTTAAAATTTACCAACAAGCGGTGGCAACAGGCATTAATTACCAGTGGCAAGAAGTGAACGCCCAACATGCGTTTATGCGCGACGAAGGCGACCGATACGACCCAGCTCTTGCCATCAGCATGTATCAACAAGCAGTCGCTTTATTTAATCGCACACTTGTTTAAATCGTCATAGTGGCTACTTGATTAGTAAAATAATCCTTCAAGTAATCGAGTAAAACCCGCAGCTTTTTACTTCCCGCCGCCCCTGGCGGGAATACGCCATAAAGTTCAATATCAGCAGTTTTGTAATCATCTAAGATTGTGCGTAACAATCCTGATTTGATCCTTGGCAATGCATCATAAACTGGGATTTTCGCTAAGCCATGCCCAGCTTCTACAAAGGCAGTTCGTGCAGCAGCGTTATTAGTACTTATGCCACCACTAACTGCCACCTCAAAGCGGCGTTTCTCTTTTTCGAGCGTGACAACAGCACTACTTGGTTGATACACCACCCATGTATGCTCTGCTAAATCAGCAATGCTCTTTGGTATAGGGTATTTTGTAAAGTAATCGACTGAGCCACATAAGCAAGTCGCCATACTTGCAAGTTTAGTGGCTTGTAAGTTTGAGCTTTCAAGGGCCACCCCTCTAATCGCTAAGTCAAAGCCCTCTTTGATGATATCAACCACATCATCGCTAAGCTGTAAATCAATATCAATTTTAGGATACAAACGCTTAAACTGAGCCAGTGCCGGTACCACAAGTTGCAAACCAACATTCACCGGACAACTCAATTTAATAACCCCAACCGGTTCACTCTTTAAGTTCTCAAGGTGTAGGTTAGCAGCCTCAGCCTGCTCGGTGATAGCCTGACAACGTTCATAATAAGCCATACCCGCTTCGGTAAGGGTCATGGTGCGCGTTGAGCGATTAAGTAACGTCAGCTTTAATTGCTGTTCTAATTTCTTTAAATGATAACTAACAACAGCCCTTGATAAACCAAGTTGTTGAGCCGCTTTAGTTAAGCTGCCTTGCTGCACAATGTGGGCAAACACCACCATACTTTTTAGCTGCTCAAACGATACTTTCATACAAACTCCTAATCTAACCTGAATCATTGTATCAATAATTAAACCAATGAAGTCAAATTTATCTGCGTTGTTTAATTCAATTCTCACCCCTATAGTGTTATCAACGATGTTTAATTCACAAAAAGGGATTCACTATGTCAGCTAAGAAAATTTTAATGGTACTTACTTCACACGATCAGCTTGGCGATACAGGCCATAAAACGGGTTTTTGGGTCGAAGAATTTGCAGCACCCTACTACGCCTTTATTGATGCTGGTGTAGAGGTAACTTTAGCCTCTGTTAAAGGTGGCCAACCTCCGGTTGATCCAAACAGTGCAGCCCCTGATGCGGCAACCAATGCCACAAAACGTTTTGAGCAAGACAGCGCAGCAAAAACTTTAATGGCTAATACTAAACCTCTTGCTGAAGTTAAAGCCGATGATTTTGATGCGGTATTTTACCCAGGTGGCCATGGTCCGTTATGGGATTTAGTTGATAACCAAGATTCGATTAGCTTAATTGAGCAATTTCTTAACTCAGAGAAACCAGTCGGTGCAGTATGTCACGCCAGTGCCGTATTACTGAATGCGAAAAATGCCGCTGGTAAATCTGTGGTATTTGATAAAAAAGTAACAGGCTTTAGTAATTCAGAAGAAGATGCCGTACAGCTTACCAATGTTGTGCCATTACTTGTTGAAGATGAATTAATCAAACAAGGTGGTCAGTATCAAAAAACTGATGATTGGGGCGAGCTTGCGATTGAAGATGGCCTACTAATCACTGGGCAAAACCCTGCAAGCTCAGAGCTGACTGCTAAAAAACTACTGACCAAATTAGGTTAGACTAGGTCAACATGCCCTAGACCTTTAGTAAACACCTTGCATATCAAGGTGTTTACCTTCACTTTTAATAAGTTATACTCATTCGGTCACATTGATTTAAGAGCTGCCCATCATGACTGAAAAAAAAACTGTCAAAATTCCTCCTATCAGTAGTAAGCGATTCGCAATTTTCGGCATTATGCTGGTGTGCTTGGTACTGCAAATAGTTAATTCCCTACCCGGCATAAATTTAAACGGTTTAGGTATATTACCAAGGCAGATGTCTGGTTTATCAGGGGTATTTTTTGCGCCATTTTTACATGGTGGCTGGGCACACCTTTTTAGTAACCTAGTGCCATTTGCTATTCTCGGCTGGCTAGTTTGCCAATTTAGCGTAAAACGCTTTTGGCTGGTGTTTGCAGGCACAGCGCTCATTGGTGGATTACTAGTATGGCTATTTGGCCGCAGCAATATTCATGTAGGACTAAGTGGTGTTATCTACGGTTTATGGGGCTATTTAATTAGCTACGGCATTATGCACCGCTCATTCAAAGCCATTTTAATCAGTATTGCGGTTGTTGTGCTATACAGCGGCCTGATTTGGGGGGTCTTCCCGCAGCGCATTCATATTTCATTCGAAAGTCATTTATTCGGCGCAATTAGCGGCGCATTCATTGGCTATATTATGGCAAAGCGTGATAAACAAAAGAGCCCTAAGCTTTAAACTGAAAGCTTTTAAATAATAATGACCACACCTTCACTGTTTAAGAAGCTTTTTCGTTTTGAAAAAGGCAGGCAACTTTCAGGCTACGATAAAATGCTAATTTGCACAGCCCGCTGGCCAATTAAATTTGATATGTATATTTTGCGTTTTCCTGAGGGCAGCGAAATAGCGGCTCACACCGATAAAGTCACTAGTGGTAAACATTTCAGGCTTAATATTGTACTCAAAAAAGCGCGTGCAGGTGGGAAGTTTATCTGCTCTGCCCCACTCTATGAAAGCTCACGAATCAAATTATTCCGTCCTGATATCTGCGAACATCAGGTAACGCGGGTAACGTCTGGCAGCCGATATCTTTTAAGTATCGGCTGGATAAAAAATTAATAAGTTAACTCCCACGTTTAGAGCTATATTTCAATTGTTTATATAGGCTCATAAAAAACCTAAATAACAATACTAGTGCTACTACTGTAAGTAAAAATAATAAGTAAAATAAAGACGTAGTAATGTTACCTTTCATTTGAACAATAACAGATATGTACTTTATTACGAATAAAAGTAGGACTACTCCACCTAGAATACCCGCTACCAACTTCCATTTGAGTTTAACCATCAAAGCTTGCTCCCTTATAGCTTATAGTTCAACACTAGCAGCAGAAAGTGGTCAGTTTCAACTCCTTAGCTTCATTGTCACCATCACAACGCCATGGTCGGTACTTTGATCATCATAGGCAAACTGTGGGTTGATTAAGTGCTGATCATAGGTGTGATAATCAACTACCTCGAAAAAGCTGCTCTGAAACCCGGCATCAAACTCACGGGATAACAAAATATAATCAAATACTGAGCTGCTACTACCAAAATAGTGGGTGGCTTCTCTGTCGTTCTCAGTGACAACATGGCGCTGATAGAGTTGCCAACTATCTTGTAGTTTAAACTCTGAACGAGATGGGCTATTTTGCCTATGACCGCTAAAACGAAGGTGGTCAGCGATTAAATGGTTAAGCACACCATCGTGTAACTCATTATTAAAGTCCCCCATCACAATCACAGGGTTATTGGTGTGCGCTCTGCGCTTAATGATTTCTACGAGTAACAGCGCTGCTTCACTGCCACGCTGCATGCTTGATGCCCAGCGTCCAAGAACTTGCGATTTTAACTGCATAACTAAGTTTTGCTGTTCGCTTTGGCTTTCATCCTCTTGGTGATGGAGCATGCTGCGCTTAGATTTAAAGTGCACTACATAGCAATCGACGTGTCCTAAGTGAGGTACTTCAAGTGTCGCGCGAATAATACTGCGGCTAAAGTTAAAATTATCGCTCAAGCCCATCGCTAAAATATCATCTTGCTCTGCCTCAACCTGACTGACAGCAACAATTTTATAGCGTGAGGCAATGGCCACAACCGGATCGCGATAAATAAAGTCATCAATCACCGTTGGCTCATCAACCACTGCAAAATAAGGGTAACCCTCTGCGTTAACTTGTTGTTTTAGTTCATTGATACTGAACACTTCTTGAAAGCCAATAATATCTGGCTGCTGATTTTTAAGGTAATCGGCCAACCAGCGCTGCTTTTTGGCCCACTGCTCAGCGCTATAAATGCGCTGAAAATCATAAAATGCGTCAGGTGGCGCTAAATAATTATATAAATTAAACGTTGCTACCTTTAATTGGCTGTTTTCTATCACTTAATTCCTTATTCGTGTAACCACTCAGTGGCAATAATCGGGTCTTCAAAGTATTTCACTTCGCCACTGATAAACCAGTTACCCACTTTGCTTGCCACTTGTTGCCAGTTTTTGTTACCAAGCACAGCTATACGGCAAAACTCTTTGTTATGTTTAAGGCCTAACTTAAAATCATCCCACGCCGCTTGTAACTCCCAGCCTTCTAACTCAGTAATATCAACATAGGCTCTTATTTTTGCACTCGGAACTGCCGTTACCGCATTATCGATAAGAGGGGTGAGAGTTTTGTAATCGTCGTGTGTGAGCTTCCCCACGATTTTCATTGTGAGATAAAAAGTCGTGCCAGTGCGCTCAAGGCCAATGGCTAAACCATGCTTTTTCATGTCATCCTCCTTGTTATTCATAATTAATAACTGTACTTCCCTTGCTCTATCTGATCAACTAGGATGGTAGTCTCGTAATGACATTCATTAAAGCACAATTTAGGAGTTTCAATGAGTAATACCGACAGTTATACGCCACCTAAAGTGTGGCAATGGGATGCAGAAAACGGTGGTGAATGGGCGAAGACTAATCGTCCGGTCTCAGGTGCAACCCACGAGCAAGACTTGCCCGTTGGTAAACATGACCTACAACTCTACTCGCTTGCGACACCAAACGGCCAAAAAGTCACTATCATGCTCGAAGAGCTATTAGAGCTTGGTATTGATGAAGCCGACTACGATGCATTTTTAATTAAAATTGGCGATGGTGACCAATTTTCTTCAGGGTTTGTCAGTGTTAACCCTAATTCAAAAATCCCAGCCTTAATGGATCACAGTACCACGCCCGTTACTCGCGTGTTTGAGTCAGGTGCAATTTTACAATACTTGGCTGAGAAATTTGATGCGCTGATCCCAAGCGATCACGCCAGTAAAACAGAATGTCGTAATTGGCTGTTTTGGCAAATGGGCTCTGCCCCCTACTTAGGCGGAGGCTTCGGTCACTTTTATAGTTATGCACCATTTAAAATGCAGTACCCAATTGATCGCTTCACCATGGAAGTAAAACGCCAGCTAGACGTATTAAACCGTCATTTAAGCGACCATGACTATATGGCTGGTAGCGAATATTCAATTGCCGATATCGCTATTTGGCCTTGGTATGGCAGCTTGGTACTTGGCAATTTATATGATGCGGCAGAGTTCTTAGATGTTGAGTCATACAGCCATGTGATGCGCTGGGCAAAACAAATTGAGCGCCGCCCTGCTGTAAAACGAGGTCGTAGAGTCAATAGAACTTGGGGTGATGAAGCTGAGCAGTTAGCAGAGCGCCACTCTAAGGAAGATTTTTAAGGGCTTAAATGCCCTTTTTCATAAAAATAAAAAGTATGCAAAAGCTCAGTAAAGAAGATATCTACCAACGCCTCAGTAACACCGAGGATGCCCGTGCCTGCAAAGCAATTGATGAAGCTGCTTGTAAAGTAGTGCCCGGCAATTTTCTTACCTTATTAGTAAGCCAACTATTTAGTAAGTTTGCAGATGCCCTGTTAAACCCTAAAGTGACCCTGCCTTGGCTTCTACAAAGCATTAATGTACCAAGTAGTTTTATTGCTTGGCTTGTGCCTATTCGTGAGTCAGGCTCAATGTTGCCACAACTGGCCATCGCCAGTGCTATTCGTAGGCTCCCAGTTAGAAAGTGGGTTTGGGTGATTGGCGCCATAGTGCAAGCTTTGTGTATTGTAGGCATACTTATTTGTGCTTTAACACTTCAAGGTGCAACAGCAGGTTTTGCTATCATCGCGATTTTGATTATCTTTAGCCTTGCTCGTGGCTTTAATTCCATTGCTGCAAAAGATGTATTAGGCAAGGTCATACCTAAACAACAACGAGGCAGTATTAGCGGTCTTGCTGCGAGTTTTGCCGGATTTGCAACGCTCACCTTTGGTCTTGGTTTATGGTATCTACAAAGTCTTGGCTATGAAAATGGGGTGTATGTTGCTTTAATGCTGGCCGCTTTAATGTGGCTGTTTGCAGCGCTCAGCTATAGTCGCATTCAAGAATACAAGGGCGCAACCGAGGGCGCTGAAAACGGCTTTTTGCATGCTTTGTCAAAATTAAAACTGCTTTACCAAGATAAACAATTTGCCCACTTTATTATCACTCGTGCGTTGTTGCTATGTTCTGCTTTGAGCGCCCCGTTTTATATCGTTCTTGCTAGTGAACAGGCTTTCGACTTTTCACTACTTGCTACGTTTATGGCGCTTTCTGGGCTTGCCAGCTTAGTCTCTGCGCCTATCTGGGGTCGACTAAGTGACTTATCGAGCCGCAAGGTATTAGTGTTTGCTGCAATGCTCGTCACCCTCAACGGTTTCGCCGTTTATTTAGTTGCTTATCTGAGCCCACAAACGCTCAATGAGTCTTGGCTATTACCGCTATGTTATTTTTTACTCACCGTAGCTCATCAAGGGGTTCGCCTTGGTCGTAAGACCTACCTTGTTGATATGGCTGAAGGAAACAAGCGCACTGACTATGTCTCTGTTAGTAATACGGTGATCGGAGTTATATTATTACTGCTAGGTAGCGTCGGCTTACTAAATACCTACTTAACGACTGCTGAGTTAATTTTTTTCTACAGTATCTTAGGCTTACTTGGTGCAATTAGTGCGTGGTTTTTACCCGATGCCTAGACCCTCGGGTAAAAAAAGCGCATAATCGCGCTGATTTTATTTCCAAAAAGGACTTACTATGAAAAAGGCAGCGCTTGCACTTTTTACCCTACTTACACTTTCTGCTTGTAGCACCAGTGTGCCTATTCGTAACTTTGACGCAAACCCTGTACCGCAAATGGCGTCTGGCCAACATGACCTTGAAAGTATCAAAACCAATATTTTAAAAGCATGTATGAAACTAGGCTGGACGTGTCGTTCAAATGCCGAAGGCCAAATCTTAGGTAAACTTGATATTCGTAAACACCAATTACGCGTTGATATTACGTTTAACGAGCAAGAATATTCTATTGATTACAAAGATTCGATAAACCTTGATTACAATGGCAAAAAAATCCACCGCCAATATATCAATTGGGTTACCAACTTAATGCGCAATATTGATGCTGAATTAGCTTATAAATAAAATTGACGCAGAATCAGGTATTAAAAAAGGCGACCTAGGTCGCCTTTTCTTTGCTAATTCTAGTTTTTCAAGTTCTTATCGAAGAACTCTAAAAACGCTTTCAACGTTTTAATTCTGTATGGCTGGTGCGATAAGTAATGATCGCCATCTTCAAGCTCAATGTAAGTAACATCTTTACCTTCGTCTTTAAGTTCATCATCCATTTCACGGCTATGATAAACAGGCACTACATTATCATCAGAGCCATGAACCAATAGCACCGGACGATTAATTTGCTTTGCAAAATTAACAGGCGACACTTTTTCTAGTTTATCGCCATCAGTTCCAAATTGCTTACGCACAATTTCTTTATTAGTGAAATAACGCGCTTTACTAACAATACGCTCAAGATCAGTAACGCCAGCAAAGCTTGCTGCACATTTGAATGTTTCTGGGTGTTTAACCACCGCCATTAATGCAGCATAACCACCATAACTTGCCCCGCCAATACAGATTTTATCTTTATTAGCGATACCTTCCTCAACAAGCCAATTCGCCGCATCTTGCAAGTCATCTTGCATTTCTTTACCAAAACCTTGAACTGCAGCCATCTCAAATTCATGGCCATAGCCACTAGAACCACGGAAGTTTGGTTGCAGTACTGCATAACCATTATAAGCAAGTAATGCAGTCCAATAGTCAAAACCAGCGTAATCACGAGCCATAGGACCACCATGCGGGAACACAATAGTGGGTAGTTTATCGCCTTCTTTGTAACCCACAGGTAAAGTTAAATACCCTTCAATAGTTAAACCATCACGGGCTTTATAACTGATTTTCTTTTTACCGCTGTAAACTGTTTCATTTACATCTGGGAATGCGCTTGCAAATACCGTTAGCTCACTTGTATCGCGATTCCCAATCATGTAAGTTCCAGCACTATCATCACTTGTTAAATAAAGTACATATTGGCGCTGATCTTTACTGGTATCAATGATATCTATGTCAAATTTATCTTTTGGTAAAACAGCGCGTAAACCTGTATAGAGCTTATTTAAATCTTCATTCCAGTAACGGATCCCTTCATCTAATTGAGAGTGTGTAAAGCCTGCTACTTCACCTGTAAGTGGTGAGTAGAAAATATGACCGTCGAAGTCATAATTATCATCGCTGAACACTAACTCTTTTTTCATGGTCGTTAGGTCCATTTTATAAAGCGCATCATAGCCATCTTTAAGAGCTTTGAAATAAAGAATATTAGGGTCTTTATCGAAGCCCAAAACAGTCACTACATCAGGGGTAAATGCTTTATATTTAAATAACGTTTTACGGTTATCTCTATCTTCATCGTAAAGAATATATTCGAATTCGTCTTCATCCATTTTAAGGGCAATACGCACATTACCTTGGCGGTCTGCTGTCCAATCAATCACTTTACTGCGTGAGCGCTGAATTTTTTTCTTACGAAGTGTACTTAAATTAAGTTCATACACGCCAGGGGCATTGGCAACATCAAAGTCACCTTGAACTAAAATTTTATCTTTTTGATTGGGTAAAAAGCTGATGACCTGATCACCAAATTGCGGTTGGCGTTCATTACGATTAAAGTTAGGCTTTATAGCCAGTTTCGCTTTTCCATCACCACCAATGTTATACGCATATAAACGCGTAGATGTATATTTAGGGCCGCCAAATTGACGTTGAATATAGCGTGCACCTAAAAGCAGTACCTCATCATTTGCCCATTCATACCAATCGAAGAAGATAGTGTGATTATCTGAACGAATAACAGCATCTGCTTCTTTAGTTTTGCGGTTATAAACCATTAAAACCAACTCACCATTCACATTTCGAATAAACGATATGTGTTCACCACTAGGCGAAAATTTTACTTGGCTAAAAGCGCGTAAAGAGGCGAATGATTCTACAGGGAGTTGCGTGTTTTCAGCAGCACGGGGCATTAAGCTCAGCACTGCAAAAAATGTAAGCAGTAAGTACTTCATAGTAAAGTCCATTTTTTTATTGTTCCGACAATATTAACATTAAATTACAAAAAAAGACTAACTCAAAAAAACTTAGGCATATCTTTCATTCGCTTAAAACGAACATAACACTCGATTAATAGCATTATTAATTTATTTTTTGATAATTATAATGGCTACACTACTTCAGTTTTCTTAGGTGACATGATGAAAAAAGTACTTGTGTTAAATTCATCTTTAAATGGTGAACAAGGTAATTCAACCAAACTTAGCCAACAATTTGTTGAGCAACTTGCTAACAACCAACAAATTTCAGTAACAACGCGCGATTTAAGCGACAATGCGATTGCTCACTTAACGCAGACAGAAATGGCTGCTTGGATGACTGATGCAAACGAGCGTAGCGATGAGCAAAAAGCACTTGCTGCAATTTCTGACGATTTAATTGCTGAACTTAACGATAACGAACTGATTGTTATTGGTATGCCAATGTACAACTTTGGAATTCCATCAACATTCAAAGCTTGGATTGATCGTATTGCCCGTGCTGGTATTACGTTTAAATACACTGAGCAAGGCCCTGTAGGTTTAATTGCAGACAAGAAAGTGGTGGTACTTGCAGCACGTGGTGGTTTGTATCAAGGCACTGACATGGATACACAAACTAAATACTTAAAAGATGTACTTGGTTTTGTGGGTATGACTGACGTTGATTTTATTTATGCCGAAGGTCTTGCGATGCCGGGTGCAGAGCAAAGCTTAGAAGCAGCACAAAACGAAATAAAGACTTTTGCTGCAGCACTGTAATTAGCAGAGCATAAAAAAGCGGTCATCATGACCGCTTTGTGATTTACGCTGTGACCGATAACAGCGATTCACCTTCAGATAAACCAAACTTTTCTTGCACAGAGGCTAGAATCGCTTCTTTATCTTCTTCTCCCAGTTGATCAGAATATTGCGCTAACAACTCATCTAAATAACTGACAACTTCTTCAGTATCAACCTGCTCAAGTGAGTTACCACTAGGCGGAGGTGGTGGCGGACCAGGAGGACGCTCACCTTCAGGACGACCTAATTCACCGACTTCAGCGGCATCAAAGCCTGCTTCAGCCATAATTGCTTCCATTTCTTGACCCGGTTGAATACCCGCATCTTTAAATGTTTGCATAATAGATTGTGCATCTTCTGCAGTTAAGTTTTCAGGATCAAACTGAGCTAAAGTTTCATTCATTAACTCTGTCTGTTCACTGGTTAACGGCTCTGCTTGCGGTCGTTGCATGGGCTGAAAATTCGCACCCGATGAGACACTGTTGATCATCGTTGATTTTCCTTACGTTTTGGTGGTTTATGGTTGTTGAACTCGTCTTCAGTTACTTCACCATTTTGATCAG